>LXNJ01000443.1_pt1 | contig 29678 bp, 26 predicted proteins | sample 809081 | NCBI WGS metagenome assembly LXNJ01 (sample SAMN04870510, study PRJNA318959) | sponge metagenome | biome: sponge; feature: marine sponge reef; material: water | host: Petrosia ficiformis | place: Greece: Milos, Mediterranean Sea | collected 2013-05-29 | depth 5-7 m | reverse complement strand
GTGCCTACAATATGCAAAATGGAAAGGTCTTGAAATCCACCCTAAGCGCAATGGCACCAGCAAGTTAACTCACCATTCATCGAAAAAACGGGTCAGAACCTCAGTCTAGGGCGGTGGCCAAGATAATCCGGTCAGCAGGGTCGCCGTGGAAGGCGGCCAAGCTGTTGGCCCGGACCCCTATTTCACCGTCAACGGGCACTTCGACGAGCCCCTGCTCCAACTGCTCTCGACGCCACAGAGACACGTCCCCCTCGAAGGCGATTCGCCTCTTCTGGTGAAGCAATGCAACTTCCCAGAAGGCGATGGCAGACACGGCGACCTCGCCGACGTGCCACGCCCGGTCGATCTCGCGCAGCGCGAGGCTCCCGAGGCGAGCGTCCCCGGTGCGCAGCCAAAGCAACACATGGGTGTCAAGCAATGTCACGGCGCCAAGCTACGGTCGGGATCTGTCTCGGCTTCCCAAGCCACATCGACCGGCCCGACGATGTCTCCCGAGACTTGGATGCGACCCCTGTCAATACCGAAAAGCGTAGAAGGCCTTGTTCGGTAAGGCACTAGTCGGGAAATCGGACGACCGTGCTTGGTGATTATGACCTCGCCGCCACCTGCAGCCAGTTCGTCCATTAGCTGCAGACACTTGGCCTTGAATTCTGATGCCTTCATGGTCACAGGGTTGTTGAGCGTGCCGGCGGCGCTTTCCATCAGTCGGTCCCTCCAGAGAGACGTGTCGAACTATACCATGGTCATGACCATTGACAACTGCCGCCTGCGTGACGAACAATGAGAGCATCCGGAATCGTGCCATTGAAGGTGCGCGCATGGATTTCTGTGCCAGATCCGTTCACGACCTTCTTCACTTCACGGGCGACAATCTCGACTTCGACGATAAGCGGACCACCCGTGGAAGTCTGCTCGTGCTCGGGGACAGACGGTGGTTGGGCGAGATCCTGCTTTGATGCGCGGCAGACCGCCGGTATCGTCGGCCGACAAGTCGGCAGTGCCAGCCCGGGCATGGCTGCGAGCACTCCGACTGGCTTCAGGACGCCTCATCTGCTGACGCCGGAAATGGCTGCTCCGTCAACCTTGGCGGAATGGCATCCAAGCCCTATGTAGGCGGCTGTCCAAGCCACGGAGGTGGCATGCTGTGCGATCTTCCACGACGCACCGGCATCCTCGTGTCCTTGTAATGCGACCTCCCGCCGCCCCATCATAACGATTGTGTTCGCAGACCCGGTCGGACGAAGGACCGGTGTGGGGCAGAGCCCGGAGGATCGCGCGCCTATCGCTGTGCTTTGTATCGGCCCGGGCTTATTCCGCTAAGATTGAGGTGCAACCGGTAGGGCCAGCCCTACCGTATCCCGGCGATGGCAGCTGTTAGAGGAACTGGCATGGATCGTCGCATCGTCCTGAAGGGGCTGGGCGGGACGTTGGCGTTACCCCTGCTAGAGGCCGGAACGCTCGCGGATCAGCCCTCGCCCTTGCGGCTCCTGATTGTCGGCAACCCGCTCGGAATGCATCCCGAGAACTTCTTTCCGCAGCAGTTCGGCAAGACGTTCACTCTTCCCAAGACTCTCCGTTCTCTCGACTGGCTCAAAGACAGGATTTCGATCCTGTCCCACACCGATCACGGAATGGTCAACGGCCACGGCCGCGAGATCTCGTTCCTGAGCGGCATCTTGCCTGAAAACAGCCAGGCGTACCCCGAGAAGAACGTTTCTGTCGACCAAGTCATCGCTCGGCGGACATCCGGCCGCGTGCGCTTCGCTTCAATCCATGCGGCCCTCGAGAGCGGGATCCGAATGAGTTGGAACTCCAACGGCGTCGAACTGAAACCATTCACAGATCCGCAGAAGCTGTTCGACCATCTGTTTCTGAACTTGACCTCGGAAGAAAAGTCGGCCCGACGCTCCTTGATCGAGCGCAATGGGAGCATTCTGGACGCGGTCGGCGGGCAACTCTCAACGTTGAGGCAGCGAGTAGGCGGTCAGGACAAGGCGCGCTTGGATCAGTATGCGACCTCGTTGCGCGAGTTGGAAGGCAGCTTCGCCGACCGCAAGCAATGGATCGACCGCGACAAGCCGACATTCGACATCTCCGAGCACCTCTCGCCGTACGAAGCGACCGTCGGGAATCGTTACAACGCCATATTCGACATGGTTGCCTACGCGTTTGAGACGGACCTGAGCCGGGTCGCTACCGTAGCTTTTCCGAACGAGCTCAGCTACCGGGATCTTGACGGTGTCACACGCGGCTATCACGCGTGCACGCACAACGGCAAGAAAGAAGAGATCGTGGCTGAGCTGGTCGCCATCGAATCCTTCCAGATCGCACAACTCTCACGGTGCCTGAAAAAGCTGGACGCGATCCAAGAACCCAACTCGGACGGCACGCTGCTCGATCACACAGTTGTCCTATTCGGAAGCGGCATGGGATACGGCGGCACGCATTCCAACCGCAACCTCCCGATCTTGGTCGCTGGCGGCAGCTTCAAGCACCTCGGACACGTCGACACACGGCATGCCTCAGGTACCAACATGCCCCTCTGCAACCTGTACTTGACACTGATGCAACGCTTCGGCATAGAACAGGACAGGTTCAACACCAGTACCGGATCGTTCGACCTGCGCCATGCCTAACCTGCGTCGCTCCGCGACCCTGCTGGCGGTCCTAGCGATCCCGTCAGCAGCCCTGGCTGATCAACCCCTGCTTACAGCCCATTGCGCCACGTGCCACAAGGACGTCGAGCCGATGGCGGGCTTCAGCATACGTTCCCTCGGCAGCGGTCCTAACGATCAAAGCGTTGCACTCTGGGTGAAGAGTCGAGCACATGTCGATGCCGGGTATATGCCCCCGGCGAACGAGAGTCGGCTGTCGCCAACCGAACGGCAGAAGCTGGTCAAGTTCTTCGATGAGAAAATCCGTGCCCACCAGCAAGCTGCTGCCCGGTCGAAGCCGGCACCGCCGAGGAGACTCAACAACCGAGAGTTGGCCAACAGTGTCCGCGATGTTCTCTTGATCGAGGATGTCGGCACGCACCAGCCGCTGTCCAACCTGCTCGGCGACACGCTCGAAGACGGCTTCGACACGATCGGTGACACGCTTGGGCTGAGCAAGTTCCACCTAGAGCAGTACATCCAAGCGTTTAGGAGCGTCGTTGACGCGACCATCCTGTCCGGCGGGCAGCCCGAAGCTCGACGCTACAACGTCACGGCTGACGAATTGCGGATGACCAGCTTCTCGCAAGCAGTGAGGCGCGAGAGAGCGAACCGCACGCCGGAGAGTATCGATTTCCTAGACCCGAGGCTGCGTGTCTATTTCTCGAACTTCCAGACTGCCCCCGCCACGGGCTGGTACCGCATCACGGTCCGCGCCACCGGCAAGGACCGCGGCATCTATGACTCAGCCGAGACGGGTGTCTATGATGGCGATCCCATCCGCCTGGCGATGCATATGGGCGATCGCGTGAGAGTCTTCGAGCTTCCCGATGACGAACCGATCGAGATCGAGCTGAAGGAGTGGATCGCTGCGGGAACGAAGCTCGAGCTGTCCTACCCCACGGACGGGCTACGCTTCAGGGGAAACGGAAACTTCAAGTTTCAGTTTTCGATCGGCCACGACTACATCAAACGACATGACCCGGCGCTCTACCAGGCGGTCTTGCAGGAGATGCTACCCAAGGCTCCCGCCAGAACCGCCAAGAGTCCGGCGCATTGGAGCCACTGGACAGAACATTGGCAGGGAGCGCGCCCGCGCTTATTCGGGGCCGAGGTCGAGGGCCCGCTATATGCAAGCTGGCCGCCCGAGCGCCAGATCGATTTGTTGGGATTGGATCCCCGGGCAGAAGACGCCCCGGCGCTGCTCCTTCCGATCGCGGAAAGAGCATGGCGTCGGGAGCTTCGCGAGGGAGAACTCGACCCTATCGTTCGGCTGGTCCAAGCTAGGGCCGGCGAAATGAGCGATATAGACGCATTGAAGGAGGGCATCGTAGCGATCCTGGCTTCGCCATCGTTCTTGCTGGTCAATCTCGGCGACGGCGAACCTTCCGACCGCCTAGCCACCAAGCTCAGCTGCTTTCTGGAAAGCACGATTCCCGACAAGGGCATCCGCGAGGCGGCCCGCGATGGGCGGCTGGGCGACTTTCAGGGGGTCCGTTCAATGCTGCAGCGGCGGATCGACCAGTCCCAAGTCGAGGAGTTCTTGCGCCACTTCCCGCGGGCTTGGCTGGAGTTGGACCGGATCAACTTCATGGCTCCCGATCCAGATCGCTATCCGCTCTATGACCGCAAGCGCCTGAGCGAGGACATGGTGAACGAGGTTCTGCGGTTTTTCCGCCACGTGGTGGAGAACAACCTGCCCGTCACCGAGTTGCTGTCGGCCGACTACTCGTTTATCAACGCCGACCTTGCCAGGGTCTACCAAATCGATGGCGTGCCCCGGGATTCGACTCTGCGAAAACACACGTTCACCGATGGACGGCGCGGCGGACTGCTCGGCATGGGGGCGTTTCTCACACTGACCGCCGACAGCCTCGGGACATCGCCGATACACCGAGGCGTATACGTGCTGGAAAACTTCTTGGGGATTCATCCGCCGCCTCCGCCTGCCGATGTCGACATAATGGAGCCGGATGTGCGCCAAGCGAAGACGATCAAGCAGATTCTGGCGGCTCACACGGAGAACGCAACCTGCGCCTCCTGCCATGCGGGCATCGACCCCTACGGGTACGCCTTCGAGAACTTCGACCCCGTCGGCACTTGGCGTGACGCCTACACGGAGCAAATCGCGCGCAGGCCTCCAAGACAGGCCCTGCTGGAAATCGATGAGCAAGACAGGCAGAGGGCCTCGGAGGGATTGCCGCCGCTGCCGAGACCTTGGGAAAACAAGCCGGTTCCTGTCGATGCGAGCGCCGCGTTTCCCGATGGGATCGAGTACCGCGACATCAGCGAATTTCGTCGCTACATCGTAAACGAGGAGAACCGCGCTCGATTCGTACGCTGCTTCATCACCAAGCTGCTGGTGTACGCGAACGGGGCCGAGCCCGAAGACGAGGCGGAGATCCAGAACATCTTGTCCAAGTCGGCGCAGAACGAGCATCGGATCCTCCACACGATCGCCGCCGTCGTGGACAGCTCGCTGTTTCGCGAATAACGGCGAGCCAGCGCTCGCCGTTCGGCGACGCAGCCCCCTCCCCGGCGAATCGGCGCTGGGGCACGCTGGCAGGCAAGACCGCACGAACAGCAAAGACGCGAATCAGGCGTCTGGCGCGAAGTCCTGCCAGCGCCGAACCATTACGCGAACTGCCACTCCTGCAGCACCCCGGACTGGCCTCGCCTGCGCAGCGTCGCACGCCTGCAATACGCCACACTGGCCCCAGCCGGGAAGCGAATCGAAAACCAGGCGAGCCAGCCTTCGCAGTCGAAGTCCACAGCGACCGTCTGCCAGTTCGTGTCGGCCGCCAACGCGAGGTCAGACTCGCCTAGGCCACCCATCTGGGCGGGGTTGCCCCAGCGCACCTTCAGATCCTGCGGCGCGTCACTCCGCAACTCCAGTTCCAACCGCAGTTGCCCGCCCGTCTCAACCCACGGCACAACAACCTCCTGCGGACGCCGCCCCTGCCCCGTCCATTCCAAGCGGAGCGCCCTCTCGGACTTGCTCAGCAACCCGTTGTTGGTGAACCAGCCGGCAACCATGGTCCGCAGGTCGTACTCGGCGGGGAGCGGATCCTCCAACTCCCGGCCGTGATCGTTGGCCTCCTCGACCCAACCCGCCAGCCGCGCTTGCAGCCGAGCGAGCCTCTCGGCATGTTCAGGGCTATCCGCCAGGTTGTTCACCTCGTCAGGATCGGACTGCAGATCGTACAGTTCGTACTCCGGCCTAGTCGGTGCCATCCATTGAGTGGCTGCCCCGGTGAGCTGACCGCTCGCGTGCAACTGGCGCATCACCTGCAAGGCCGGATAGCTCGTGTCCTTGTAGTGGTTCCTCTGCGCGTATGGCCGGTCGGGCAGGAAGTTGCGGATCAGCTTCCAACGCCGGTCCCGCACGCAGCGAATCCGGTCCACCGTCTCGTCGCAGCGATCCCTGGCCGAGAAGGCATAGTCCGGCTCCGGTTCCGCATCCGGTCCCATGAACACCCGCCCCTGCATCAGCTCGGGTGGGGTCTCGCCCACGAGATGCAGCGAAGTTGCAGTGATGTCGATGTGTTGCAACAGTTGGCCATCCACCGTGCCGGGCTCGTAGCCCGGAGGCTGGAACTGCTCCGGGATCCTTACGATCAGGGGGATCAGGATGCCCTGCTCGTAGAGCCACTGCTTGCCGCGGTGCAGCGCCTGGCCGTGGTCGCCGAAGAAAAAGATGATCGTCTGATCGTAGAGCCCCTCGTCCTTCAGGCGCTGGATGACCTTGCCAACTTTCGCATCAAGGTGCTGGGCGGTGTCGAGGTACAGGGCGATGTCCTCGCGGACCACCGGGTGGTCCGGATAGAAGGCCGGCAACGGGACGTCGTCCGGGTTCACCGGCGCCTCTTCGAAGCGGCGAAACTTGCGATGAGTCTCGGGAAAATTGACCTGTGCGTAGAAGGGCGCACCTTCGGGCCGCTCGCCCCAGTCGCTGCCGTCGAACGGATTCTCGACCCTATAGTTGAAGTCGGTCTTGCCGCCGACGCGCAGCCCGGGAGCGGGAGTGCGGCAATTGGCTGTGAAATAGCCGGCCCTTCGAAAACAGTCCGTGACGGTCTCGACGCCCGCGGGCAGATCGCGCGGACGATCCCGGTAGCTCCGGTGGTTGTGTGCGCCGATCGATGTCTGGAACATCCCCGTCATTAGCGCGGAACGCGCCGCCGAGCAGACCGGAGCGGTACAGATGCACTGGGTGTAGCGCACGCCCTCGGCCGCCAGGCGGTCGATGTTCGGCGTGCGTACCAGTTCGTTGCCGTAACACCCAAGATCGGGCGAGAAGTCTTCGGCCAATATCCACAACACGTTCGGGCGCCGCTCCGGCGACCCGCATGCCGCGGCGGCCAAGCCCGGCAATGCCGATGAAATCTGGAGGAAGCTGCGGCGTCGCATGGCCCACATTGTAGACCGACGACCGCAGAGTTCGGCGGGAGCGGCTGCGCTAGCGGATTGGCGAGAACGGCAGCCCGGCCAAATGGATGTTCGACACCGTCGAAACGATCTCCGCATTGCTCCAGCCCGGCGTCTGCTTGATCCGGTTCCAGCCGTCGCTCTTGCCGAAGGTCGACCACGCCTTGCCGCGAGCGTCCATGTCCGCGTAGTGCGACATGTAGATCAAACTGGGCATGTGCGAGCCCACGATCGTCTCGCCGAAGAACACCGGATGGATGCCGCAGTCACGGAAGATCTGGATCTCTTCTTCATTGAACATGCGCATTTTCTCGTGCGTGTCGCGCACCGTCTCCTGCTCGTAAACCCGCAGATCGAAGGCTCGCCCCCTCTCCGGCACCGGCGGCACCTCGATCATCTTTATCCCGTCGAAGGCCCGCAGCAGCCAGCTCTCGATGCGGTCATAGGGAGCTTGGTCATGGGAGCCGAATTCCGCGGCAGCTTTGCCCCACGCCTTGTCGGCCCGCTTGGCCGCAAGCTTCTCGCCCATGTCAGCCATGGAGTCGTAGGCGGTCAGCGTGTACACTCGCGGCGTAAACTCTCCCAAAGTCACGCGGAAATAGCCCTGTACCAGCCCCACCCGCTCGGCCATCGGCAGATGCTCGGCCTCTAAGAACTGGGTCAATCGGCCAAACTGGTCGGACTTCGAATAGCGCAGCTTGTAGCAGCGGAGCTCGAAGATCTGATTCTCGCCATCCGTCTTCTCGGCCCCCGCAGCAGACCCGGCCGCCAACCCGGCCGCCGATGATGTCGCTAGGAAATTGCGTCTGTCCATGCAGACCGTTATAACACTTCGGCGGGCGGCCCGGAAGGCCGGGCCGCCCGCGTCGGTTGCCACTAGGCGCTAGCGAAAGATTGACCGGCGACCGAAGAATCCGGTGCGCGCCCGGCCCTCTTGGTCAGACTCTTGTGCAGGGACTGCGGGCGGAGGCATGAAGTCCAGCGCCTTGTCGGCATCTTCACCGGAGCCGTTGGCCTCGATTGGCGTCTGCGAGCCGGGTCCTCCAGCCGTGGGCAGTGACACCGCCGGTGCCGTGCCATCGCCCCTAGCCGAAGCTTCGGGAGCCATCTGTGGCATTGGGTCGCTGCTGACTAGGTCGACGGCCCGCTCGGACTGCCACGAGGGCTGGGGCCGGGAATCGGATGGCGCCATCGCCTGCCCGTCATTTTCCGGGCGGAGTTGGAAGTTCTCCTGTGCGAAGCCGGATGCGACCATCATCACTCTGACCATCTCGCCCATCGTGTCGTCCTGCACCACACCGATGATCAAGTCTGCATCTGATGAGACCTCGCGTTGGATCAGTTGCAGGGCCTCGGTCGCGTCATGCATTCCGAATTTGGCCGAACCAGTGATGTTGATCAGCACCTTGCGTGCCCGGACCAACCCCTCGGCTTCCATGACGGGACTGGCGATCGCATCGCGAGCCGCCTGCATGGCTGCATCGCGCCCGCTGCGCTGGGCTGTGCCGACTACTGCCATCCCAGCTTCCTCGAGTACCGCCCTCACGTCGGCGAAGTCGGTGTTCATGATGCCCCGCTTGCCTAGGATGCCGGTGACACCCTGCAGTGTGTCGGAGACGATCTGGTGCGCTGCTTGGAAACCTTCGAAGAAGCCCGTGCCAGACTCGACCTGGGTCAGGAGCCTCTCGTTCTGGATGACGATCGCCGTGTCTACGTTTTCGACCAGCGTATCCAACCCCTCGTCTGCAATGCGGGTGCGGCGCGCGCCTTCGAAGGCGAACGGCTTGATCACAGCGGCCACCGTTAGCGCACCCATTTGCTTGGCCAGCGACGCGATCACGGGCGCGGCGCCCGTTCCCGTGCCGCCGCCCAGTCCGGTGACAAGAAAGACCATGTCCGCCCCGGTCAAGAGTTCGGTCAGATCTTCCGTGTTTTCCAAGGCGGCCTGCTTCCCGACCTCTGGATTCGAGCCGGTGCCGTGGCCTTGGGTCGTGCGCTGGCCGATCTGCAGTTTCGTAGGTGCGCTATTACTGTCCAACGCCTGCTCGTCTGTGTTGACGGCCACGTAGTCGACCTGGCCGATTCCGTTCGCTATCAGCGTGTCGAGGACGTTCCCCCCGCAGCCGCCAATTCCAACCACCTTGATGCAGATGGCGGTCTTCGGCAATTGCTCGAGAATGAACTTCACCCCCTCGTCGTGTCGTTCCTGTGGGACTTCGACCGGTTCGATCGTCATCGCCATCGGTTCGTGATTGTCAGTCATGCTGCTCTCTCCTCCTGTCGCAGGCCGCTGCTAGCGAGCGCTTCCTGCTTGTTCGTATCCTTCTCTTGCCAGTACGCGAGTCGGTGCGCGTACGATACTGCTCCGGCCGCGCAAGCCCAGCCGGGGTGTTGCAGCGCCCGCGGTAAGTCGTGCAACTTGGACGGCAGGCCGGTGCGCGTGGCCAGGCGTAGGAAATCTCTCGCCCGTTCTTGGATGCCAGGCAGCGCGGCCATGTCGCCGCTGAGCACCAGCGAGCGGACGGCGTCGCCCTGGATCGCGATATTCCGAAGCTCCTCGTGTGCCATCTGAAGGCAGTCGTTCACCCGCCTTGTGATGATCCGGTTCACGAGCCTGCACGAGCGCATCGCTCCGGAGCCCACTGGATCTTTCGGGTTGGAGCCGGGCACGAAGACCAGCACGCCTTCTTGTCCGAGGTCGAACTCGATCCTGCCAAAGTCAGTGATCAGCGACGAAGCCACCGCCCTGGAGGTCTTCAACGAGCGGGCGATATCCTCGACCAGATCATCCCGCCCGATCGGGAGCCCGATGGCCAGCCGCAAGCAGCCGCGACAATACACGGTCAAGCTGGTCGCGGTCTTGCCAAACTCCATGTGGGCCACGCCCTCGTTCATCTCCTCCTGCGTCAGCGTCCCGAAGGCGGCCGCGAATCCTCCCAAGACGGTGTCCTTGACACCGATTCCGGCTTCGTTCACCAAGGTGCTGACGCTGTCGTGGTCGCTCTGGCGCATAGCAATGATCCGCACGAAGGCCTCAAGCCGGCTCGCCGGGTAGCCGATCGGGTCGCGCAGGCCCCTGCACGGGCCGGCGATGAACTCGAGCGGGACCAGTTGCAGAGCCGTAGTGCCGCGACGCACCAAGCCTTGCTCGGCCTTCTCAATCACGGCTTGGACATCGCGCGGCCGGATCTTCCCGAGGCCGGCAGGCAACGTCACGCCTGTGTGAACCAAGTGGCTGGACACGCTCCCGGCACCGACGCCGACGACCGCCGAAACGATGGTGGCCCCCGCGCTTTCCTCGGCCTCCCGAATCACCTCGTATACGGACTCGGCTGTGAAATCCCTGGCGGGCGCGTCGCTGTCGTCCCAGCGCGCCGGCGGCATGACCCCGCAGCTCAGGTATCTCAGGTGCCCCCCGTTCGCGACCGCAACTAGGCAGCGTGTCAGCGCCCCGCCCATGTCGAGGCCTACGAAGGTGCTGGGTTTGTCGGTCATGACTTCTTGTCCTGCTCCCGGTCCAGCACCACCGGGATCTGGCCCTCTAGGCGCAAGTTGACCGCCTTGACCGGACCAAGCGCCGATTGCCAACTGTTGACTCCGTTCAAGAACATCTCCACGCGGTGCCGCAAGTGTTCCTGGCCCAGCTGGAGCTGCACCAGGCGGCCCTCGTGCTTGGCCAAGACGACTGCGTTCGCTAGGTCGGCGACGTCAACCTCCGAAACCCTCTCGCTGAAGCGCCGGACGCTACAGGCATCCATCACCGCCATGAAGAATTCGACACGATCCTGGCGCGCCCCCAAGTCCATCTCCGCATCAATGCCAGTCAGAATGGGAAGGCCGTCGCTGCCCGCGCTGCTGTACGCCAACAGCACCCCATCCGCATCAATCATGCGGACCGCTTCGGCTCCTGCAATCGGCACCAATGCCACCGGGGCGCGCTCGCGCACGACCACCCTGACGCCATCCGGCCAGACCTTGGATACCCAGGCTTCTCTGACCCACTGGATCGCCAGCAGCTGTTGACGCCGCTCCACGATGTCAAGCATCGCCAAGCTCCGCCCTTTGTCGGGTTCAAACAGAGCTCTCACCTCGGACTCGTCTCTGGACTCCACTCCTTCGACCGTCAACCACGCCCCGTCCTGCGACAGCCGGAACACTTCGGCCTGCAGGGCAACCTCATGCACGAACCACCAGGCTGCGCCCAGCAGTGCCAACAGGCATCCCGAGCGCAGCACACCGCGCTTGAACGCCACGCTCGGCCGCAGGCTGCCGCCGAAGCCCAGTGCCGCCCAAGCCCGGCGCAAGGCCGAAGTCTTGGCCGCTCTGCCCTTGCTCTTCGATTGTTTCTTCACGATCGCTCCTTCCCCCTGGCCTCGGATACGCGAACGCCCGTATCCTTGTCGCTGTCCTCGCCACGGAGCCGTTTCAGCATTTCTTCGCCCGCCGTCCAGACGTTCCCGGCTCCGAACGTGATGAGGGCCTCTCCCGACCCGACCGCGTCCAGCGCTCGATCCACGGCGTCGTGCATCGTGGGGCAGTAGTCCACGCAGCGATGCCCTGCCCGCAGGATCTCACCCACCAGCCGCGGGCTCGACACACCGGGAACGGGATCCTCGCCAGCCGCGTAAATATCGATCACCCAGAGGCGGTCCGCTTGGCCGAAACACTGGGCGAACTCGCCGGAAAGATCCTCGGTGCGACTGTAGCGGTGCGGCTGAAAGATCACGTTGACCGCACGGAATCCGCACGAGGCAGCCGCAGCCAGCGTGGCCCGGATCTCCGTCGGATGATGCCCGTAGTCGTCGATAACCGTGATTCCGCGCTCGACTCCGCGCGTCTGGAAGCGCCGGTCGACGCCGCGAAAGTCATCCAGCCCAGCGCGGATCTGATCCGGCGAGAGCCCCAGTTCGAGACCGACCGCAATGGCGGCCGTGGCGTTGCGCACGGTGTGCAAACCCACGCCGTGGACATGGAACCGGCCCAGGCACTCGCCTGCCCGCTCGAGCTGGAAGGAGACCTTGCGGCCGGCCAGTTCGACCTGGTCGGCCACGAAATCCGGATTGGGAGAAACTTCGCGCAGGCCGTAGGTCAAGCAACGCCTCTGAATTCGCTCGGCCACATAGCGGGCGCGCGGGTCATCCGCGCAAACAATCGCGGCACCGTAGAACGGCACGCTGTTCCCGAAGGCTTCAAAGGCCTTCAACAGATCCTCGTCGGAGCCGTAGTGGTCCATGTGCTCGCGGTCAATGTTGGTGATGACGCCGATGATCGGATCAAGCGCCAGGAAGGAACCGTCCGACTCGTCGGCCTCCACCAACAGGTAATCGCTATTGCCGAGCCGCGCGTTGGAACCGATCGAAGCGACCCGGCCGCCTATCACCACAGTGGGATCCTTGCCGCCCGCGGCCAGAATCGCGGCGCAGATCGACGACGTGCTGGTCTTGCCGTGACTGCCCGCCACGGCGATGCCGTATCTCACGCGCATCAGCTCGGCCAGCAACTCGCCCCGAGCGATCACAGGAAGCTTGCGGCGGCGCGCCTCAGCCAGTTCGGGGTTGTTGGCAGGGATGGCCGAACTGGTGACAACCGCCTCTGCCTCGCCGACCTGGTCAGTGCCGTGGCCGATCCAGATCTCGGCCCCCATCTCCCGCAGGCGGACCAGAACGGGCGACTCGCGCAGATCCGAGCCTGTCACGGTATATCCGAGGTTGAGCAGAACCTCGGCGATCCCGCTCATGCCGATGCCACCGATGCCGATGAAATGAAGCCGCCGCTGGCGGAACGCATCCTTGTTGAAGAGCATGGCTAGTTCAGGCCTCCAGAGCGCGCAGCGGCCTGCGCGATTGCGTCGGCGGCGCTCTCGGCGGCTCCCTGCGGAGACAGCGGGCCCAGCGCGCTCGACATGCGCCGCAAGCGGCTCCGATCCGCCGACAAGGCATCCACTTCACGCACCATGCGCTCGCCCGTCCATTCCGAGTCGTCACACAGCAAGGCGCCGCCGGTTTCCGCCACGATGGCCGCATTGGCGCGCTGATGGTCGTCCGCGGCGAACGGAAAGGGCACTAGCACCGCCGGCTTGCCGGCAGCGCACAGTTCGGCAATGACCGACGCACCGGCCCGGCAGATCACCAGGTCGGCCTGGGAGAATAGCTCCGGCATATCATCGAAGAAGGCCGCCGCCTCGGCCTGAATGCCCGCTTCTCGGTAGGCCGCCGATACGTTCTCCGCGTCGCGCTTGCCGGTCTGATGCAGCAAGCGGGGGCACGGCCGACCCCGGTCCTGCCAGATTCGGACCGCCTCGAGAGCGGCTTGGTTCAGACGAGCCGCGCCTTGGCTCCCGCCCAGAATCAGCACCGTGAAGGGCCCACCAGACGATTTTCCCTGCACCCCGAAAAACTCCTTTCGCACCGGCAGGTGAGAGAGCTGGCACGACGTCGATTGAAATCGCTTCGCGGCTCGCGGGTGGCATACCAGTGCTCGCCGCGCTGCCAGTGCGGCCAGGCGATTGGCCAAGCCGGGCTGCGCATTGGGTTCGAGCAGGACAAGCGGCACGTCGAGCAGCGCACTGGCCAGCACAAGCGGCCCGGCCGCATAGCCGCCCAAGCTCAGGGCGGCCGCGGGCCGATATTTCAGGACCAATCCGGTCGCCACCGAAAACGCGGCCGGCACGGACAGCAGGGTGGTCAGGCGCCGCCGCAACGACACCCGCTTGAGAGCGCCGATCGGCACGTGTCGAAGGTCGAACCCTGCAGCGGGGACGAGCCGGTTCTCGAAGCCCCTGGCGGTGCCGACAAACACGCAGACCCACCCTCGCCTGCGCAGTTCCTTGGCCACTTCAAGGCCTGGAATGACATGTCCGCCGGTACCACCGGCAGCGATCAGTACGTATCTTGCTGTCGTGGGCTGGGTCATGATTGATCAAACCTGCTAACAGACAGCAATACCCCGGAGGCTGCCAAGGTCGTCCACAACGAGGATCCGCCGTAGCTGACGAATGGCAGCGGCATGCCCTTGGTCGGCAGCAGGGCCAAGACCACGCCCATATTGAGCATGGCTTGACTCACGATCATCATCGTGATCCCTGCGGCCAGATAGAAGCCGAATAGATCGGGGGCGTTCGAGGCGGCCCGCAGCCCCCGCCACAAGATGACCAAGAATCCGGCCACCAGCAGCGCGGTACCGATCAACCCGAGTTCCTCGCCGACCATAGCGAAGACAAAATCCGTGTGCGCCTCGGGCAGGAAATCCATCTTCTGCTTGCCCGCCATCCAGCCCTGTCCCAAGACCCCGCCCGAGCCGACAGCAATCTTGGACTGGATGATCTGGAATCCACCGCCCAAGGGATCCGCCTCCGGGTTGAGAAAGACCATGAGCCTCTTCACGCGATAGGGCTCCATCCGCACGAACACGTACAACAGTGGAAGTGTGGCGAGCGCTGCGGAGGCGAGCCAGCGCAGAGGCACTCCCGCCAACCAAATCATGGTGCCGGCTAGCAGCAGCAGACAGGCCATTGTTCCGAAATCCCTGCCGCTGAAGACCAGCCCTGCGAGGAGCGCGACCACCAGCAGGGGGGCCACCAGAGTCTGCGGCAGGTGCATCTTCCCGCGGTTGCGGGCAAGGTGGTAAGCGAGGAACAGGATGATCGCCGGCTTGGCCAACTCTGATGGCTGCAAGGAAAGCGGGCCGAGCCGCAGGAACCGCCTCGTGTTCGCCCCGGTGCCCATGCCCGCAGCCAACAGCAGCAGCAACACGGCAACAGCCACCACTACAAATACGACCCTTGGATCCTGTAAGGAACGGTAGTTGACGAACATCAGCCCGTACATCAGCGCGAACCCGATCGCGGCGGCAATCAGCTGCTTCACGAAGTAGACCGACCCCGATATTTCTACGGAGGCGGTGGCGCTGTACACCATCAGCAGGCCGAAAAAGACCATCGAGAGGATCGTCCAGACCAGCACGCGGTCGAAGCGAAGCATTAGCGGCATGCTCCACCTCCAAGCCCCGCAACGATTTCGCGGAAATCGCATCCGCGCTGAACGTAATTCTGGTATTGGTCGAAACTGGCACATGCCGGTGCCAGCAAGACCGTATCGCCTGGCTTAGCTTGGTCGGCAGCATAGTCAAGCGCAGCTCGCAACGTGCCCGCCTCGACGACAGGAACAGTGCCGCCGAGGTCGGCGCGGATCAACGGCGCTGCTTCGCCAATCAGCAAGGCCGCCCGGGCGTTGCGCCGCAAGACCTCTGCCAGCGGGGCGTAGTCCGATCCCTTGTCCTGTCCGCCAACAATGGCCCACAACCCACTGGGGAATGAGCCGCACGCCTTGACCGCCGCGGCGACATTGGTTGCCTTGGAGTCGTTGTAGTAGTCGACGCCGCAAATCGTCGCTACGAACTCCATGCGGTGCTCTACCGGCTGGAACGCCTTCAGCGCCTGCCCGATTACGCCGACGCTAATGCCAGCTAGGGCGCACGCCGCGACGGCCGCCAAAGCATTCTCCAAGTTGTGCTCCCCTTTGATGGGCAGGTCGGTGTCGGTGATGTCCTGGCCGCGGTAGCGAATCCTCCCCTCGGCCGCGCAGGCGTCGACGTCCCCGGCACACCGGACCCCGAATCGAACCACGGCGCCCCGCGCTGCCGGCTCCAATGCGCGACAGTGCGGATCGTCCGCATTGAATACAGCGGTGTCTCCGGAGCGCTGGTTGCGCAGTATCCGCGCCTTCGCCGCCGCATATTCGGCGAAGTCGCGGTGGCGATCCAAGTGATCGGGCGTCACGTTCAGCACGACGGCAACGTGGCAACGGAACGATGAGGAGGCCTCGAGCTGAAAACTGGACAGCTCAAGCACGTGCCAGTCCTCACAACGAGAATCGTCGGCAATCTCGAGCACCGGCGTACCCACGTTGCCAGCTAACTTGCCGGACACACCCGCTCGGCGCAGCACATGATCGATCAGGGAAACGGTGGTTGTTTTTCCGTTGGTGCCGGTCACACCGATCACACGTCCGCGCAACGCGTCGGCCGCGAGTTCGAGTTCTCCACACACCGCGACTCCTCGCTGACGCGCCCGCACCAGACCAGGCAGATCCCACGGCACGCCAGGCGAGGGCACGATGAGATCCTGCTCCGCAAGCAACGAATCGGGGTGCCCTCCGAAATGCAGGCACACCGGCAAGCGCTCGAGCGAGGATGCTGCGGCGGCCAACTCGTTCCTCACGCGGGCGTCCGCAGCTGCGACGATGGCGCCGCGCGCCACCAAGAAGTGAACGGCTGCCAAGCCGGACTTGCCCAGTCCCAGCACCAACGCTCGCTTGCCTTCCAACGTCATCGCAGTTTCAAGGTGCTCAAGGCCATCAGCGCCATGATCAGGCCCACAATCCACAAGCGGGCGATGACCTTGGATTCGGGCCAGCCGAGTTGTTCAAAGTGGTGGTGAATGGGCGACATGCGGAAAATCCGCTTGCCAGTGAGCTTGAAGCTTCCGACCTGCAGGATGACCGAAACCGTCTCGATCACGAACACGGCACCGATCAGCAACAGCACGACTTCCTGCTTCGCCAATACGGCCACAGTGGCTAGGGAGCCGCCGAGGCTCAGCGAGCCGACGTCACCCATGAAGATTTCTGCAGGGTGGGAGTTGTACCACAGGAATGCGAGACTTGCGCCGACGATGGAACCACAGAATATGGTCAGTTCCGCTGCCAGAGGGACGGTGGGCACGTCGAGGTACGCTGAGATCTCGCTGTGCCCGGCCACATACACCAGTACTGCCAGCGCACCAGCGCAAATGATCGTCAATCCGATGGCCAAGCCATCCAGGCCATCGGTCAGGTTGACGCCGTTAGCCGTGCCGGCAACCACAAAGAACAACCATCCGAAGAAACACACGTAAGCGAAGGGAACCGTCAGCGGGCTGCCCAGCAACGATTGGATGACCAGATCCGGCCGGAAGTTCTTCGCGAACGGCAGGGAGAGTTCCATGGAGTACTCCCCTCGGCCGCTCAGCACGATCAAGACCAGCCCGATGACCACTGTCAAGGCGATTTGAGAGCCGAGTTTCTGCCACGACGTGAGGCCCAAGCTTCGCTTCTTGGAGACCTTGTAGTAGTCATCCAAGAACCCGATCACTCCGAACCCGACCAGCGCGACTAGCGCGATACCGACGTAGACATTGCTCAGATCAGCCCACAGCAGCGTCGGAACGATGGTGGCCAGACCGATCAGCAACCCGCCCATTGTTGGGGTACCCGCCTTGGATTGGTGCGATTGGGGACCGTCCTCGCGGATGTACTGCCCGATCTGCGCTTCGTGCAGCCGGCGGATCAGCCAAGGACCGACCAACAGCCCGATCACCAAAGCAGTGAACGTCGCCATCGTGGTGCGGACGGTGATGTAACCGAACACACGCAGCGCTCCGAATGCCGAGGACAGCGGCTCGAAAAGGAGTTCGTACAGCATGTGAGCTACGCGGCCTCCCTTCCCTCGCAAGGCACCGCGCCCAAGCTGCCGCAGACAATATCCCTAGCCCGCTCGAGTTGCACCCCGCGCGACGCCTTGAACAGCACTGCATCACCCTGTCGCAACAGGCCCGCCAACGCGGAGCCGGCCGCCTCGGGAGAAGCGTGAAACTCCGACGGGATCCCAGATGCCGCGGCAATCTCGGCGGCATCTCCGGTCACAGCGACCAGATGGTCGATTCCGGCGCGACCTACGGCTGCACCCACGCGGCGGTGCAGTTCCTGCGAGCGTCCCCCCAACTCGCGCATCTCTCCCAGTACTGCGATCCGGCGAGTCGCCGGCGTGCCGCGCAATACCTCCAACATGGCTTCCACGGCGGGGGGATTCGCGTTATAGCAGTCGTCAATCAACGTGATGCCTCCGACCCGACTGACGCTGCCACGCATCACGGAGGGTCGCAGACGACTCAACGGTCGAGCGAGCTGCTCGGGGCCGACTCCGAGGACTCTGGCTGTCGCCGCGGCAGCCATGACGTTGTAAACGTTGTGCCGACCCGCCAGAGGCGAATGCATCGGATGGCCGTTGAGCCGGAAACGGGCGCCATCAGCGCCGAGCAGCTCGACATCGAGGGCCCGCAAGTCGGCAGGACGCTCGATACCGTAGGTCACCACCGGCCCCGAATGCTTGCCGCCGAGCGCTGCCACACGGTCGTCGTCCGCGTTCAGCACAGCCGTGCCCGTTGGCGCCAATGCCTCTACCAAACGGCCTTTCTCAATCGCAATCTCGTCAACCGAGGCGAAATTCCCTACATGAGCCGTGCCGACGTTGGTCACCACGGTTATGTCGGGCGCGGCGACCTTGGCAAGCCGGCTCATCTCGCCGACATTGTTGATGCCGACTTCAACCACCGCCGTGCGAATCTGGTCGGGAATCCGCAGCAGGGACAAGGGCAAGCCGTATTGGTTGTTGAGGTTGCCTTGTGACTTGGCCACCGGCACGAAGTCCTCCAGCAGCGCCGCGATGGTGTCCTTCGTGGTCGTTTTTCCGCTGCTGCCAGTCACGGCGACGACCGTGCCGCCCCACTCCTTGCGAGCCTTGGCAGCCAACTGGCCCAAGGCCAGCGAAGTGTCCACGACATGCAGCAATGGGCCCTCTCCTCGGTAGGCGGACCGGACCGCCGCGGCTATCGCCCCGTTGGCGAGTGCGTCTGGGACGTAGTCATGGCCATCGTTCGAGGGACCGCGAATCGCGAAGAACAGTTCCCCGGCCTTCACGCTGCGCGAATCGATCGAGAACCCTACGACAGTCCCTGAGGGACCCTCGGCGGGCAGGCCGAGCCATGCGCGAATCTGGGATAGCTGCAGCGTCATGCCCTGACGTACCCCTTGGCTTGCAGAGCCGCCCGAACGGCCTTGCGGTCGTCGAAGGCGAATGTCCCTTCGCGTGTGGCCTGCGTAGTCTCGTGCCCCTTGCCCGCGATCAGCACGATGTCGCGACAGCGGGCCTCGTACAAGACTCCCTTGATGGCCTCCGCCCGGTCGGGATGAATGGTCCATGCACCGCTGGCTTGCTTCAGGCCAGTGGCCACCTCTTGGATGATGGCTAGCGGATCCTCGCTGCGCGGATTGTCGGAAGTGAGCATGACGAAGTCGCTCAGCGACCCGGCTATGCTTCCCATGGGAGCCCGCTTGGTGCGGTCCCTATCGCCGCCGCAGCCGAAGAGCGTCAGGACTCTACCGGGCGGATTCTTGCGCTGCACGATCTCCCTAGCTGCTTCGATCGAGCGGTGCAAGGCGTCAGGCGTGTGAGCGTAGTCCACAACAACCAAGAACGGCTGCCCGCAGTCGACGGTCTCGAAGCGTCCCGGCGCAGGCGCTGCCGCCGTGAGCCCGGCTTCGATCTCAGCTGCGTCGAGCCCGTGACACTGGACAGCGCCAATCGCGGCAAGAATGTTCTCGACGTTGAAGTCCCCGATCAAACTCGACTCGACTCGAATCCGACCCGCCGGAGAGGTGACGTTGAACCGGACGCCGTGGGCATCCGCCTCGATCTCCGAGGCCCTCACGTCGGCGTCCCGGCCACGGCCGTAGGAGAGCGATCGAAAACCGCCCAGCTTGAGCAATTGATCGCCTGTCTCGTCGTCCGCGTTGATCACGGCGTTGAGGGGCGGGCGGGCACCAGCGCCCTCGAACAGGCGGCGCTTGGCAGCTGCGTAAGACTGCATGTCCCGGTGAAAGTCCAAGTGTTCCGGAGAGAGATTGGTGAAGACTGCTGTATGGAACTCGATGCCGTAGATGCGCTCGAGAGCAAGGGCGTGCGACGAGGCTTCCATGGTGGCGTGGCTACCACCGATCTGGCGCAGTTCCGCCAGCGAGCGAACGATGTCCAATGACTCGGGTGTCGTGTTGATCGATTGCGCGCTCCGATTGCCTATGCGCTGCTCGACCGTGCCCAACAACGCCGTGGTCTTGCCGACCGAGCGGAGCAGGGCGTCCACCAAGTGCGCCGTGGTCGTCTTCCCGTTCGTCCCTGTGACGGCGGTAATGCTGATGTCGCGATCCGGCCGTTCATAGAAGCGCAGTCCCCCCATTGCCAATGCGCGGCGACCATGGGACACGCGAGCCCATCGCCCCTTCATGGCGCTGGGAGCCTTACGCTCGCTAACGATGGCCGCAGCGCCGTCCCGCAGAGCGGCGGGCACGAAGGCATGCCCGTCAACCTTCTCCCCGGGGAATGCAAAAAACACCTCGCCGGGCCGCAGCTTGCGGGAGTCGTACTGCAGGCCAGTGACGGTTAGGTCCGGCACGATACCGACCGCGCTGCCTTCCAACATCGCGCTCAGTCTCATCCGCCACCGTCCCCGACCGCATGGACGGCCTTGCGCAACCCGACTTGGGCGGTGCCGAAAACGACCCTGAGCGGATCGCCTGCGGGCAAGATCTCATTGGGCCCGGGGTACTGCTGCTGAGCCAGTCCGCTGCCCTGCGGTTCAATCGGGATGCCATATCGAGCCCCCACTGCGAAAGCTTCGCGCATCGTAAGCCCGAGCATGTCGGGAACTGTGAGAGGCGAGTTCGCAGCAACCACGTTCACAGCAGGCTCCGGCGGCGGAGGCTGCTCGGCTGCGATTGCGGCGGCAAGAGCCTCCGGCTGTGGCACCTCAGCCACCGGTGCCGAATCGCCGCGGCCCGGGAAGATCGGCTCTTCCTCAAGCGGGCTAGTGCGACCCTCGATAAAGTCCGCCAGCAGTAGCTCCTCGACGTCACCTGCGGGCCGGGCCGGGTGCGGCGTGATCCGGGATGGCGGCACGTCCAGGATGCGCAGCGCCTGCCGCACCACCGTCGAGAACACCGGTGCCGCGATTCGGCCGCCGTAATAGAACTGGCCGCGCGGATCGTACAACATCACCACGCCGACCACCGCTGGATCGTTTACAGGGGCGAAACCGCAGAAGCTGGCCATGTACATGCCGTTCTTGTACGAACGTGTGACCGGATTGACCATTTGGGCCGTACCGGTCTTGCCTGCTACCCGGTAACCTTGGATCTGCGCGAGGCGGCCAGTGCCGGTCTGGACCACCTGTTCCAGGATCGCCTGCATCGTTGCGGCGGTGTCCTGGCTGATCACGCGCTCGACTGGCGGCTGCTCGATCGGCACTTCCACCGCGCCGCTCTCGCGGCTCGCGCGGACAATCCGCGGCTTGACCAGTGTGCCCCCGTTGGCAATCGCCCCGAAGAGGCCGGCCATCTGCAGTGCGGTCACGCCAATCTCCTGTCCCATCGACAGGGACGCTAGCGAAGCGTCCGACCATCGCGCCAACGGCCGCACCAAGCCGTGGATTTCACCCGGCAGATTGATGCCGGTCTTGGTGCCAAACCCAAAGCGGCGAATATACTCGTGCAGCAACTCCGACCCGACCCGGTAGCCGATCTTGATCGTTCCGACGTTGCTCGACTTCATCAGCACTTGGGGCATCGTCAGGATGCCGTAGGGGTGGTGGTCGCGGATGCGCCGCCCGTCGATCCACATGCCGCCCATCTCGCAATCGAACTCGTCTTCGACACTCACCAGGCCCTCCTCCAACGCCGCCGAGGCGGTCAGGACCTTGAAGGTTGACCCTGGTTCGACCATCGCGCTCACCGCAAAGTTGCGCAGATTCTCGAGATCCTGCTTGGTTCGCGACAAACCGTTGGGATCGAAGCGAGGCCAGTTTGCCAAGGCAAGGATCTCTCCGCTGTCGGGGCGCATCAGGACGATGGTTCCCGACTGCGACTTCGTTTCGCGCACGGCCCGCTCAAGTTCTAGCTCCGCCAGCGACTGCAACTCAAGATCTAGGTTCAGCAGTATGTCGCTACCAGGCTTGGAAGCATGCAACACCTGCCAGCCATAGCGTCGCTGAAGGGCGTCATATTGCATCAGGCCGCGCCCCGGCGTGCCGCGCAACTGGCTTTCAAACCTCTGCTCGAGCCCGGCTTGGCCCGTGTGATCGAGGCCTACCGTGCCCAAGACCTGCGCAGCCACCGAGCCGTAGGGGTAGTAGCGGCGGCTCTCTTGCTCGAACTGCAGGAAGCTCATGCCCAGATCCCGGGCGCGCTGGGCCTCGGCCAAGGTAACCATGCGCTTGACCCACTGGAAACCGCCCCGCTCGATGCGCCTGCGCAGCGCACGTTCGTCAACTGCGACAGCCTCGGATAGCGCGGCCGCTACCGCCCGCGGATCGGACACGTGATTGGAGAAAATGCCAATCGAGTCCACCTGCATGCTCAAGGCCAGCTCTCGTCCGTGGCGATCGATGAGATGCCCTCTGCGCGCCGGAATCTCCACACTGCCGGCATGCTGGCGCGTCGCCTTTGCGGACAGTTGCTCGTGTTGGAGCACCTGCAGGTCGACCAGCCTGGCCAGCACGAGCAGGAACCAACCCACCGCGACACAGGCTACGACCAACACGCGCGCGCTGGCACGTGGGCCAAGCGGCCGCCGCGCGGACCCCAAGGTGCCGGTTGCCTGCTCCGCTCTAGCCATCAAGTTCACTATTAGCTCCTCACTCGAACGGTCTTTCCTCCAGCACTCTCCCTGATCCGGCAGACATTGGAGCGGCCACACTCCCGAATCAATCGCCCGACCGCAGCAGCCGCGCAACGGTCGTATCTGCCTCGCCGTCTCCTGGCGGCAGCACGAACCAGCTATAGCTGCCCGGGTCGGTCTGTTGCAGCCCCATTGCCTCGGCTAGCGCCGCAACGCGCCGCAAGTCCTCCAGCCGTCCGCGCTGCATCTTCAACTCGTCTCGCACGGCTTGCAACTGGCTCACTCGCTGGCGCAAGGCTTCTTGCTTGTAGCCGGACTGGGTCACCAATCGTTGCGGCCCCCACAGCAAGATCGCCAGAACCAGCAGAAAAAGTCCCACGCTGAGACCGATCTGCCAGATCTCCCGGTCCCGTGGGTCGTGCCTGTAGCGGATCCCGCTGTTGTCGATACGTTTCTGATACAGCGGTGCGCCTTCGATCGACATCGATTGCGCTTGAGCCACTACAGGCGCGGCGGCGCCGCTGGGCGTGGCCAGGCTGGGCGCGGCGCGCCCTGTGGACGTGCCACGCTGGCCTAGGTGGGATTGCCGTCCCAGCGGCGCCTTCTTCGTTAGTCCCTTCTCCATTGCTAACCGATCCTCGTCTAGTAGGAATACGCCAACTCCGTGCGCTGCACCGCTCGCAAGCGGGCGCTGCGGCTGGCCGGATTCCTTTGCACCTCTGCCTCTGTCGGGCGTACGACCCGCCGTGTCAGAAGCCGATACACGCCGGCAGCCGCAAGCTGCCGGAAACTCTGCTTCACCATGCGGTCCTCGCCGCTGTGGAAACTCAGCACGACAAACCGGCCGCCCGGCGCGAGCAGGCGCGGCACTTCGGCGAGCAGCTTGCCAAGCTCGCCCAGTTCGTCGTTCACTGCCATACGCAGTGCTTGAAACGTCTTGGTCGCTGGATGAACGCGCGACGCCGCGCGGCGCGGCACGGCCGCGGCGACGACGTCGGACAAGTGCGCGGTGTCGCGGATCGGGCGCGCTTGGACCAAGGCCCGGGCGATGCGCCGGCTGAAGCGCTCGTCGGCCAGAGAGTACAGCGTGTCGGCCAAGTCGCGCTCGCTTCGCCGATTGACCAGCTCGTCGGCTTGCAGCGTTTGGCGGCTGTCAAAGCGCATGTCCAGCGGGCCGGACTTGCGCAGGCTGAAGCCGCGGTCCCCGTCTTCGATCTGCAATCGTGACAGGCCGAGGTCGGCGACGATTCCAGCTAGCGGCAGGCAGCCCTTGGCCGCTTGGGCCAGCTTGGAAAAGCCGCCGTGAAAATACTTCACGCGGTTTCCGAACTCGGACAACCGTGCCCGACAGCGCTGCAGGGCTTCCCCGTCGCGGTCGATCGCGATCAGCTGGCAGCGGTCCACGCGGCGCAGAATGCGCTGCGCGTACCCGCCCGCTCCGGCGGTACAATCGCAGTATGCCCCCTGCGGGACCGGGTCGCCTTCGCCGAACAGGTAGCGTTCCATCTCGTCTGCCATCACGGAGTAGTGTCCGGGATTTGCCCCCATCACAGTCCCAACTCGTTCGCGCCGTAGGCCAGATCGTCCGCCGTCGGCTTGTTGGCCTCAACGCGCTGATTGAAGGTTGCTTCGCGCCACACAACCAAGTGGTGATTGCGCCATTGGATCTTGACCGGGCCGGTGAAGTTGCGCAGTGCCGCGGGCAACGTCAATCGACCTTGCTTGTCGATGTCCTCGGGCTTACCGTAGTTGTTCGCCTGCATCAGCAGCCTGTTGTTCGCTTGGCCATCGGTGGCGGAATCGCCCGCAGCCAGCTGCGCCAGGATCCTGGCCCACTCCTCGGACGGAAAGACCTTGATCTCCTCGCCGTCCAGACTCGTGACGAAGACGTCCGTGTCGGCGGCGCTGCCGGGCGTGCGCTCCGCCGCACCGCAGCGCTCCCTGAGCTTGCGATGCACCGATGCCGAGAGCTTCAACCGGCCCTTGGCATCGACATTGCCTGTCTCTGTTCCCCAGAACATGGTGCAATCACCCTTGCGGCAGGAGGCGAGCGCGTGCCGACCGTTCCGGCCGTCTCAGCAGGCAATCTTGAAAACTGACCACTTTGCTCTACTCCTGACCACTTTCGACCACCATATTATCGATGCCCCAAAATCGCCGTGTCAAGGGCATATTCCACAGAAAATTCAGCCCTTTGCAGATTTACCAGATGTAGCGCACACGAAACTGCTCACAACTATTTGTAGTGCATCCCATACGCCTATACCCAGCCCGGCCCTCGGTTTGTGCCGGATCCCGAGGCAGCGGCGCCGGCGGTCCGACCGTTTGCGACAATGTAGCCTGCGCTGCGGGGCCAATTCCAGCCAACCGGCGCACTAGGAGGACCCAACCATGAAGCTTGGCCTGGTGACATACAACGTAGGTCGCGACTGGGACATCGAGACCATCATTGAGCAGCTCGAGGCAGCGCGCTTCGAAGCCGTTGAACTGCGCAGCACGCACCGCCACGGCGTGGAACCGGGACTTTCGCAGGCGGAAATCGAGCGCGTTCGCAGTCGCTTCCAACAAAGCCGCGTGCGACTGCTGAGCCTGGGCTCGGCCTGCGAGTTCCACTCTCCGGAAGAGGCCGAGAGACGAGCCAACGTGGAGCAGACGGCCCGCTTCGTGGAGCTGGCGCACGACCTGGGCTGTTGGGGCGTGAAGGTGCGCCCGAACGGACTTCCGGAAGGAGTTCCCCGCGACCTCACCATCCGCCGCATCGGCGAGGCGTTACAGGCGTGCGGCGAGCATGCGATGGGTTACGGAGTGGAGATTTGGGTCGAAGTCCACGGACGCGAGACCCAGCAGCCCGAGATCATGCGGCAGATCATGGACGCCTGCGGCCACCCCTCGGTCGGCATCTGCTGGAACTCGAATCCGACGGACATTCGCAACGGGACCATCAAGCCGGCCTTCGACCTGCTCAAGGACTTCATCCGCAACGTCCATATCCGCGACCTGCCCGACTACCCCCACCGCGAGTTGTTCCAGTTGTTGGCATCGATCGGCTACGACCGCTACACGCTGGCCGAGACAGCGCAAAGCTGCGAGCCGGAGCGCTACCTGCGCTTCTACCGGGCTCTGTGGCAGGAGTTGGTGCGGAGCAGCTGAGGCCGCCGGCGCGCGAAGCGGCTCAATTCGGGGCGAAATTGATTGCCGGGGGGTCCAGCTCGATCCACAGCGGGTCGCCGTTCTCACCGTTGATGGTGTAGCGCAAGATCACGCCGTCAGGCTGAGTATAGGAGCGTCCAAGCGAGTACTCGGTAAGTTCGCCGAACGGCGCTTCCGGCCCCCAGTCTTCCAAGAATTCCTCGTATGGGTAGTACCGGCAGGGCTCCTCGACTGAGCACCCCCACATACGGTAGGCCTCTTCGTAGCGGCGCTCTTGGAGTAGCTCGAAGAAAGCCTCCGCCTGGCGCTCCTCGCGCCAGTTGCGGAAGGACATGTAATAGGTGCCAGCCAGAAGTGCTGCAGCAGCCAGAACGATGATCGCCGCCTTGACGATGCGCTCGAACAGCACGCTCGTGCTGCCGTAGGCACCAAGGTATTCCATGCGAGAGGAGCGAAGCGATCAGTTGACCGGGTGCTTGGCGTCGTAGGCCTGCGTGGCCTCAGCGGTCAGATTGATCAAGGGGTCGTTGGCTAGCACGCTCGAAGTGTCCACGATCAGGTCGAAGCCCTTCTCCACGCGCAAGCCCTGAACGATCTCCCGCATGCGCCCGCTGGCGGCCGTGAGGATGTTCTGCCGGTCGAATTCGACATCGGACTGGAGGTCCTCCGTCAGCCGCTGGGCTGTGATCTGCTTGCGCTGCCCCTCGCCTTGCAGACGGGCCAATTCAGGTCCGGCGGCAGTTTGGATCTTGGCTTGGATCTCTTGCAGTTCTTCCGAGAGCGCATTGAGTTCGTCTTGGCGACTCTTGTACTTGGCCTCGAGCGCCGCCGACTCCTTCGTCATATCAGCGGTCGACAGCAACGCCTCTTGGAAGTTGATGACGGCCACCTTGGATTGGGCAGCCACGTGGCCCGGCCAAGCGCAGAGCAGCGCGGCCGAGACCAGCAAGAGCGGGTGCATTCGCACGGGGTTCCATTGTTTCAACATGGTCGGTGCTCCTTGAATCCCTATTTTGGCATGCCGGGCATGCTGGATTCCACAGGGCGCCAGGGCTGGCCCCACCGTGCGTTCCGCCGGGCAGGTTGGGCGGTCGCGGCACTCACGGCGAGAAGAACTGGCGTGCTAGGTCGTTGTACATCACCACCCCGAACAATAGGATGATGAACAGCAGCCCGGCTTGGGTGATCCGTTGCTTGACCTGCATGCTCACATCGCGGCGCAGTATGGATTCGACGAACAGCAACAGGATCTGACCGCCGTCCAGAACCGGCACTGGTGCGAGATTGATGACCCCGAGGTTGACGCTGATCAGCGCCATGAACTGGATCAGAGCGCCGACGCCGAAGGAGGCGGCAGCCTGCGTGTGCTCGTAGATCCCGACCGGCCCTTCCAAGTTCGTGACCGCCATCTCGCCCATGATCAGCTTGCCGAGGGAGCGGAAGATGATGCTCGCGAAACCGAGATTCTCCTTGACAGACACCCCGAAAGCGGCGCTGAACGAAAGTTCTTCTTCGATCCGCTCGCGAACCGGCCGCATCACGATCCCCAGCCGCCAACCTTCGTCTTGCAATCTCGGCCGAAGCTTCAAAGACCGCCGCTCTCCATCCCGCTCGACTTCGACCAGCAGCGCTTGTCCGTCCGATCCGCCTACTAAGTCCGCGACTTGCTCGATAGCGATGATTGGGGAACCATTGATACTTGCGAGCAGATCGCCGACCTCGAGCCCGGAGTCAATCGCGGGCAGTCCCGGGACGAGTTCCACCAATTCCACGCGATGCGCCGCGCTCCATCCGGGATCGGGCACGCCGCGCTCGCCCTGCCTTTCGGGAATCGTGATGCTGGTTTCCAGCGAGGTCCCATCTCGCTCCACTGTCAACGCTGCCTCGCTGTCGACAACCAGCGTCGACGCCATGATCAACTCCTTCCAAGTCGGCGTCTCCACGCCGTCGATGGACCGAACCAAGTCGTCGGTTCGGATACCGGCCTGATCTGCCGCAGACCCGGGCGCTACGTAGCCGATCCGGGCAGTTTCGTCCAAATAGGCTGCCCGCGAGTACTGATACATGTAGACGCCCGTAAGCAGTCCTATCGCGAGGATGAAGTTGAAGGCCGGGCCGGCGGCGAGAATGATCAAGCGCTGCCAGCGCGGCTTTGCCGAGAGCCCGTCGCGTTCGTAGGCGATTTCCTCGGTCAGGGCGTGGCCGGCCATCTTCACATAGCCACCAATCGGAAGCAGGCAAACCTTGAAATCCGTGCCGTTGTGGTCGAAGCCGAACAGCTTAGGGCCGAAACCAATCGAGAAGCTCTCGACCTTGACTCCGAAGTAGCGGGCAGCCAAGTAGTGCCCCAACTCGTGAAACACTACCAGAACGCTCAGGACGAGGATGAAGTTGACCATACGCCGATATCCAGCCTCAGACAGGCACCTGGCCAGCACCCCGAGGGGGCTGGCAGCCCGCCACTAAGCCGCGCGCGAAGGTGCGGGCCGCGCGATCACACTCCATGACTTCCTCGATTCCGGCGACGGGACGGTCCGCGCCCCACTCCAAGGTCTGCTCGACCACCCTACGAATGTCCAAGTACGCGATCCGGCCTGCCAGGAACGCTTCCACAGCCACTTCGTCAGCGGCGTTGAGCAGACAGCCGCACGGACCGCCCAGCCGCAGCGCTTCGTAGGCTAGCGCCAGCATCGGGAATCGCGAAAGGTCCGGCGCCTCGAAGTCCAATTGTGGCACAGCGCTCCAATCCATGCGCTCGCGCGGGCTGGGTTCTCGCGCCGGGAAGGCCAAGGCATAACGGATCGGCAGTTTCATGTCGGGCTGGCTGAGCTGCGCGATCATCGAGCCATCCACGAATTCCACCATGGCATGCACGATCGACTGCGGATGCACAACCACGTCCACCCGCTCCGGAGGCAGGCCGAACAGGTGGCAGGCTTCGATGACTTCAAAGCCCTTGTTCATCATCGTGGCCGAGTCCACCGTGATCCGGTTGCCCATACTCCAGGTGGGGTGGCGCAGGGCGCTGGCAGGCGTCACGTGTTCCAACTCCTGGACTGGCGTGCGCCGAAAGGGTCCGCCGGAAGCCGTCAGGATGATCCGCTCAACCTCGTCGCGCCGACCGGCTCGCAAGCACTGGTGGATGGCGTTGTGCTCGCTATCGACCGGCAGCAGGTCTGCGCCGGACTCGCGGGCGGCCCGCATCACGGCTTCGCCAGCCGCAACGAGCACCTCCTTGTTGGCCAAGGCTACGCGCCGCCCGTCGCGCACCGCCGCATGGGTCGCTGCCAGACCGGCCACGCCAACCGCAGCTGAGACGAGCACATCCGATTCGACTCCGCTCGCCGCCTCGAGATTCCCGGCCGTCCCGCACACGCAGCGGGGCGAATAGTTTGGGATGGCGGCAATGCTATCGCGCAGCTGTGCGAGAGCGGCTTCGTCGGCCACCGACAGCAGCCGCGGTCGAAACTCTTCGGCCTGGCGCGCGAGTTCGATGACGTTGCGCCCGGCCGCGAGCGCGACCACGTCGACCGGATTTTCGATCTCCCGCACGACCTGCAGGGTGCTGCGTCCGATCGAGCCAGTGGACCCGAGCAATGCGAGCCGCATCACGAACTCACCCCAAGCGCGTCACCCCAGCGGTGCGGCACGACGGAGCTAGCCGGGGTCATGGCACAGATCGCAGTCGTTCGGCGCATTGTTGCGGGCATGGCAGTCCATGCAGGCGGCCATCGTGGTGGGCTTCTCCTGGAACAAGACCTCGCGCTGCGCCACCGGGCCGTGGCACGTCTCACACTCGATGGTGGCGTCCTCCACGTGTGAGGCGTGCGAAAACCAGACAAAGTCCGGCACGCGGTAGACCCGTTTCCACGGCACGGCCGTGCCTTCCGAGTTGAGCTTGGCCAGCAGTTGGATGTGAGGGCTGTCGGTCTTGATCGCCGTATGGCAGGCCATGCAGGTTGC
>LXNJ01000442.1_pt1 | contig 29699 bp, 31 predicted proteins | sample 809081 | NCBI WGS metagenome assembly LXNJ01 (sample SAMN04870510, study PRJNA318959) | sponge metagenome | biome: sponge; feature: marine sponge reef; material: water | host: Petrosia ficiformis | place: Greece: Milos, Mediterranean Sea | collected 2013-05-29 | depth 5-7 m | reverse complement strand
CCTATCTCTGGATTTGCGCCACAACCAAGCCCTTGCGTGGTGTTAACACCGATCTGTACTGGCGTTGCATTGTCACATTTTTCGAGTGCTTGTTGATCTGTATTCACAACGTAAAATTCAATGTCTGCCAAACCTGCTCCGACCATTCGTTTGACAGCATTACCTCCCGCGCCACCGACACCAATAACTTTGGTTTTGGTTCGGATGCGTTTGGATTCTTTTCGTTTAGATGACATTGTTCTAACTCCTTCAGGTTCGACACCGAACTCCTTACGCAGGAGTTCACGTGTCTGTCTTAATTTGGTTTTGATTGTTCCTATCGCTAATCCGAGTTCTGCATGGATCTCTTTGACACTCCACAATTCCAGATAGTATAACTCCGCGACGCGGCGCACTCTATCTGGAAGTTGATGTACTGCCTCAGCTACTGCCTCACGAAGTTCTGTTTCTCGGAAACGTGCAACTGCGTTCCGATCAATGTGATCGGTTAAGTATGCATCATTGCACGGAATTTCATCCTTTGAATGGTGACGAGAAGCGTAGTACCTCTTGCAGGCGTTGTAAGCAATGCGGTGTAGCCATCCACCAAAACTCTCAACGTTTCGCAGTCCGCTGATGTTTTCCCAAACAGATCGCCAGATGTCCATGAGAATTTCTTCAGCATCGCGGCGTTGTCTCGAATTTGCGGTAATCACTTTCCAGATGCGTGGACTATAACGCAGCATCAGTTCTGTCAATGCTGACTCATCACCGATTTGTGCAAACCGGATGAGTTCCTCATCTGTCAGATCCGTGTACGTTGATAGATCGTATCGCATAAACATTTCCCAATTAGATTTAACCTAAAGAGTGTGCTTTTTTGGAAGGGGGTTTAAAAAAAGCAAAATTACTTGGGAATTTAAAATTTTCCATTTTGAATTTCAGTTATTTCATCAATTAGCATCCTCTGATTTCAAGTATTTTAGTGGACTTTCAACGATGTAGTCCCCTGAATCTTCAAGAAACTGCTGTACCAAAAAGACATGTCCGCCACCGATAATTAACAATATCCGATCATCTTCAGATTCGGTGATGCGCGTCAGATTGACAAAAATTTTGAGATTACGGGCATACCAAAAATGCGCAAGCCAATTCGCTCCAGGGTATTGATCGCCTAAACCAACCCGTGCACCCCGCAGGTATAACTGATGGTCGGCGCGCCTGCCTTCAGGTTCGTTACCACGTATGTACATGTCTATGAGTGATTCGTATTTCGTAGGTACAATCCAGACTCTGCCATCATCCTCCTCATGGAATTCCACGTCGGTATCAGGATAATAGTCCTCAATGCTTGACAACAAGTGTTCTTGATTGTGTTCTTTTGCGAATTTGTCAGCATCCGTCAAATCCGAGTCAAAATCTTCTGGAAAAAACGGGTTATGCTTTGGCCAATAATCAACACCGTACAACTTCTGATGTCCCATCTGCTTAGCTAATCTAAACCCAATCTGGTCACCTTCTCCACGCTTGAGTTTGTATGTGCCTTCCAGATAACCTTGGTAGTTCGCATTAATTTCAGACATAAACCTTTCATCTGCCTCAAGGGCTATTTTGGTAGGACGAAACGGTTTGAGTAGTGTCACGAGTTGTTCTATTTCGCGCTGGCGTTTTGGCGCAAGCACATCGTCCATTTTGAAATTGTATGCGTCCATGCCAGGATTTGCTAAGTGTCCGCTGCCGAGAATCATGATTGTTGGCTTAGTTTTATGTTTCATTAATTGACATCCTCCGATTGCAGATATTTTAGTGGGTTTTCAACAATATAATTTCCCGATGCCTCAAGAAAATGCTGGACCAGATAGACATGCCCACCGCCGATAATCAACAAAATACAATCATCGGCAGATTCGGTGATGCGCGTCAGGTTCACAAAGATTTTGAGATTACGAGTATACCAGCTATGCCCTACCCAATTTGCTCCTGGGTACTGATCCTTCAATCCAACTTGTGCCATTTGTAAGTATAGCTGATGTTCAGCACGTCTTCCTTCAGGTTCATTGCCTTGTATGTACATATCAATGAGTGATTTGTATTTCAGGGGTTCAATCCAGACTCTGCCATCTTCCTCTTCACGGAATTCCACGTCAGAATCAGCAAAAAAATCCTCTACACTTGGTAGGAGGTCTTCTTGATTATGCTCCTTTGCAAACTTGTCAATATCCATCAAATTCGAGTCAAAGTCTTCCGGGAAAAACGGGTCTTTCTCGGGGAAATAATCAACGCAGTATATCTTCGGATGTCCCATCTGTTTTGCCAACCGGAATCCGATCTGGTCGCCTTCACCCCGTTCAAGTTCGTAAGTGTCTCCCAGATAGCCTTGATAGTTTGCATTGACCTCAGAATCAAACCTTTCATCTGCCTCAAGTGCTATTTTGGTAGGACGAAACGGTTTGAGTAGTGCCACCAATTGTTCAATTTCGCTTTGCCGTTTTGGTGCGAGGACATCATCCATTCTGAAATTGTATGCGTCCGCACCGGGATTTGCTAAGTGTCCACTGCCGAGAATCATGATTGTTGGTTTGTTTTTATTTTTCATTAATTGACATCCTCCATTTTTAGGTATTTTAATGGGTTTTCAACGATGTAGTCCCCTGAATCTTCAAGAAACTGCTGTAATAGAAAGACACGTCCAGCACCGATAATCAACATAATCCTGTCATCAGCAGATTCAGTGATGCGTGTTAGGTTGACAAAAACTTTGAGATTTCGTGGGTACCAGAAATTCCCAACCCAATTCGCTCCGGTGTATTGATTGTCTACGCCAATTTGTGACATGCGTAAGTATACCTGATGGTCGGCGCGTCTTCCTTCAGGTTCATTACACCGTATGTACATTTCAATGAGAGATTCATATTTTTTTGCTTCAATCCAGACTCTGCCGTCTTCTTCTTGGTGGGTTTTCTCATCGGGAGTAATGAAATCCTCTACTTTTGGTAGTAGATGCTCTTGATTGTGTTCCATTGCGAATTTATCAACATTTATCAAATTCCAGTCAAAATCTTCCAGAAAAAACGGGTCTTGTTCAGGGAAATAATCAACGCAGTATACCTTCGAATGTCCCATCTGCTTAGCTAACCTAAACCCAATCTGGTTAGCTTCTCCACGCTTGAGTTCATAAGTGCCTTCCAAGTAACCTTGGTAGTTTGCATTAATCTCAGCGTCAAACCTTTCGTCTGCTTGAATGGCTATTTTGGTAGGACGAAACGGTTTGAGTTGCGCCACCAGTTGTTGGGCCTCGCGTTGACGTTTTGGTGCAAGCACATCATCCATTCTGAAATTGAATCTGTCTCCTCCAGGATTCGCTAAGTGTCCGCTGCCAAGAATCATGATTGTCGGTTTCATACTTGTGTCTCCATTAAACGGTTCAAAATCTTCCGCAATTTCTTGCGAGCACGAAATACGGTTGATTTGACGGTGTTTTCAGGTTGTTTTAAGACCTTTGCGATTTCCTTGTAGCTCATTTCTTCTAATTCCCGCATGATTATCACTGATTGCATGATTGGTGGTAATTCTCTAATCGCTTGACGCACTAATTGTTTGAGTTCCTGTTTGATAGAAATCTCATCTGGTGACGGATTTGACTGGTATGAATGTGAATGCAGTAGCATTTCAAGCGTTTCGCCATTTTCTTCGGATAAATACACCTGAAATTTTTGGCGTTTTAGTTGGTTAAAACATAAGTTCTGTACGCATTTTAGTAACCACGAGTGAACAGTTTCCGGTCTTAAATCTGCGCGATGTTGCCATGCCTTGATAAAGGTTTCCTGTGTCATATCCTTTGCGTCTTCACTGTTTTTGAGTATATAAAAGGCATGCCGAAAAATTTGATCTTGATGTTTTCGTACCAGTTCAAGAAATTTTTCTTCTGTCATGTCGCAACTCCGCTCGCATTGAAGTTAACGCTACTACAAACAAGTTACAAAAAAGTTGCATCTTTTTTGTGTTTTTTGAGAATTTTGCGAAAAAATGTAAGAGGCGTCAAATGCCATAAGTGTATTTGGCGTTGATTCATAATTGTGTAATCCTTGTGCAGGCAGGAAACGGAGCGGTTAGGAAACCGCTCCTACCAAGGGAGGTTCGCATATTAAGGGTGACAAAAACAAAACCTTAATGCTGATTTATTGGTTTAAAACCCATACAAACCGACACTAAGGCTGTTGTGAAATGCTTTTTCTATGATCGATGAACTTGGTTATAGCACTGCACTTTGCGCGGGATTGAGCAGTAGCGATGGCAAAATACCGATGAGTAAAACGCCAATTGCTGCGAGAACTAATCCTATGACTAAGGTTGAGGGATAGGGGTTGAACTCCAACTCTTCTTCCGGTTCACGCATATACATTGTTACGACTACGCGTAGATAATAGAAAGCCGAAATCGCAGTGTTGATTGCACCAATTATAACAAGTGGATAGAGTTCTGCGCCGATAGCGGATTTGAACAGATAAAATTTTCCGACAAACCCTGCAGTTGGCGGAAAACCTGCAAGCGACAAAAGCATTAACGTCATAAACATGCCGAGTAGAGGTTTGCGGAATCCGAGTCCAGCGTAATCGGAAATCGCCAAACTTTCACCATCAGCAGTTCTTGCTAAGATAACCGCACCGAATGCCCCGATATTCATAACGCAGTAAACAAGCAGATAGAGCATCGCGCTGGAGACACCTTCATCTCTAATTGCCTCATCTGCACTACTTGCTGCTGCTAAACCTATCAACACGTAGCCTGCGTGTGCAATACTTGAATATGCAAGCATGCGTTTGATGTTGGTTTGCGCTATAGCGATGACGTTGCCAACCGTCATTGTCAGCATTGCCAATACAATGACAATCCAACTCCATTCGGTTTGCGCGTTAGGCAACGCTTCAACAAAGATTCTCAGGAACGCCGCAAAACCTGCTGCTTTTGGACCCGCAGAGATAAAGGCTGCAATTGTGGTAGGTGCGCCTTCGTAAACATCTGGTGCCCATTGATGGAACGGAACGATCGCGACCTTAAATCCGAACCCAACGATGAGTAGGAAAGTACCTGCTAATAGTAGCGGAGATTGGCTTTCAGCGGTGAGTTTCTCTGCAATCCCTGGAATACTTGTTGTTCCAGCAGCACCGTAAATTAACGCAATTCCGTAGAGGAAAAACGCGCTTGCAAACGCACCGAGCAGCAGATATTTCATACCCGCTTCGCTTGAAGCAGGACTTTCTCGAAAATAGCCTGCCAACACATATAACGATAACGACATTAGTTCCAAGCCGAGGAAAACAATAATTAACTCGTTGCCAGCAGCCATTAGCATCATGCCGAGCGTTGCAAGAAGGATGAGTAGGAAATATGGTCCCTGCTTTTTATCTTCTCTCCCTAAATAACTAATTGAGATGAGGGCAACCAAAATCGTTGAAACGAGGAAGATAATGTTGAAAAAGAGGGAATAAGTATCAACCTTAAACATACCTTCGGATTCAGTTGCAACTTCGCCAACTTGTGTGAATGTGGTGCCAACTTCACCAGCTTGTAGCATCTGGATAGATACCACTAAGGCGATTCCCGCACCAACGATTGTCATCCATCCCAATGCCTTTTTTGAGATTGCGTCAATCATGTCAAAGATAAGGACAATGAGTAATGTTGAAACGATGACAAGTTCTGGCATTAACAAAGACCAGTCAATTTGCATTCAAAACCTCCATTTTTGAACTCCGACAATATGCAGCCTAACTGCGGAGAAACACGAACGTAACAATCACAAAAAGCGGGACTAAAATTACGACTGACCAGATCATATATCCAAAGAAACTCGGCATGCGGATTCCACTCTGTTCCGCAATTGATTTAACCATGAAATTTGGTGCATTACCGATATATGTATTTGCACCCATAAAAACTGCACCGACGGATATAGCCGTTAGCAATCTGACAAATTCAAGGTGTTGCGGTTCAGTCAATTGTCCTGACAAAATTTGTGGAACAACCGCCTCAGTAAGCTCTAATTTTCCAAGTGCAGTGTTGAAAAATGTCAAATAGGTTGGTGCGTTGTCTAAGAAACTGGACAAAACCCCAGTTATCCAGAAGTAGTGCCAGGGTTGTTCAATTGCCCCGATTAACCCGCTCAATGCTCCTTTTGTACCGACACCGAGAATTGTCAAGGCGGGAATAATGGTGATAAAGATTCCAGCGAAAACTTTTGCGACCTCTTCAATTGGTTCCCATGAAAACTCGTTTGATTGCCGTAATTCACCTTTAAAGGGAGTAAATTGGAGCGACAATAGTCCCATGGCAACAATCAGGACATCGCGGGCGATATTTTGCCAGTATACATGAACGCCCAAAATGTTGACATCTCCCCATTTGAAAGAGCCACTCATTAAGACTGCCGCAACGATACCGAATAAGAAAACGAGATTAAAGAGACCATCAATCCGAATCGGTTCATTAGTGCCATCATCTGGCACTACGCCACCTTCCCGTTTGAACATGAATGTGTCTATTACGAAAAAGAGAACAATTAGAATGACACTAATAAATACCATGTGTGGAAAGAGTGCAGTTGTTGTCCAGAAGAAAGGCACGCCGTGTAGAAATCCAAGAAAGAGCGGCGGATCGCCAAGAGGAGTTAAGGAACCGCCGATATTGCTTACCAAAAAGATGAAGAAGACAACAAGATGAACTTTACTCTTTCGGTAGGCATTTGCTCGAATCAACGGACGAATGAGGAGCATTGATGCGCCTGTTGTTCCTATCCAAGAGGCTATCACAGTGCCGATTAGCAGTAACAGCGTGTTGACCATCGGTGTGCCGCGCAATGTGCCGCGTACGAGTATCCCGCCTGCAACCGTGAACAAACCCCATAACAGTATGATGAACGGAATGTAATCTATCAAGTAGATATATAAAATATCGTGAAAAGCGTCACCTCTGAAAACAACAAGATATGGGATTGCGAATAATAACGCCCATACCAATGACATTTTTCCACCATGGTGGACAAGAAAATGGGAATCTAACAGGAGTGGGAAAAGTGCAATTGAGAGGAGAATTCCTACAAAAGGAATAATGCTCCAGATAGGTAATATAGAACCATCTACGCGAAAGTGTCCACCCTCACCATGTGTCTCATCAGCAGCAAAGGTTTCCACTGAAACTGCTAAAGTAAGCCCCACAATGATGCATAGGACAAGAAAAGAGGCAAGTTTTGACTTCACTATTTCGTCTGTGCCTCCTCTTCAATCGACTGTAGGTCTGCAGTTTCGACTTTCAGAATAACGGGGTTTTGAGTTTCACCGTCAATAATTACTTGTCCAACTGCTGGTGTATTTTCTTCTGCATTAACTTTAACTTTCGCTGCAACAGCATTTACAGACGATTCCATAGGTTTGAGGAATGTTTTTGGAAAAACGCCAATCCATACAATAAACAGCAGTATCGGTAATAGTACCGCGATTTCGCGTGGTTTCAGGTCGGGTAAAGCAGCGTTCGTTTTGTCCGGTGTGCCAAACATTACTCGCTGGAACATCCAGAGCATATAAACTGCTGCCAAAATGACACCTGTTGTAGCAAAGACCACGTACCATTTAGAGAATGCCCCACCAACAAAACTTCCAAGCAGAATCATAAATTCACCGACAAAACCGTTCAGACCGGGTAATCCGATGGACGACAGGGTTACAATCAAAAAGATGGTGGCAAAGATAGGCATTTTCTTTGCCAACCCGCCAAAATCTACAATCATTCGGCTATGCCGTCGTTCATAAATCATACCTACTAAGAGGAATAGCGCGCCCGTACTTAGACCATGATTGATCATTTGCAAAACACTTCCCTGAATACCTAAGTGACTTTTTGAGAAGAGACCTAATACAACAAAACCGAGGTGACTCACACTGGAATATGCCACAAGTTTTTTCAGATCCGGTTGCACCATTGCTACCAATGCACCGTAAATTATACCGATAACAGCAAGTGGTACTATCCAAGGTGTAGCATCCGCTGCGGCTTCTGGGAAAAGTGGTAGGCAGAATCGGACTATCCCGTATGTGCCCATCTTGAGCAAGACACCCGCAAGGATAACACTGCCTACAGTAGGTGCTTCAACGTGTGCATCTGGTAGCCATGTATGGAAGGGGAAGAGCGGGACTTTAATTGCAAAAGCAATGAAAAATGCAAGGAATAAGAGCATGGAATGGTCAAATTTAAATCCTGCAGCAGACGTTTGCGCAAGGAGTGTCGTGAGATCAAAACCATTATCCCCGTTTTGGAAGTACAGTGCTAAAATACCGACTAACATGAGCGCACTGCCTGCCATTGTATAAAGCACGAACTTTATCGTGGCGTAAATTCGACGTTCCCCGCCCCATATTCCGATAAGGAAGTACATCGGGATCAACATTGCCTCCCAGAACACGAAGAAAAGGAATAGATCTAATGCACAAAAAACGCCTAACATGCCTGTTTCCAAGGCGAGAAGCGACATCATAAAACCGCTCAACCCTTTCTCTACAGAATTCCATGCGGCAAGGATACATATCGGTGTGAGGAACGTAGTAAGTAAGACTAACCACAACGAAATGCCGTCAATGCCGATGTGGTAACCTATGCCTAATCCGGCAATCCATGGCAGTTTCTGGTAGAGTTGAGAGTCAGTTTGGAATCCTTCTATTCCTGCATCAAACCCAGTGTAAAGTCCAAGCGAGATAACAAATGTCAATAAGCTAACGACAAGCGCGATGCCTTTAATAGCAGATGCCCCCATATTTCTGAGCAACGCTATTGCTATTACGCCAAGCAGTGGTAAAAAAATAACTATTGAAAGTAACAAAAAAATCTCCTTTAGAATAACTTAACTTTCATCATCAGGAACTAATAATCATGAATAATACCGAGTCTATCTCAGATGACTCGGATGATTCTCTGCGGCGTGCCAATTCGCGGCGACGCCTTGAATAAGTGTCACGAGGCATTTTGCTCTGCCACCAAAACTTTAGCTTACGATTGAATTTCGATATTTCGTTAGACGACCTACTGCAGTTGTCCATAACCCATACCCCTAATTTAATATCATTGTCAATCCGGACAGCTGCTAACTGAAATGAATCTGCTGAGATACCAAGAAAGGATAATATTCCAGTATCTTGTTCAGAATCAGCACCGTATTTATAACTCCCAATTTCTCCAGCATGGGCAGCCCGTGCTTTATCTGTCAGTCTTGCGACACCGCAGATGCCAGCAACTTCTTGGTTGAGCATATCTCGCGGTCGAAAATTTTTCTGTTTCATTTTTCTTCCTCCGTTAGCATTTTCTAAAAAAGAGAGGATTTCAAGTCATAAAACACCTTGTTACATTGATGATGTTTTCCTAATAATAATCTGAAATACTTATCCAGTTCGGTTTCTACCTCTTCTTTTTCTATTGGATTTATCTGAAAGTGCTTTTCTAAATAAGGATGATGCCTAATAGTATCACTGATAAAACAGTGTTTGGACTGCTTGAAAAGTGTATCATCTATAGGAACATCACAGTTTCCAAAATAGAAAGGAAGCCGATGGATGTTTCTCTTAAACACATCCACATAAGCGTAATAATCCAGTTTGCTTTTGTCAAGGACAATCGTGTTATTACTATAGTTTTGGACAAAAGTTCGATTTCTTTTTAATGCGTTAATGTCTCTCATTGTCCAGAAAAAGAGAGAATCATCAGATATCGGTTGATGCTGCTTGCTGGGATATTTGTTAATATAATTTATGATATAATCAAAATCACTCAGACAAAAATGAAGTCCATCTCCTATTCTAAATGGGAAGGAACGGATATAATCATATTCCATCCCTTTGGTATCCCGTTGATAAAATGCAATGACAATCGGAAAAGGCGTGTGTTTAGCCGATTCCGGGAATTCCCCACTACTAATAAGGACCCCATCTATCAATTTATAATTTGCAGTAAACTCCTTTAGGTGTCTGAAATTAGTTTGTTTTATTAAGTAGGACAATGGGTGTAAAATACAGACAAAGTCCGCTGCAAGTTTATTATAAGAACGGAGAAATGATATGCCTAAGTCTCTACTCGCTATATCTTCATCTACCTCAAAATCAACATTTTTAATCTTATGACGAATAAGTGAAGTTCTATCGTTATAAGGCGGGTTTCCTACGACTATCAATCTTGTAGATTGCTGAGGAATACCGAATTTTTCCCTTGAAACGTTGGATAAAGCGTTTGTCCGAAAGAATTGGACTTTATCTGTGTTTTTTCTTGCTATCTCTATTGCATCTTCGTCTATATCACATCCGATTGTTACAGATTGTCCATAATTTTTTAGAAAATCTCCGTATCCACAAGCACTGTCAATTATGGCTGTCTGTGAATCTATGGACGATTCAATTAATTCCCACGCCAACTGGACAAATTTAGGTGGCGTATAGTAACTCCCCAAGTTGACCCTGTCTTTATATTCCAGATGTGCCTGACTCATTTTTCTGCCATTAAATCCTAACAATCAATTAGCGAAAAACAGATAGTATGCAAGAAAAAACACTATTCCTACAACCATTGACGCTATATATACTTGAACGAGTCCTGTTTGCAGTCTTCGTAACGTTCCACCAAGCACTCGGATAATTGCAGCTACGCTATTGACAATCCCATCAATAATCCCGGTATCAAAAAGTTTCCACAAAAGGAAGTGAGAAGCGTTTTTGATGGGCTGTACGATGAAGGTATTATATATTTCATCAATGTAGAACTTGTTAGCGACAAGTTTCTGCAGTGCGTTTGTTGGCTCATCAGAAGGCACGCGATTTTTATAACGTGTCCATGCAAATGCGATGCCAAGTAAACCAACAATTGAGGAAATTATCATGAATGGAATTGCACTGCCTAATGCTTCACCGTGCTCACCTTTAAAACCTGCTACCTTTTCTGTGAAGTGGTGGAACCAGCTATTATGTCCACCCACACCCAACAGCAAACCAATCAGAGCAGAAGGAACCGCGAGAATAGCTAAGGGTAACCACATCACCGCTGGCGATTCATGAAGGTGTGAAGCAACCTCAGGTTCAACGCGCGACTTTCCATAGAAAGTGACAAAAATCAAGCGGAACATATAAAACGCTGTCAGGAATGCTGTAATTAATCCGATGATATAAATCGCTTTTGAACTTCCCCACGCGCTGTGCAAAATTTCATCCTTGCTCCAGAATCCACTCAGGAATGGTGCGCCTGCAATTGCTAAAGCACCAACCAAAAATGTGGCATGGGTTATCGGTAATTTGTTTCGCAATCCCCCCATTTTTCGTATATCTAATTCATTTGCCATTGCGTGCATCACACTACCAGCAGTCAGGAACATCAACCCTTTAAAGAATGCATGTGTTACCAAATGGAAAATACCAGAAGCATAAGCACCGACACCAACACCGACAAACATATATCCCAATTGACTTACAGTAGAATATGCCAGGATACGTTTAATGTCATTCTGTTTGAGGGCAATTATTGCGGCGAACAACGCTGTTAATACCCCAATCCACGCGACAACCGCTCCTGTTTCTGCGATATTATAAAGCACAGCGGAACGCGCTATCATATAAACACCCGCGGTGACCATAGTGGCGGCGTGTATCAATGCGCTAACAGGGGTTGGACCTTCCATCGCGTCCGGTAGCCAGACATAGAGCGGGATTTGTGCGGACTTACCTATTGCACCGACAAAAAGCAGCAAGGTCGCCAACACTATCGCATTTACACCGAATACCTGCACTGCACTGTTTGCTTCGGCTTCACTGAAGATTGTTGTGAAGTCAAGGCTACCAAACACTGCAAACAACGTAAACATCCCCAATAGGAAACCGAAATCACCAATCCTGTTGACAATAAACGCCTTTTTACCTGCATCCGTAGCGGATTGTTTCTCATACCAGAACCCTATGAGTAGATAGGAGCAGAGTCCGACACCTTCCCAGCCAACAAACATCATCAGATAGTTGTTGCCAAGGACGAGGATAAGCATTGCGAAAACAAACAGATTTAGATACGCAAAATAGCGGGTATATCCTTCATCGCCGTGCATGTAGCCGATGGAATATACGTGGATGAGAAATCCGACACCTGTGATAACCAACAACATTACAGTCGTCAGGGCATCAACGTGGAATGCGATATTGAAATCGAATGATTTACCTAAAATTTCACTCGAAATCCATTTATAAATGATCCCATCTTCATCTGGATTAGGAAGCGTAGTTCCGCCCTGGACCTTCACAAAAGCGATAATTGAACAGATTAAGGATACAAGTACCGCAAGTGCACCGATTGTCCCGCTCAGTTTCTCATTACCTTTTAACCATTTGCCAAACAACCCGTTAATCAGAAATCCGACAAGTGGTGAAATTAATAAGATAATAATTAGTTGTTCAAACATGTTTTATCCTTTCAGCGAATTAACTTCATCCACATTAATTGTTTCCCGATGCTTGAAAACACTGACAATAATTGCTAATCCGATTGCGACTTCGGCAGCAGCGACAGCCATCACGAAAAAGACGAACAACTGTCCATCTGGATCACCAAGACTCCGACTGATTGCTACAAAGGCGAGATTCGCTGCGTTTAGCATCAGTTCAATACACATAAAGATGATAATTGCATTTCTGCGGATGAGAACACCGATAACGCCTATTGTAAACAGAAGCGCGCTCAAGATGAGATAATACTCTAACGACATATAAAATCCTTTTTCTTACTATATTTTAAATCCTATATCTTAAACTGCTGTTAGTTTTCAGTTTGGTTTTCGCGTTTTACCAAGACAATAACGCCAATCAATGCTGCCAACAAAATAAGCGAGGTAACTTCAAACGGCAAAAGGTATTTAGTAAATAAAAGCTCGCCAATATCGTAAGTTTCGATCGGATTATCAGCGAGGGCAGCTGCCTTTTCCATTGCTTTTTCCGATCCGACCGCAGTATCATTGAGTGCGTTAACGGCAATATAAATGCCTTGGGCAGCTAAGAGGATACCCAAAACTATAGCAACGCCTTTCAGTTTCCCTGTGAGAGCACCTTTTACAGAGAGTGTGCCGAGGTTCAGCAGCATAATCACAAAGAGGAACAACACCATAATCGCCCCAGCATACACAATCACTTGAACAGCAGCAACGAAGTGCGCGCCCAAAAGCACGAACAATCCCGCTTGTGCGAAAAATGTCACTATAAGCGAAAGCGCACTATAGATCGGATGCCGAAACGAGATGACAGCGATCGCACCGATTAGTGCCACGGCGCCAAAGATAAAAAATAGAATCATTTCTGCAGTCATTAGCACGTCTCCTATTCTACTGCGTCTAATCCGCGCAGCGGTGCAGCAGCAGGAGTGCTTTGCGCTGCAGATTTGCTGTTATTGTCCATGGCAAGCATCCCCGCAACGATTGCTACAACGATAAACGCTCCAACAACATTACCGATCCCTATCCACAGAAGATTTCCTTTTGTCACTATTGATAAGGTGCCGGTAACAACGATTGATGTCAACGCAACTGGTAACAAGAATTTCCAACCGAAATTCATGAGTTGGTCATATCGGAATCGTGGAAGTGTCCAACGCACCCAAATAAACACGAACAAGAAAATACCCGTTTTGATAAAGAAGATCACAAATGAGATAACTCCACTCCAGAAGGGACCTCCCATATTTTCTAACCCAAAGAAGTGCCATCCGCCTAAGAAAAGCGTTACAACCACAGCAGAACCCACGATCATGTTCATATATTCTGCCATGAAGAATATCGCGAATTTCATACTGCTGTATTCAGTATGGTACCCTGCGACAAGTTCCTGTTCTGCTTCGGCAAGGTCAAAAGGCAATCGGTTTGTTTCTGCGAACATTGCTGTTGTAAATGCAAGAAAGGCGGGGAAGTGTATGAGAAAGTTCCATTTCCACGGATATGATCCTTGTCCTTCAGCGATTGTGCGAAGACTGAGCGATTCGGAAAGCATCAGCACACCAATAATTGCCAATCCCAGTGTCAATTCGTAACTTATCATTTGTGCAGATGAACGTAAACCACCTAAAAGTGAGTATTTATTATTTGATGCCCACGCACCGATAACAACACCGTAAACCCCAAGCGACGTTATCGCTAAAATATACAGAATTCCGATGTTAATGTCAGCAATTTGAAGAGGTATATTATCATACCCGAATACGCTAATAGAGTCACCAAACGGCACAACAGCAATCGCAATCATCGCAGGGACTAAAAGCATGGCGGGGGCAAGCACGTAAAGTGGCTTATCTACGTGATTTGGGATGAGGTCTTCCTTAAAGAGGAACTTAATCCCATCTGCGATAGGTTGGAGTAGTCCTTGCGGTCCAACGCGATTCGGTCCGAGTCGATCCTGCATCCATCCACTCACTCGCCGCTCAGACCAAATCATCGCCATCACGCCAATAATCAGCAGATGGGCAATGAAGAGAATTTTGATGATTGGAATAATTATAATACTTACTATATCTATATCCATACTTTCTCCTTCTTGATGACGCGCATGATTGAAGTTAGCGAGTTAGTCTAACTTAATACCCGCATCTCCAATATTTTGATGTGTTGCGTCACTGTATCCCTCTACATTCTCTGCAATTGCTATGGCAATCTCACCCGCGAAATGGTAGTCAATCTCTCCACCGAGATGCTTTGCAAGCTGCTGTGTAATTTCCCAATCTACCTGCGCTTCACCCGGTGGATCAATTGCCTTACGAATTCGTTGAACCCATCCTGTCGAATTGGTGAAGGTGCCGTCTTTTTCCGCGAACGTTGTCCCCGGTAATACCACATCGGCTAATTCCGTAACCTCTGATGGTAAAACATCTTGCACAATTAGGAAATCAACCTTTTCTAATGCTTCTCTTTCAACATCTTCAAGCGCGCGTTCCGGCACACCGCTAACGAGATATACAACCTTCGCACCTGCGACTTTTTCCCAAAGCGCATCGCCTTCTAAAACGACGTTTCCATTTGCAGAACCGAGGACTGTTCGCGCACCTGCGGTGTTCGGATTCTTGTCCGCTTCAATGGTAAATTGCGGGAATTTGTGTTCTTCACCGGGCAGCTGCCCAAAGAGCCCCAATTGCGTTGTCTTTAGCACATCATGTGCAAACTGCTGTAAAACGTAGTTGTCTTCATTCGTGCCTTGCGCAGAACCGATAACAACAATATCCGCCGCATCAACTTCGGATAAATTTTCGGTTATCAACGTCAAGGCATCTGCCCACTGCGTTGTTAAGAGTTCGCCATCAACTCTCTTTTGGGGAAGTTGGAGGCGGTCATCGCTGTTGACATAGTGGTAACCGAGGCGACCATCGTCACACATCCAGTGTTGGTTAATATCTGCATGGAAGCGAGGCTTGATGCGATAAACACCATCTGCTTTATACTCAACCGTGACGTTACAGCCAACGCTACATCCTGAACAAACGCTATTTGCCTTTTCCATAAACCACGGACGAGATTTGAACAGGAAATCCTTACTAATGAGCGCACCAACGGGGCATATATCTACGACATTTCCAGCCAGTTTATTATCAAGCAACTGAATGGGAATCCCTTCATGGCTTCGGGGAATATCAATCTCGTCGTGGGAACCGCGATTAATTAATCCAAGTTCACCACTCCCTGAAACCTCATCACAGAATCGGATACACCGCGTGCAGACGATACAACGTGTTGAATAAAGCAAAACATCCGGACCTAAGTCCTTCTTTGGCGGAACGTTTTTGACTTCCAGATACCGACTTTTATCGTGCCCATGCCGGTAACTAAAGTCTTGCAGATCGCATTCACCTGCTTGGTCACAGACGGGGCAATCAAGTGGATGATGCACAAGCAAAAATTCAAGTATATCTTCCCGTGCCTTTTTTACACGGGGACTATCTGTGTAAACGATAGCATCATATTTATCTTCCAATTTTCGTTCAGGTGGTGCAGTTCGAACGGTAGTTGTACAGCCCGTTGCTAATTGTCGTGCTGGACCAATTGTGCCTGGAGGAGCACCTGGTATGGGACCGTAAGGTTCAACGAGACACATTCTACAGTTTGCCGGACGGCTCAATCCTGGATGATAACAGTAGTGAGGCACCTCAATGCCGTGTTGCCTTGCAATCTCAACTACATTTGTTCCGTCTTCAACCTCTATTTCAAGGTCATTCAGTTTAATAAATGCCATAAATATTACTCCAATGTGTTCCTACCAGAAAAGTTAAGCTTATGTCAACTTAACAATTTTTCAAGTGACTCAAATTTCTCGCGCAATGCCTGAATCTCCGTAGCTTGTGCTTTTATGGTATCGTCTTGTTGTATGCGTCTGTTCTGCTGATATGCAATTAGGACTAACGGCACACCCACAAAGGCTATAAGCGCGCCGATGAGTGTTATTATCAATGTTGCATGAAAGTCTAACCTTTTGCTTTGATCTGTGAAGCGATCAGCAAAGTGTTTTTCTAAACGCACCTCAGTTTCGGTGATCCGCTTTTCTAAACGCACCTCTGCCTCGTTTACAATCTGGCGGATCTTTTCTAAGTCTTCAACGCTTAGTTCCGCAGACGCGACAGTGCTTAGACATAAAAATACCATAATGGTAAAAAACAACGTCCTCATAATAGATGTTCCTTTTGACCGTCGCCAATTATGTCCTCACTTTACCTCTATTCCAAGTCAGCAAACTCTTTCGGAATAAACCGCTGTTGATACGCGTAATTTTCCTCTGGTGGTACTGTCGCTTCAGCAACAGGCAAGGTGACCAATTTACTTTCTCGGATAGTAGCCTCAAATTCAGGTCTGAACTTGCGCATATAACTGACTGCTGGCCACGAAACAGCAATACCAAAGACACAGATAGTGTTCCATGTCATCGTATCCACATTCGCAATGTTGTTCGCAACGTTTTCCAGCAGATCGAGGTCTTCGTAAATTTCTTCTGTTTCGCCAGTATCACCCCATCTGCCGCTTTCAGTGACGCCAAACTTTGGTCGTGTGATAGTGGTTTGTCTGCCTTCACCATCGGCAATCCGTTGAACAATATCACGCACCCACGGCGTGCCCCACCGACACGGTGTGCATTGCCCACACGATTCATGCGCGTAGAATTTCATGATATTGAGCAAGCAATCAACGATATTGCGGGTTTCATTCATCACAATGATACCACCCGAACCTAACATAGATTTTGCAAGCGTGAGCGATGTAAAATCAAGTCGTGTGTCTAATTCGTAATGTGTTAAGATCGGTGCGGAACTGCCGCCAGGAATTACAGCTTTGACTTCTTCACCGCGCAAGCCTCCTGCTACCTCAATAAGCTCTGTGCATGTCAAACCGAGTTCCAATTCATAAACACCCGGTTCGTTGACATCACCACTGATACAATAGAGTTTTGTGCCTGTGTTCGGGTCTGCTTTTGGCGGATCAAATTGCGCATCTCCGTATGTCGGTCCCATCTGTGTATACCATTCCACACCATTCCCGACGATGAAGGGTAGGTTGCACAAAGTTTCCACATTCTGCACGACGGTGGGTTTCATGAACACACCTTGTACAGCAGGGAAAGGCGGTTTGTTGCGGGGTTGTCCCCGTTTCCCCTCAAGCGATTCAATCAATCCAGTCTCTTCACCACAGATATATGCACCAGCACCCGGATGCGTATAGATGTTAATAGTTTGTCCTGCGCCGCGGACATTTTCCCCAAGATAACCTTGTTCGTAAGCCTCTTTAATGGCGGCATCTAACATCTTTTTCCCAAGCGTGAATTCACCACGGATGTAAACATAAGTGGTCTCAATTCCCATTGCATAGCAACAGATGAGGATACCTTCAATTAATAGATGCGGATTTTTCTCCAAGACATAACGATTACTGAAGGTGCCAGGCTCACTTTCGTCAGCGTTGCAACAGAGATAACGCGGCTCAATATCCCTTGGGACAAAACTCCACTTTTCCCCGGTGGAAAAACCAGCACCGCCTCTACCTTTCAACCCTGCATCCCACACCATTTGTGCAATTTCTTCAGGTTGATATTCGGCGATAGCCTTTTCAAAACGGGTGTAACCTTCATGTTGTCGAAAGACATCAAAGGTGTTTATATTTGGTACATCCAGATGCTCGTAAAGAATCCGTTTCTCTTGAACCATATTTTTCCTCTATAATATTGTCTCGTAATAGCAAGTGAAATAAAACAGATTATAGTAAAGTATAAGAAAATTTCCAAAAATTATAGTTTCGTCATATTGTTAAATATGCAAATCCTCAAAAACGTTTTAGGTAATCAATGACCCTTTCTAAGATCGCAATATCATCCTTGAATCGACCTAAACCTGTATTGCAACTGTCACATATCCATTCTCGCCCTTTTCCTGTTTCGTGGTCATGATCAGCAACGATATTTGCAGTAATACCTACGATTGTTCGCTTTTCACAGACAGGACACACAAAAACGGTTTTATTTGGTGGTCGTTTCTCATTCATCCTTTTCCGTTCTGCAGCAGTCAACTTCTTTCCATCAATAACTTTTCTACAACTTTGACAACTTGGCCGTCTAATAGGTCTCCCACCAGCCTGATTCTGATTCCTGCTGAACTCCTCTGTAGGTTTGAATATGTGGCACACATTGCATATTTTGTTTGGGTATTCACCTCCTACCTTCTCAACATCTATAACGGAAATAGAATCAAGAGATGCTATTATCACTTTATTCTTTCCAATGAAATAGACTTGTGCCTTTCCTTTGTCAATTGAATTGACGATCCCAACAGAATTAGGAACAATACCATTGATAGGTTGAGTAGCAATGACAAAATCGTCAAGTTTCATAATAGAGTTGTAGTTATCCCTTCTATGCGTTTTTTTGCTATAGTGATGTATTCTTTGGAAATATCAACTCCGATGAATTTTCGATTATTTTTGAGTGCCATTTTACCGGTTGTACCGCTTCCACACATGGGATCAAATACAAGATCGCCGGAATTGGTCCACGACAAAATATGATCTTCTGCTAATTTTTCAGGAAAAACAGCGGGGTGCTGAAACGCTATTCTATCCTTTGTTGTGCCACCTAAACCTACTGCATACTGCCAGATATTTGTTCGAGTCTTTTCCTTTTTCAACTCTTTTAGGACTTTTTTATTGATACCATCAGGGCCCTTATTGTGAACAAGCATTTCCGGCCCGTGTCTGGCAGTTCTGGTTTTCAACGGATTGAAGATATTAGGTTTTCCTTTTGACAATACAAACATAAATTCGTAGCAGTTTGTGTAAGCGTTGCTCCGCATAAAAGGTGTATTCTTTTTCTGATAGATCATGACATCGTGCATCTGAAAACCGATCTCTTGAAAAAATAGTCCTTGCCGAAAACTTGTGAGTGTTCGACCACCATTAATTTTGTCACCGACTACCCAAACAACGATCCCGCCTTGTTTGGTCACTCTATATAGTTGCTTGGCGATATTCTCAAAATCAAACGAATAACCCTCGTAGTGGCGCAGATTATCGTAAGGCGGCGATGTCACAGTTAAGTCCACGATACCTGCATCCATACCGTTCATAAATTCGACACAATCTGCGATAAAAAAACCTTCTTTTATCGCCATCCTAATTTCTCCGATCTTTAGTCCATTATTCCTAATTTAGCTTGGAAGCTGCTCCAAAATTTCATCAACCTTTTCTGGGGTCAAATTTTTATATAAATCGTCATTCACCATAATAACAGGTGCCACATCACACGATGCGAGGCACTCAACTTTCATCAAGGTGAACTTACCATCATCAGTTGTCCCTTTTGCGAGATTCGTTTCCGAAGCGATGTCTGTACCGAGTTTCGCTTTGAGATGTTCCAAAACTACCTTACAGTCGCGCAGTGCACAAGGCAGCGTATGACAGACGCGGATAACATACTTGCCAACCGGTTCCTCAAAGAACATCGGATAGAAGGTTACCACGTCTTTTACCTTCATCACGGAAAGTTCCAACAATTCCGCGACATACTTCATGACAGCAGGACTAATATAACCTTCTTGCCGTTGTGCCAAGTGGAGCGTAGGAAGCATCGCGGCTTCTTTAACAGGGTACCGACCAATCAGTTCGTCAAATTCTTGTTTGTTTTCTTCGTTAAACTGAAATGGTGTTTCGATTTGTATAATTTCCTCTGACATCAATGTTTTCCTTTTGTTGGCAATCGGCAGTCAGTTTGTAGTAGGTTAAGTCTAACAATGTGAAATCCTAAAGCAATTAGTCAATTAAACTTGATCCAATAATGACAGCACCAACTATTATTCCTACAAACGCAATAAATATACCGGGTGAAAATTCGTGTTTTTCTACTTCCACAGGTGCGGGTTTGGCAGGAGGCGGTTTTGGTGGTGGTAAAGCAAATAGAAGCCCATCACTAACATTCTGTCCTTGCAATACGATTCTAATAGGTCCAGGGGAATATTGATAGTACTGTACCCAATTTGTAGAAACGCCACTGGGTAATGAACTCGGTTCAAACCGTTGGTGAAGAATATCATATCCTGCATATTCTTTTTGATATATTTCATTGATTATCATCGCACGTTCATCAGCTCTTAATGCTTCAACATAACCGGCGAGGACAGCACCGAGAAAAGTTGACATTTCCGGCATAGGTCTTTTGAGTTCCCTAAGTCGTCTTAACTGTGATGACTGTCGCATTCTACCCCCATAAAGTCTGAATATTACCTCTTGATGCGTCAATTTCTTAGCGAGTGTTTGAGAAGCATCAATCAGTTGAATTGGATCGGAATCTAATAGCAGTGTTCCATTTGACGTATTTTGGCATCTTACGACAACAGCAATCAGTTTTTTAGGTTTTTGGGTTACGTACGGTGTTCCATCAATGATATCATAACCCCGGACTACTTTACCAAAATCTGTTACAATAACGTTATAATTGAATTGATTGTCCTGTAACGTACCAATTTCTGGAACGTTACTCTTGTTTTCTTGAACATGCCACGCTGTAGGTTCCCAATATGATCGCGTCGAAGGACCACACCCCACAATCACAACTGTCAAAATCACTATCAGATATATTATAGATGACTTCATTTCTTTTCTTTCCCTACAAGACATTGGCATATTTGAAAAGAATGTATGAGGCGCAATAAATTGCGCAACAACAAACGTTCTATTTCTTTACTATAGTTTGGACAGATTTTATGTTCATGAGTGATAGTCTGATTTAATAGAAACACCATGGCATCCATAGGATTTCCCCGGATACACCTTTCGCCCCGCTGGGGCTTGTTATGGTGAGGATATCGTTTTCTATACACCTTTCGCCCCGCTGGGGCTGCTTCAATATGCTTCTTTTTTGCAAGTTACGATCCGACATAAACTCGCAAAAATAGGAAAATACTTGAAAACTCAACAGGAGATTAACAGGAATTGTCCAAACTATAGTACTTCTTTAAGATGTGGTTATTTTTTATAATTGGAATAATTTGCATTTATCTGCCGAAACAAAGTTACTTGGACAACAGCACGTCATATATGAAGAAACAATCTGTAGAATTCCATTGTCCACTATACCAGTTCATGGCATTTGCGATCTCTACACGATCGGATAACGACATAGTACGACTTAATTCGTAAAGTATTAATACTTCAAATCCAATTTCATCAACATATTGTTGATTTGACGCATCGTCTACGTACATAAATGCGCGAACTCTATCGCTAAACCCTTTTTCAGGGATTTCATACGACTTTATTTGTAGACCATCAGTTGCAAGAAAATTAGGAACCGGTTTACTTTCTGCATCCTTGTAGAATTCAGATAAAAGGCCAGCGCCGTAGTCATTTAATCGGAACATTAATTTCTCTTCGCCATCTATAGTTAGTTTCTCACCGGAACTAAACAGCGATTCCATAACCCGAACTCGCTCATTGTCAAGGATTTCCTTTGCGGCTTTTTCGCTTGAAGCTTGAAAATACCAGGCTATTAGTCCGATGCAAATAAATATCAACAATCCGAATCTATGAAAAAATGGTATTGTGGATGCTAATTTTAATTCATCTGAGATTTGTCGTATTCTCGTTTTTTCACCACATTTGTTGCACACACGGTCATACGATTTTGAAAATGCTGCTAAGAATATCCAAAAGAAACCAAATACACGGTAATGAAATACCACAGTATGCGACAATTCGTCGTTACACACATCACAGTGGTAAATTTCTGTACTACCTAATATTCTCGCTTTTTTACCCCAAGTAATCATATCAACTGTCTCAAATTCATATCGCTTTGCCAAACATAAAGTTATCGAGTTGTCAGAGGGTTAGCTGGGTGCTTTCAAACGTGCCAGTTCTTCACGGAGTTGCGCGACTTCTGCTTCAGCATTTTCAGCACGTGTAGCTTCTTGTTCTGCGCGTGTTTCAGCGTTTGCTGCACGTGTGGCTTCTTGCTCTGCGCGTGTTTCAGCGTTCTCTCGTGCGATGGTTTCCTGTTCAGCGCGTGCTTCAGCATTTGCTGCGCGAGCAGCTTCTTTCTCTGCCAATGTCTGAAGCCATTCATCCGCAACAGGGTCATAAATCGCTATCTCTCCATCGCGAAGATGGAAATCCAAATCCAAAACCGAGGCGAGAAAACCTCCCCGCTCATCCGCAGAAACAGCGACATATACACCGTCCACTAACGTGAATCCCATCAGCGGAGATGGCAAATACAACCCCTCTGCATCGTATAAGAAGTAATTCTGTATTCCCAATGAAGCGTAAACATCCATCTTCTCACCTAAGTCTTTATCATAAGTGCTTTTACTGGAGAACTCCATCACGAAATCGGGAACTTTTCCTTCCTCCCATGTTTTATACGTTAGACGCATCTTTGGGTTTATGCCAAAACAGACGAGGACATCTGGAGATATAGATTTTCGGGGATCCCCCTCTCTGTAATACATCATTATGTCACCAGAGATATAGACTTCCGGGTTTGGTGCGAAATGTGCCTCAAGTGCTTGCAGCGTCCATATTAGTAATCTTAAATGATAATCGCTTGCTGCCATGGGTTTTCCATCTTCAGAAGGGTAAAGGTCTCTATCGTCAGTAGGGACATAAGAAATAGAGGTATCTTTTGAATATGGACGTGCCATTATGTTCTCCTTAAAAGTATATAGTCCTTTCGTCTCCTATTTCCTAACACCAATATCTTACCTTCCCAACCTCACCCATAAGTTAGTATTTTCCCCAAAACTGAATTCGGTTTTTCTCTGGGTCTCTAATGTCAAAACACGCAAGACCATCCTCATTTTCTAATGGTCTCAATCGCAGCCCCTTTGCTTTCAAATCCTGATGAACGGCACTCACACTTTCAACATGAAAACCAATCTTTTGTCTTCCTTCGTTTGGTTTGCTTGCACTATGCAGACATAGTTTGCATTCTCCAGTGTCAAAACGAAAAAACCGATGTTCAGGAAACGGTTGGTCTTCATCAGGCGTTAATCCGACAACATCCCTATAAAATGCAATTACAGATTTCATGTTTTTGACAAAAAGGATTATACTGCCAAGATACATAATTGCCTGTTACTCTGCACGAAGGCGTTCAACTTCAGCTAAAGCCTTTGCAAGTTCTGCTTCAACATTTTGGCGTGCGTTAGCCTCTTGTTGCGCGCGTGCCTCAGCGTTTTCTGCACGTGCCCTAACCTCTTTTACCTCTTCCGATGGCGTTTGCAACCACTGCGACGTATTGGGATTATAGAGGCTCAACTTACCGTCATGTTCGCCCAATTCTAAACCTAATGTCTTTGCTGGTAAACGCTCATTTACAAAATCAATCTCTTGATATACACCATCAACAAGTCGGTATCCGACAAAACTCGGCACGATCTGACCAAGCGGATCGTAGATATAATATTCCTTCACCGCGAGCACAGATGCGTATAGGTCCTTCTTGTGTCCCATATCATTTTTAAAAGTTTTGGGACTTGCTACCTCAAGTACGAAATCAGGAGTGTTTGCTTCTGCCCACGTTTGAAAAGTGTTCCGCAGTTTCTTATCAACCCCAAAAACAACGAACACATCAGGAGATATAACTTTCTTTGGATCCCCTTCTTCGTAATAGAAAAATAAGTTACCAGAGACATAAACATCGCCATCATTTTCGAAATGGTCCTCAAGCATCAGAATAAAATCCATCATCAACTTGCGGTGTGTATCTGTTTCTGCCATCGGTTTGCCGTCTGATTCCGGATAGAATATTGTCGGTGCAGACTGTATCTTTTTCCGCATCGTGTCATCTCCCAGCATCAAGCTAAATGTTGTTTTAAGACAATTTACCGATCTAACTCTCCTGCGATCACGTTCAAACTACCTAACACAGCCACCGTATCCGATACCATGCCGCCTTCCAACATGTGCGGCAGTGCTTGGAAATGGAAGAAACTTGGCGGACGAATTCTAATCCGATAGGCAGTGCCACTACCATCGCTGACAATATAGAATCCTAATTCTCCATTTGGCGATTCCGTAGCACAATAATGGTCGCCTTTGGGCGGCTGCACACCATGTCCATCCATAACGATTTTAAAATGGTGGATCAATCCTTCAATATGACCGTACGCATCTGATTTGTCTGGCATCATGATTTTGTTATCTTCAACACTAAATGGTCCATCCGGCAGATTATCAAGTGCTTGTCCAACGATACTGCAGCTTTGAATCATCTCCTCCATTCGCACTAAATATCGGTCGTACGCATCGCCGTTAGTGCCTACAGGCACCTCAAATTTCATTTCATTGTAAGAGGAATACGGCTCAGCCTTGCGGATATCGTGCGCAACACCGGTTGCACGTAGGCAGGGACCAGTTAACCCGTAATTAATCGCATCTTCAGGAGAAATTGCACCAACTCCTTTTGTCCTGTCCATCCAAATCCTGTTGCGGGTTAACAATGTATGTGTTTCCTTTAACGCCTTAGGAAAATTGGTGATGAAATCACGGGCATCTGTTTCAAAACCATCATAAAGGTCGCGAAATACACCACCTACACGGGTGTAACTTGTTGTCAACCGTGCGCCTGTTGTTTTTTCAAAGATGCTGTAAAGTTTTTCGCGTTCGCGGAAGCTATAGAGGAAAACTGAAAATGCCCCTAAATCTAAAGCTGCAGTACCGAGCCACAGCAGATGGTCAGCCAGTCGAGAAAGTTCTGCCATCAAAATTCGGATATATTGACACCGTCTTGGCACTTCAATACCGAGCAATTGTTCCACTGCAAGCACATACCCAAAATTATTAGACAACGGCGACAGATAATTCATCCGGTCAGTAACAACGATGTACTGATTATAGTCTAAGTGTTCACCCAGTTTTTCAAATCCGGTATGCAAGTATCCAGCGTGTGGTGTTGCCTTCAAGATGGTTTCACCATCAAGTTCTAATACAATACGAAGGGTGCCGTGTGTCGCAGGGTGTTGCGGTCCGAAGTTGAGAACCATCTTCTCGCCTGTTGTGCGTTCCATCCCACCTTGCATAAAGTACTCCTTTTTAAAATCGTAAATAGTTGTTTTTGATTAGAAATTGTTGATTTTAAATAGTGCGTTATCGGGAAAGTTTTGTGTCATAAGGTCTCTCCATGTTGCAAATTCAAGATGTGCTGTTTTTTCTGCAATGGACGCATCCGCCACCTGCACATTGGGCAGGAGTTCTAAATCAGGACTAAATCCAATTATGGTTAACTTCATACAACGTGCTTTTACGAGTCAAAGAAAATTCAAATGGTTTTAGCGAGGCGGTAAAGTTCCTGTGAGTTGGCCTACGTTGTTACCGGTTTGCACATAGCCGCCATCACTTCCAGCACCCATGAGAGTAACGCTTTTGCCTACATTGTTATAGGTTTCCACAACACCGCCATATCTATTAAAACCTATGTTAACAAGATTTTCACCTGCGTTGTTCATGGTTCCCACTATTCCGCCTTTACCGTCAGTAGCACACATAAGAGCAACGATTTTACCTGCGTTGTTATGGGTCCGCACAATCCCGCCATCTTCAGTAGCATTCATGCCCGCAACGATTTTACCTGCGTTGTTAGCGGTTACTACACTACCACCATTTTTTGCAGCACCTATCAAAAGAATTGTTTGACTACCATTGAAGAATTCCATAACTGGTTTGTTGTCACCAGTTCGTATTATAACACCGAGACCACCGCCATCGGGATGGATTGAGAGCCATCCTCCCCCAAGTGACCCAATAGCAACGTTTCTTTTACCTTCTTTGTTATTGACGAGTATAGAGCCATCACCTCCAATGTCTCCGACGGTAACAATGGTTTCACCTTCGGCATTAACAACCCTTATTTTCCGTGTCACAATTTCATCAGAGACCTGTTGTGCTGTGGATTGTATAACTTTTTCACCTGTAGATTGAGCCTGAATATTTTCAGTATGACTCGCACAACCGATAATATATGCGGTGAAACTAATGAGTGCACCGATTGTCATAAATAATAAACGTTCATAGGTCCGTTTCATTTGAGTTCTCCTTTATTTTCTTTGGATAGCACAACGTTTTGATATTCTATCTGGTCAAGTTCGCTTTTGCCGCACATCTTACTGGACTTTTGCGTGTCAAATCGTATTGTGTGGCGTTTGGATCAAAAAACGCAGGGGATAACTCAAAATTCTGCTGCTTGAAATCGTGGATGGCTAATCGTATCTTCGCCCTGTCTTCAAATGTCAGCAGTGTTTTGAATCTGTTTATCCATTTATGTGTCAACAAACGTGCTGTTTCAATCAACCGCTTTTGTTCCGATCCGGATAAATCGGGATAATGGGTGAGGACGTGTTCTCTAAATTCGCCAGTAAAGAGTACACCGCGCCAATATAAAACATTTTGGAAAATATCTTGATAGGTGATGTTTTTTACCAAAGCATCAAGGGATGATTCCATTTCTGCCTCAACGACCTTTCGCAGACCTTCTACGACACTTTGAAAACCGTCACTCTCAGGAGTCCACTTGTTTATAGGTAAACCTTTTTCAGGAAACGCTTGGAATTTCCCGAGTCGATGGTTTTTCCAATCACAAGCTTCAAGAACAATCGGGATAACTCTTATTCTTTTGGCTAAAGCTATTTCTAATTCCTTATTACAGTTTTTAGAAGCAAGACTATCGGCAGAAACAAGGTAAAGTAAGATATCTGAATTAGGCACGTGTTTCAAAAAAATTTCTTCTTGCCACTCATCACCTCCGAGAATGCCGTTGTCATGCCAAATGCGTATCAAACCTTCGTCACTCATCACACTAAGATAAGTTATGATTTTGTCCTTTTCTTTTTCATTAACATGTGAGTACGTTATGAAAAACTTTAACTTTTTCATTTGTTTTCTCTTGGTGTGTTAGGCATTCTGTTTATCAAAATTGAAACGTTCGCGCTCCCCATGCCCACGCAGCGGATAATCCTTACGGAGTGGATGTCCCTCATAATCATCAGGCATTAAAATTCGACGCAGATCGGGGTGTCCCTCAAAGTCTATTCCGAACATATCGTAAGTTTCCCGCTCCAACCAATTGGCACCCTTCCATAACTTTGTTACCGAGGGAATTTTCAAATCCTTTTCATGCACTGGCACTTTGACTCGGATACGAGGCGTTTCCCCTTCAAAGGTCCAAAGGTGATAGACGACCATGAATCGGGCATAGTCATACTGCATCAATTCCGATTCCAAATTGGAATTGTCAACCGCAGTGACATCAACAAGAAATGCGTAGGCGAGTTCTGTCTTTAGATATTCTAACAGGGCATAACTGTGTTCTTTACTTACAACAACAGCAACACCATTACTGGTTTCCGCATCCGCTAAGAGCACATCTGCAAACTTTTCTCGTAGTTTTTCAAGTACAAGTGGTTGCGTTTCTTCCGTACTTTCTTTCTCTTCATTCATTATATGCGACCTCAGAACCTTTGGGGAGCTCACCTTTTTGGATTTGCCGTTGCACTTGCATGACAGCATCAATCAAATCTTCTGGTCGTGGTGGGCATCCAGGAATATAGACATCAACAGGAAGGAATTGGTCAACGCCTTGTATTAAGGTATAGGTATCAAAGACACCGCCGCAGGATGCACATGCACCCATTGAGATAACCCACTTCGGGTCTGGCATCTGATCATAAATTCGTTTCAACACTGGCATCATTTTAATTGAAATTCGCCCTGAAACGATGAGTAGATCGGATTGACGTGGCGAAAAGCGGATTGCCTCAGAACCGAATCGAGAAAGGTCGAATTTGGAAGCCAAGGTTGCCATCATCTCTATTGCACAACAAGCGGTACCGAACGGCATCGGCCACAAGGAATTTTTTCGTCCCCAGTTAACGACTTTGTCAATAGTCGTTGTGATGATATTACCATCAGTTTGTTCGGTGCTTGATCCACTTTGTATATGGGTTTTGGCTAATCCCATGTTAAGCCTCCTTTTTTCCAAGCGTAGATATAGCCCAGAAGGAGAATACCGATAAATACCAGCATCTCAATTAAAATAAATAAACCGTTATCTGCGGACATCTTCTTAAAAACCACTGCCCATGGGTAGAGAAAGACTACCTCAATATCAAAGATGATAAAGAGCATCGCAATGAGGTCAAACCGAATAGTAAATCTTTGTCTTGCATCACCGACGGGTTGCACACCAGATTCGTAGACGGAAAGTTTAACACGTGTGGGTTTTTTAGGTCCAAGAAGATGGGTCAGGGCGAGATTAACACCTGCAAAGAGGACTGCAAAGAGTCCTAAAAATACTATCGGAAGATACTTAGCTAATTCTGACATTTGCTTGAATCTATTTTAAGCCTCCAGCAACATTCAGATTATACTATCCGTTATTTCCCTATTATAGGATGAACTTCTGACGTTGCCAATAATTAACACTGATTAAGAGTTTTGCGTTCAAATTTACAAAGAATTTATTAAACGTCCTTATAATTTTACATATTCAGAGAAAAGTGTCAAGTCTTTTTCAAGAAAAAATTACATTTTTTTAAATATTGTTGAAAATTGATGTGTTACCGTGATTTATTGATGCTTCTTCGGTTGCATCATTTCTTGTACAGTATAGGGTTGGTAATCCCTCCTGATGGCTTCAAGGTCAAGTTTTTCCCAAACACGGAGTATGGGTTGCTTTGTTTGGTCATTATCCGAGTCGGTCAGTTCAGATGGAGTCGGTGGGTGGTATCTATGCGTATGCTTTACGACTTCACCAGAAGCAGATACATGCTGATGCGGTTGAGAAACAAGGATCATGAATTGTGTTTTCATTTTTGCCTTTCTTGACACGGAGAGTGTCCTGTTCTCCACCTTATAGCAAAACTCTAAAAGTCAGCAAATGCCAACTTTTGATGATAATAAACGAAAATTTGAATTTTGTCAATTTTTACCTGCCAAAATTTATATTCACCATCATGGTGATAACCTCTCTATTTCCCAGCCTCCATTGTCTTTTAATATATAACGGATTCGATCATGAAGTCGACTTGGACATCCTTGCCAGAATTCGAACATATTCGGAATAAGCCTATATCCTCCCCAATGCGGAGGACGCGGAATATCATCACCCTGATAAGTTTGTTCTGCTTTCTTGAAGTTTGTCGTCAGATGTTCTCTCCCAGAA
>LXNJ01000441.1_pt1 | contig 29704 bp, 26 predicted proteins | sample 809081 | NCBI WGS metagenome assembly LXNJ01 (sample SAMN04870510, study PRJNA318959) | sponge metagenome | biome: sponge; feature: marine sponge reef; material: water | host: Petrosia ficiformis | place: Greece: Milos, Mediterranean Sea | collected 2013-05-29 | depth 5-7 m | reverse complement strand
GAGACCGACGACGGGGTGGAGCTGAAGTTCCGGATCCTGGCGCTGCTGGGCGGCGGCAAAGTGGGCACCGCGTCGTATCACGACCTGGTGGTGAAGACGTCGGACGGCTGGCGTGTGCAGGATCGGATGCTGAAGCACCGCCGGACGCAGGTGTATCCCGACTGAGAGACCGATGAACAACAAGAAGTCCTCGACATCGGACGACACGGCGTCGGCTGGCCCATCGAACGCTTACCCGATTCGAGCTGTCGAACGCGTCTGCGACATCCTCGACCTCCTGCAGCGTTCGCACGAGGGGGTCTCGCTCCCTGAGACCGCGACGGTCACGTCGCTGCCGAAGAGTTCGGCGTTCCGGTACCTGTCGGCGCTGGAAGCCCGCGGCTACGTCGAGCGCGACGAGCAATCAGCGCTGTACCGAATCGGGCTCGCCTTTCAGCCTCACAACACGCGCCAGCTCGAGGCATTTCTCGCGCGGGCAGGCGGTCCTCTGCAGCGACTCCGCGACGACACCGGCGAGACAACGAACCTCGGAACGCTCCAAGGTTCGATGATCGTCCACAATCTCGTCTTCGAGAGCAGCCAGATGATGCGCCTTGCGGCCCGGGTCGGCGATCGCGCCCCCATCCACTCGACGGCCCTCGGCAAGGCGATCGCAGTCGAGTTGCCCCCCGATCGTGTCCAGGCGATCCTCAACACCGTCGGAATGGCGCCGTTCACCGACGCCACGATCACGACGCCAGAGGCCTATCTGTCCGCGCTGGAGACTGTTCGAGATCAGGGGTTCGCGATCGACGACTGCGAGAACCAAGCCGACGGCCGATGCGTCGCCGTCGCTCTGCGGGGCATGCCGTTCCCCTGCGGCATCAGTGTGAGCGCACCAGCGCGACGGCTCACCATCGACATGGTGCCGTCGGTCGTCAAACGAATTTGCAGCGTCGGCAAGCATCTGGTCAGCGACTTCCTCAACGAAGGCTGAGGCGGCGCCATGGAGCCCGAACCACCACTTCCGGCCCGGCAGGTGTCCCCCAGCGGACACCAATCACCTTCGAGACCGAAGGGGCTGCCCCTCTCTTCGACACCGGGCTCCCGATGGTGTGTGTTCGATGCCGACGTGCCCTATCCCGCCGCATTGTTGTTCGCATCGGCGATCGAGCACAACAGCGCGGCGATGATGGCCTTCTGCGAGCGCAACAGCGTTTCCTTGGCCCCCCATGGCAAGACGACCATGGCGCCGGCGTTGCTGCGCCGACAGCTCGACGCTGGCGCCTGGGCCATTACCGCAGCGACGACATGGCAAGCCAAGACCATGAGGGAGGCGGGGGTCGATCGGGTCCTCATCGCAAATCAGGTCGTCGTCCCAGCCGAGATCGAATGGTTGGCGCGGTCGGGCGCCGATGGCTTTCACGTCTACTGCTACGTCGATTCCCTCGAGGGCGTCGACATCATCAACGAGACCTTGGCCCACGTCCGACCGTCGCGTCGGCTCCAGGTATTGGTTGAGCTGGGGATAGCCGGCGGACGTACCGGGGCACGCAGCATTGACGACGGACTGCGCGTCGCAGCAGCCGCCCATGCATCCCCGTACCTCGCCCTCACAGGGACGTCGGGATTCGAGGGGATTCTCGGGCCGATGGACGACCGGCCTCCCCGAGCGGGAGTCCAGGAGTTCCTCGACCTGATCGTCGAGCTGACGCACGCCATTGACGCCAGCGGGTGGTTCGAGCCAGCACCAGAGGTGATCGTCACCGCCGGCGGCAGTGCATATTTTGATCAGGTCGTCGACCGGTTCTCACTCGTCGACATCGAATCACCGCTGCGGATCGTGCTGCGCAGCGGCTGCTACATCGCCCACGACGACGGTTCGCTGCACCAGGTCTCCCCGATGGGTGCAGCGCCGCGCATCGACCAAGACGAGCGGCTCGTGCCGGCCATCGAAGTCTGGGGTGTGGTGCTGTCGCGCCCCGAGCCCACGCGCGCCTTGGTGGGCATCGGCAAACGCGACGCCTCCACCGATGGCCTGTTGCCGGTGCTCAAAAAGGTCCGTCGCCGAGGATCAGCACACATCGAGACAGTCCCCCACAACCGCGCCGTCGACATCAACGATCAACATGCCTACCTGGATCTCGATGCCGACGATCCGCTCGCAGTCGGCGACCTCGTCGGGTTCGGCATCTCCCATCCGTGCACCACGTTCGACAAGTGGCGTGCGATCCCCATCGTCGACGACGACTACTGCGTGGTGGAGATCGCCGAGACGCTGTTCTGATCGCCGCTGAACGTCAGGCTCGCAGCGGGCTGTAGTCGGCATCGCGCTCGTAGGGGAACATCGGTCGAGGCCGATGCGCATATTCGAGTGCGCTGATGTCGGCGCTCGTGCAGCCGGGAGTGTTCAGCCAGATCATCTCGGCTGCGATCGGTTCGTACGCGGCCCGCGGCGAGTGGACGCCCTTGGCGACGATGATCGGCTGCGTCGCCGGATCGAGGCCAGCGCTGACCAGTTCTTGGCGACTGGTGTTGCCGCGAGGATGCGACGTCAGCAGCACCATGTGATCGTCTCGCGTGTGGACCAGGGCCCTCGGGCCGTGGTCATAGAACCGCCAGCCGCCATGGGTGGGCCCGTCATCGGTGAATTTTCCGTCATCGAGCATCAGAACCGTTCCCTCGAGGGTCACCGAATCGCCGTGTTGATCGTCGGTCTTTCCGCCCGCTCGCACCACGACGCCTGCGCCCACACCAGCGTGCGCGCAGGCGGCGACCGCATCGGGATCGCACAGCGAATGGAACAGCCCGCCGATGGCCAGACGCTGCGCTGCTGCCAGCACATGAGTCGAATCGCCCGGGCTGCCCCCGCCGACATTGTCTCCGACGTCGAGGAGCACGACGGGATGGGCGGCGGCCTGGGCGGCGCGGCGCAGCGCATCGTCGATCGCGACTCCGTCGCCTTCTAGTTCGCCGCGAGCCTCCCACACGGCGAGCGCGAGTTCGCGGGCGACTTGGCGAGCCAGATCAGCATCGTCATCGGTCACCGCCACGACGGCCATCCCCATCTCGGAGACATCGGCATACGGGAAGCCCTCGGCGATGCTGACCGATAGGACGCCTGTGCGAGTGGCAGCCTTCCCAGCCATCGCGACGAGCTCGCGCATCGGCGAGTCGCTCGTGCCCTGCCGCAGGATGTTGACAGCTACCGGCGGCTTCTCGAGAGCCATGACCGGTCGCACTTCCCCGCGTATGGAAGCGAAGAGCACCTCGGCGCATTCTCGGGCACGAATGCGAGCATCGAGGTGGGGATTCGTCATGTATGTGTTGACCACGTCGGCGCACTCGACCATTCGATGCGAGATGTTGGCGTGCATGTCGTAGGTGACCGCGATGGGAGTGTCAGCTCCGACAAGTTGCCGTACCCGTTCGAGGACTTCGCCGTCGGCGTCACGACACTGCTCAGATGCTGCAGCGCCATGCAGGGCCAGCAGGATCGCGTCCCAGGGACCGTTGCTGTCGAGTTCGGTCAGCAGCCGGTCGGTGATGTGCTCCAACGCCTCGGCCGTGATCGTGCCCATGGGGTTGAGGTCGAAGTACACAAGCGGTACGAGCTCGACATCCGATTCAGCCGATGCTGCTTCGATGAATCCCGCCAGAGTGGCCTGCGAGGGGGCGTACTTGGCGACCAAACCGTCGCCCTCGTCGGGTCCGCTGGCCAAGAACTGTTCAAGGCTCGCCGGCACCGGAGCGAACGTGTTCGATTCGTGGTGGAAGCCGAGTGTCGCAACGCGCATGGGGTTCCTTTGTCGTCAAGCAGATCGGCCGGTTAGGCGTTCGCGTGATTCGAGCCTCTTCGAAGGACTTGCCCGGGACGATCGGTGCTGATGATTCCATGATCCAGCACGACGGTGCCGCCGACGATCACGACATCAATGCCGGTCGGTGATTCGGCGATCCGGCCGAAGTCGGCGTTGTCGATGACAGTGTCGGGATCGAATATCACAACGTCGGCGATCGCACCGATCTCCAGCGTCCCACGGTCACCGAGCCCGAGCCGTCGAGCTGGCTCGCCGGTCATCTTCCGAACTGCATCGCTCAGTTCGAGCACCCCCCTGTTGCGGACATAGGAGCCCAAGACCCGCGGGAAGGTGCCGAAATTGCGTGGATGGGGGCAGCCATCCGATTGCTCAAGCGAGATCGCGTTCCCATCGGAACCGATGACCGACAGCGGATGGGCCACGAACCTCTCCACGTCCTCTTCGCTGCGGTAGAAGAGCACCACATTCAGTTCATTGCCGTAGCGCTCGCACAGCTGCAGGGTCAGTTCGTATGGGTCGATTCCCTGGCTGGCCGCGAGCTCCTCGAGCGTGCGGTTAATGCCGTAACCGTCGGGGCTGCCGCAGATGACGAATCGGTCCCACATCCACGGAATCCCATCGAACCAGCCCTCGCGCATGTCGTGGAGGGCACGCTGACGCTCTGCGACGCCGGCGAGCCGGGCACGCATCGCCTCGGTGCCGCCTGAGCGCACCCACTGCGGGAGGTATTGCGTCAGCGGCGATGATGAGGCGTCATAGGGATAGACGTCGAAGAAGATGTCGATGCCCTCGTCGCGGGCATTCTCGAACATGGCGAGCAGCTCGGCTCCATGCCCCCACCGGTCGGGCCGGTTGATCGCCAGGTGGCTGAACTCGACCGTCGCACCCGTGTGCCTGCCGATATCGATGGCCTCCGCCACCGAAGCGCGCTCGTCGGGGGGGATAGAACGTGAATGCGTGGCATACAGCGCACCGTGGTCTGCCAGCACTCGGGCCAGTGCGGCGATCTCGTCAAAGTCGCCGTACGAGCTAGGCACCAGCGTGAGCCCGGTGCTCATCCCGAACGCGCCCTGCTCCAGCGCGAGTGCAAGGTCGCGTTCCATCCGGCTGACTTCTGCGGCTGTGGCCGATCGCTCGTCGAGGCCCATTGCCGCCACTCGCAGCGTTCCGTGGCCGGCAAGCGGCGCGACATTGATCGCCAGACCCTGATCTTCCAAGGCCTCGGCGTAGCCATCGAAGTCGGTCCACCACGGCGTGAGGGGTGCGGTCACCCCAGCGAGGTGGTCGGCGTGGAGCTTTGCCCTGCGAGGTTCGATCGGGAATGCCGAGAACGAGCAGTTGCCGACAACTTCCGTCGTCACGCCCTGACGCAGCTTGCTCTCGCCGGTGCCGTCGGCGACCAGCGTCAGATCCGAGTGTGTGTGAATGTCGATGAAGCCCGGGCATGTGACCCGACCGCGGGCATCGATGGTCCTCGCGGCCGGGGCGTGCGCGTCAATATCGCCGAGGGCGGTGATCCGGTTGCCGGTGATGCCGACATCGCCCGGCCGCTCTGGGGCTCCCGTGCCGTCGATCAGCGCGGAGTCGCGGATCACCAGATCGAACATGGCTAGATCTCGATGGCATCGATCAGGCCCCGGATGTAGCCGAAGGCGTACAGGCGCCCCAGCATCGTGTAGCCGGGCTCTCCGTCTTCCTCGCCGATGAGCTGGGGAACGTGATCAGGGCGGATCGGGCCGTCGAAGCCCACCTCGTGGTAGGCGCGCATCGCCTCGGCCATGTCGGTCTGGCCCGTGTCCTGCCAGGTCTCGGCAAACGACTCGGCTGTTCCGGTGACATCCCGAAAATGGACATACGCGATGTGGGCGCCGAGCTGTCTGATGGCTGCGGGGACGTCGATGCCCATCTCGGAGAACGTGCCCTGGCAGAAAGCGATGGCGTTCGATGGCGACGGGACCAGGCCCACCAGCCGTTCGAACCCGTCGAGAGCATGCATGATCCGGTCATTGCCCAACAGCGACGGGAGCGGCGGATCGTCGGGGTGCATGGCCAGAACGACGCCTGCGTCCTCAGCGACGGGGATGATCTCGGTGAGGAAAGCCTCGAGGTTCGTCCAGAGCTGCTGGCGCGTGGCTCCCGGCTCCAGCGACGCCCGGAACGGTTCTCGGCCCGGGATCCGGGCGCTTTCGAGATCGTTCACGTCGAACGCAGTCACCTTGGCCCCGCCCCGTTCGAGCGCGTCGACGCTGGTACGGATCCAGTCGGTTCCGGCCATGAAGTTGTAGCAAAGGAGCGGAACACCGATCTCGCCGAGATGCCGGACGAGCGCCTTCAGCTCCTTCAGCTCGGTGCCGTCGTCAGTTCCGAGCTTGATGCGTTCGATGGGCAGATACCCCTCGACGACTCCCAAACCCATCCCAAAGGACTCGACACGGTTCTTGACCTCGTCGAGCCGGGCGAGATCTGGCCCGGGGTAGCGCGCAACAACCTCATCCACGCCGCACTGGGCAGCCAGGACGAGGTTCTCCTCCGAGAACGGTGTGAGTACCGAGGCGAGTTTCATCTGAGAACAGCCGCACGACGACGCTGAGGGGAACCTAACAGTCACCCAGCCAGCCATTCGAGGGCCCTGCGCATCAGCGGGCTCGGGGTCGAACGCCTCGAGGCCGCGGGCGAAGGCAGTGACCTAGAGTGCCGACGTGACTCCCGAAGCAGTCGTGGAGTGTGCATGCGACCTCGGGGAAGGACCCACGTGGGACGCAGCACGACAACGGTTGTTGTGGCTCGACATCGACGGTCAGGTCCTCCATCAGTTGAGCGTCGATGGCCACCACACCGCGGTGGCCATCGATCAGCGTGTCAGTGCCGTCGTTCCCGATGTGGACGGCCATCTGGTCGCCGTCGCCGGCCTCACGGTGGCGCGGCTCGGCCCCGACGGCCGCGTCGGACCGGTGCTTGCCACGCTGCCGCCCGATGGCGATGGTCTGTCGAACGACGCTCGTTGCGACCCGCAGGGGCGTCTGTGGGTCGGCACAGTCGACCGCTCAGGGGAGATGCAGGCGGGTCTGTTCTGTGTCTCGGCCGACGGAACGGTCCGCCAGGTTCGCGATCGTGTGGCCTTGTCGAACGGCATCGACTGGAGCCCTGACGGGCGAACCTGCTACTACGTCGATTCGCTCCTGCATCGAGTCGACAAGCTGCAGCTCGACGACGAGGGCCTCCCGATTCGCACCGAGACCCTCGTCGAGGTCGACGCCATTCCCGACGGCCTCAGCGTCGACGCCGAAGGCGGGGTCTGGGTCGCCCTGTGGGATGGCGGCGCTGTTCACCAGTACTCCCCGACCGGAAGCCTGAACCGCATCGTCGAGGTGCCGGGAGGCTTCATCACGAGCTGCGCGTTCGGGGGCCCTGAGGGAACCACGCTGTTCATCACGAGCGCTCGGGGCGGACTGCCAGAAACGGACCTGCGCTCCCAACCGCACGCTGGTGCCCTGTTCGGGGTCGATGTCGGCGTGGCGGGCCGCGGCTATACGCCGTTCGGCGCATCGAATTGACAGCCATCAGTCAGGCAGCCGCACATGCGCATCGGGCTTATCCAGATCACCCAGGAGACGAGCAGTTTCAACCCGACGCTCACGACGCTCGCCGATTTCGAGTCGTTCGGGATCTACGAAGGCGTCGAGATGCTCGAGCGTCTGCACGCGTCGGGACCTGTCGGCGGCTATCTCGATGCCATCCGACGCACTGACGTCGACGTCGAGACCGTTCCCATCATTCGCGGTGCCGCCCGATCCGGCGGCCGGCTGTCGCCTGAGGCGTTCGAGTTCTTCGACGCGAAGGTGCGAGACGGGCTGCGCGGCGCCGGCGAACTCGACGGGCTGGTCATGCTGTTGCACGGTGCGGCGTCCGCGGAGGGGATCGATGACGTGGAAGGTGCCCTGCTTCGCACCGCTCGGGACGTCGTCGGCCCGTCGCTGCCGCTGGCGTTGATGCTCGATCATCACGCCAACGTGACCCAGGAGATCATCGACCGCTCCGACATCATCGTGGGATTCCGAACCCAACCGCACGATCAGTTCGAGACTGCTCGCGATCTGACCTCGCTCGCCGTGCAGCTCTTCAGCGGGGAGATCTCGCCGATGACAAGCTGGCGAAAGCTCCGCATGCTCACCCATCAGGAGCAATACCTCACTGCGCGCGGCCCGATGAAGACGCTGTTCGACCGGGCGCGCGACGCCGAGCGCGACCCCCGGGTGCTGGCCGTCTCGCCGTTTCCGATGCAGTGCTGGCTTGATGCCGCCGAAGGCGGCTGGGCGATAATCGTCGTGACTGACGACGATCCGCCTCTCGCCGAGTCACTGGCCGAGGAATTGGCCGAACTGGCGTGGTCGATGAGGAAGGACTTCCAGCGCACCGAGAGCCGCCCGATCGACGAAGCCGTCATGGACGCCGACCGATCCGAGCGTGGCCTGGTCCTTCTCAGCGACACCGGCGATTCGGTGCTAGGCGGTTCGGGAGGCGACAGCACGGTGATCCTCGAGGCGATCCTGCGACTCGGCATTCGGAGTCGAGCCCTCGTTCCGATGATCGACGCTGCCTCTGCTGTTCAGCTGGCGCAGGCCGGTGTCGGTGCCACCGTGACCGTCGCATTGGGCGGCCGATCCAATCCCTTCTTCACGCCCCTGGAAGTGACCGGCGTCGTGCGCGCCGTCTCCGATGGAGTGGTCGAGCTGGACGGTCACACAGAGGACCAGATCCAGATGGGTGCCACGGTGGCCTTCGACGTCGGACCGGCGACGCTGCTGGTGAGCGAATACGCCGGCATCGCTGGCATCGATCCGGCCGTGTACCGACACGTAGGGGTGGAACCAGCGGATTACAAGTTGGCCGTGATGAAGACTGCGTCCAATTTCCAGTACATGGCCCCGCTCACGTCGACGATCATTCGCGTCGCCACGCCCGGTCCGACACAGTCCGACATCGCCGCACTGCCGTGGCAACGAGTTCCGCGCCCCATCTTTCCGATGGAATCACCGCAGACCTGGCGAGGCTGATCCTGCGCGTACCAGTGGCTGGTTTCAAGATGTGGAACCAGTGTTGCACTGTTTGACACGGTGTGTTACGACATACTCAGGTCCGCTCTCCTCAGCGCCGACCCGACCGCGTCGGAATTGAGTTGACTGTCCCCACTCCGAGCGGGATCTGAATCGCTCATCGCATCGAAGGTGGCAGATGACAGCCGCGAACGCTCCCCGCTACGACCACAGTCGGCAGGAGCATGCTCGACGCAAGAAGGTCATCGCTGGGGGCGTCAATTCAAATGTCCGCCTGCACGGCGCGCCGGTGCCGCTCACATTCGTTCGTGGCGACGGAGCGCTCCTGTGGGACGTGGACGGCAATGCCTACATCGACTATGCGGCTGGCATGGGTCCCATGGTGCTCGGCCACAACCACCCGTCCGTGACTGCCGCGGTGAAGGAGTCCCTCGTGTCGGGCCAGCTCTTCGCTGGACAGCACCAACGCGAAGCTGAGTTCGCCGAAGCCCTCGTCGACGCGTTGCCCTGGATCGAGAGCATCCGGATGGGCATGAGCGGGACGGAGATGGATCTCTTGGCGGTTCGCATCGCTCGGGCCACGACCGGCCATCGCAAGATCGTCCGGTTCGCCGGCCACTACCACGGCTGGCTGGATCCGTTGTTCGTCGACATGTCCGTCACGACAGATCCACTGGCGCCGGTGCCGCTCACTGCGGGCCAGTCCACCTCAGCGGCAACCGACGTGATCATGTGCGAGTGGAACGATCTCGCTCAGCTCGAGCGGGCGTTCGAATGCGGCGACGTCGCTGGCGTCCTGATGGAACCGGTGATGTGCAACGTCGGATTGATCCCGCCGGCGCCCGGCTATCTGGAGGACGTCAAGGCGCTGTGCCGGCAGCACGGGGCGCTGTTCATCGTCGACGAGGTCATCACCGGCTTCCGCTTAGGCCTGTGCGGGGCTCAGGGCTTCTACGGGATCCACGGCGATATCTCGATCTATGCCAAGGCGATCGCATCGGGTTTCCCGCTCGCGGTCCTCGCCACGAGCGCCGAGCTCCTCGCCGGTGTCGGCAGCGGGGAGATCAACCATTCCGGCACCTACAACGCCGGCGTCTCCTCGGTCGCTGCGGGCGTGGCCACGCTCCGATTCCTGATCGACAACGACCCGTACCCCCAGATGGACCGTCTCACGTGCCATCTGGCCGATGGTCTGAGCCGACTTGACGCGGAACTCGGCGTTGGCCTCGTTGTCGATCACATCGGCGGCTCAATACTCCAGACCCGATTCGGCAAGCCCGGGCCGATGACATCGCGTGCGGAGTTCGTCGCCAACTCCGACGATGACCGACTTGCCCGCTTCCTCGGGAATTTGCAGGATCTCGGCGTGCGGCCCACAAGTCGCGGCTTGTGGTTCGTGTCGGCCTCACATGACGAAGCGCTGATCGGCAAGAGTCTCGACGCCGCGAGAGAGGCCCTGTGCCGGCTGTAGGCGCGGTCGCCATACAGTCGCAAGCGGATCGCCCATGAAACCCGCATACGAACGCGACGGATACGTCTTTCCGCTCGAAGCCATGACTCCGCAGCGCGCGGCTGAGTATCGAGCCATGTTCGAGTCAGTCGAAGCCGCAAATGCAGGCGACGCCACCATCAGCCGGATCCTGAAGGGTTCCCCGGGAATCGTGCTGCCGTTCATCGGTGAGATCTCGCGCCGGCCTGCAGTCATCGAGCCGGTCAGGACGATCTTGGGCGACGACCTGTTGGTCATCGGCGCCAACTTCTTCATCAAGGAACCGGCAACGCCGGCGTTCGTGAGCTGGCACCAGGACTTGACCTATTGGGGATACGACGACGCGCTCGAGGTAACAGCGTGGGTTGCGCTGAGCCCTGCGACATCGCACAGCGGCTGCATGCGGTTCATTCCCCGAAGCCATAGGTCAGAGATCGTCGAGCACCGCGACACCTTCGAGGAGTCGAACCTGCTGTCGCGAGGTCAGATGCTGACAGTCGAGGTGGACGAGGCAGACGCGGTCGATGTCACGCTTCAACCCGGCGAGATGTCGTTGCATCACGGCCGCTTGTTCCATGCGTCCCATCCCAACGCCTCTGGCGACCGACGCATCGGGTTGGCCATCCGCTACGTCGCCCCATCGATGCGGCAGGTGAACGGTCTGACTCCATCGGCACATCTGGTTGCCGGCAAGGATCGCTACGGGCACTTCCGGCTCTTGGAGCCGCCCACCGGCGTGTTGACACCCCCCGACATCGAGAACGCCCTGCAGGCGATCTCCGTGCAGGAACGCATCGGATATGAGGGGGCCGCCAACCGCGGCAGGCGCATCACCTGAACGCCGAATCCGGCGTGCCGAACCGCGCGCGGCAGACTTGCAGAGCGCGCCGTTTGCAGGCCCCGGGGCCGCTTGACCGGCGAGGGCGTCAGGACTACGGTTCGGCTACGGTTCTAGACAGTGAAACTCCAGTTTCAGAGGTCGCGTATTCGCGACATCACTTACGCCGTTGAGAGCCGTACCGGACATGGGCCGACACCGCTTGAACGATCATGGACCAGGACGTGAGCGCTCACGCGCGCAGCCCTATTGCATCGAGCCAACCGGAACAATCCTGAACGGATTGCGCAGCGGCGTGAATACGCACCAAGAAAGGACCACCTCATGAAGACCCACAAACGCAGTTGGCTAATAGTCAGCCTGCTCATGGCCTTCGCCCTGTTCGCTGCGGCTTGCGCGTCAGACGACGACGATGATGCGGCGGCGCCGACAACCGCCGCTGCCGACGACTCCGGTGATGATGCCGTAGACGAAGCCGTCGACGAAGCTCCAGAACCGCAAGAGTTGATCCTTGCTGTCGCCCAGGAGCCGGCCAACTGGGACTACGTCACCAACGGAGCGACCGCCATCAAGACGCCGCTGCTGTACAACGTCATCGAGACGCTGGTCGAGAAGCAAGCGGACGGCAGCGTCGCTCCGATGCTCGCTGAGTCGTGGGACATCAACGATGACGGGACGGTGTACACGTTCACGATTCGCGAAGCCAAGTTCCACGACGGGAGCGACCTCGACGCGGGCGACGTGGTCTATTCGCTGGAGCACAACCGGGGCGGCGAAGGCGACATCACCACCCCGTTCGATGCCGTCGCATCCATCGAGGCAACCGACGATCGCACGGTCGTGGTCACGCTGACCCAGCCGAGCCAGGCGTTCCTGCAAGGCATGGCACGCATCAGCTCGGCAGTCGTTCCCGAAGGGACCGGTGGGGACATCGCCCAGGGACCGGTCGGCACCGGCCCCTACGTGTTCATCGAGTGGAAACCCGATGTCTCGGTCACCATGGACCGCTTCGGCGACTACTGGGGTGAGCAGCCGTTCTTCTCAGACGTCACCTGGCGATTCATCACCGACGAGACCGCGAGTCTGAATGCGCTGCTCGCCGGTGACATCGACGGCGTTGCCGGCATCCTCGGCGAGGGCATCGACCGCGTCGACGAGATCGATGCCGAAGAGGGCTTCAGCATCCTGACCGTCTCCGGATTCGAGATCTCGTACCTCAGCCTCAATGCGACCGCCGACATCTTCCAGGACCCGCTGGTCGTTCAGGCGGTGAACCACGCGGTCGACCGTCAGCCCATCGTCGATGCAGCGTTTGCGGGGCTCGGCGAGCTGACGTGCACCTTCGTGAATCCGCCGAACGAGCCGTGGAACAGCGACTACTGCCCCTATGAGTACGACCCGGCGAAGTCTCGGGCACTGCTGGAAGAGGCTGGAGTCCCAGGTCTGGTGATCCCGTTCAAGTACCTGACCATTGCGGAGTTCCCGCCGATTCAAGAGGTCGTGACCGCACAGCTGACCGAGGCCGGCTTCACCGTCGAGCTCGAAGGCCGTGAGCTGACCACCTACATCGACGAGGTGCTCGGCGAGAGCGCGGACTACGTCTTCACCTCACTGAGCGGTCCCAGCACCATCGATGCTTGGAAGTGCCCGGGCTTCTTCACCCTCTACTGCGACCCGGTGTTCGATCAGCTGCTCGACGACGGCGATGCGGCTGTCGACTCGAACGTGACGACCGAGCTCCGGCGTCAAGCCGTGGAGATGCACGCCGACGCCGGCTACCTGATCCCGATCGTTGCGAAGCTGCAAGCTGTCGCGGTGCGCGCTGACCTCAAGGGTGTCAAAGGCTTCACCGCTGGCAGCGAATTTGACCTCGGCCCGCTGCGAATCGAGTAAAAGAGGGAACAACGTACTTACGGAATAGGACGATGAATGGTTCGAGTTCTGTCCCGCGCGGTCGCTTCAATACTGGCCTCCGCATTCATGGGCTCGGTCATCGTCTTTCTCCTGTTGCGGTTGCTCAAGGGTGATGTCGCAACCGTCATCCTTGGGCAGACCGCAACCCGTGAGGCGTTGGAGAGACTCCGGGCCGAGATGGGCTTGGATGCCTCGCTCCTCGAGCAGTACTGGCTGTGGATAGGGGGAGTACTCCGAGGTGACATGGGCACGTCGTACGCGGCGGAGTTCGACATTGCCCATGAGATCTGGGTCCGGATACCGCTGACCTTCACGCTGGCGTTCTCATCACTGATCCTCTCGGTCATCGTCGCTCTGGTCATCGGCACCTTCTCGGCCATCCACGCCAAGAACTGGCGTGGCACCACGGTGGACATCCTGTCCCAGGTCGGAATCGCGGTTCCCTCGTTCTGGCTGGGTCTGTTGATGGCCACGCTGTTCGCCGTGCACCTGGGTTGGCTGCCCGCCGGCGGGTACGTCCCGCTGTCCGAGGACCTTGTGCGGGGTATCAAATCGTTGACGATGCCAGTGCTCGCGTTGGCGATTCCGCTCAGCGCCGTACTCGTCCGCTACGTGCGCTCAGGCATGCTCGAGGTGCTCGATGAGGACTTCATCAGGACGGCCCAGGCCAAGGGTCTCACGCTGAGACGGGCTGCATGGCGTCACGGAATTCGCAACGCGTCGATCCCGCTCGTGACCGTCACGATCCTGCAGTTGGGCCAACTGCTCGCAGGCGCAGTCGTCATCGAGAATGTGTTCACGCTGCCGGGACTCGGCCGCATGCTGGTCGTGGCGGTCGGCGGACGTGAAGCCCTGTCAGTCCAATCGTTGGCCTTGGTGCTGATGCTGATGATCCTGACCTTGAACTTCCTGATGGACATCGCCTACGGGCTGCTGGATCCGCGGATCCGCGGACGCGGTCAGACGGTTCTGCACGCATGACCGACGAAGCGCCTTCGCAGGACACCCCGGCGCCCGAGACCGACGAGCTGGAGACGCCCGAGGGCTCGACCCGTCGATCTTTGCGGTGGCTCCCGCCGCAGCTCATCATCGGCGGATCGATTGTGGCGTTCATCGTCGGGATCGGCCTCCTGTCGCTGTTCTGGACGCCCTATGACATCAACAAAGTCGATGTCCCGAACCAGTTTCTGCCCCCGGGATCGGACGGCTTCCTTCTCGGCACCGACAAGCTGGGGCGCGACATCACCAGTCAGATCATGGCCGGCGCACGGAATTCCCTGCTTGTCAGCGTCGTCTCGACAATTGCTTCGCTGGTCCCCGGGGTCTTGATCGGTTTGATCGCCGCCGGAGCCAAGCCGGTGCAGCAGCGGATCCTGAGCCGCATGACCGATATCGGGGTCGCCCTGCCCGGCATCGTGGTGGCCCTCGTTGTGGCGACGTCGTTGGGTCCGGGCAACACGACGGCGATCGTCGCCATCATGTTCTGGCTCATCCCGACGGTTGCCCGGGTTGTCATCGGACCGGCGCGCCAGATCCTCGCGCGTGATTTCGTAGAAGCCGCTCAGGCGTACGGGCGCTCTCGAAGGTTCATCCTGTTCCGGCACGTCTTGCCCAATATCGGCCCGCTCATCATCGTCCAGGCGTCGATCATGTTTGCGATCGCGATCCTCGTCGAGGCTGCACTGTCCTATCTCGGCATCGGCGCGCAGCGACCGACCCCGTCGTGGGGACGCCTGCTGAAGGAAGCCCAGCCGCTCATCGATCAGGCGCCGTATCTCATGATCATCCCAGGAATCACGATCATGGTTGCGGTGATCGGCTTCAACGTCCTCGGCGATGGCCTGCGGACCTATCTCGATCCCCAGCAGACCGCAAAGGGCGCTGGCGTCTGATGCTCGAGATCAACGACTTGAACATCACGATCGGGCCGAACGAAATCGTCTCGATCGAGCGCTTGTCGATTCCGACGGGGCGGCGCCTCGGGCTCGTCGGCGAGTCCGGATCGGGCAAGACGATGACCGCCATGAGCATCATCGGCCTCCAGCCCCGTGAGGCCGTGGTGACCGGCTCGATCACGTTCTCCGGCACCGAAATGGTCGACCGCTCCGAGCGTGACCTCTCCGATATTCGCGGCGCCGAGATCGGCGTCATCTTCCAGGACCCGCTGCGGGCGCTCAACCCGACGATGAAAGTCGGCAAGCAGGTCGCTGAGGCACTTCGGCTCCACAACACGGTCCCTCGCAAGGACGTCAAGACGCGCATGCTCGAACTGCTCGAGCAGGTTCAGCTGCCGAACCCCGCCGCCTTGGCCCGTCGGTACCCCCATCAGCTTTCAGGGGGCCAGCAGCAGCGAGTGCTCATCTCCATGGCAATCGCCTGCGACCCCAAGCTGCTGATCGCCGACGAGCCGACCACCGCGCTCGATGTGACGGTCCAGAAGGAGATCTTGGAGCTGCTGGCGCGTCTCAGCGAAGAGCGTGGCATGGCGATTCTGTTCGTCAGCCATGACCTCGGCGTCATCCAAGCCATCTCGGACTACATCGCGGTGCTCTACGGCGGCAATCTGGTCGAGACAGGGCCCACCTCCGACATCGTCGAAATGCCGCGACATCGCTACACCGAAGCGCTGATCAGCGTCAATCCCGGCCACCCTGAAGACATCAGCGCTTCCCTCGGCGAGCCTCTCGTCACGATCAGGGGCTCGGTTCCGCCCTCCGGAGGGTTCTTGCCGGGCTGCCGCTTTCGGGGCCGCTGTCCTCACGAGATCGAGCAGTGTGCGCAGGAGCCGCCGATCTCTGAAATGGCGGGCGGGCACACGTTCAAGTGCTGGAACCCGGTCGACGAAGCGGCGCCCGCCCTCGCACACAGCGCTGAACTCGCGGACGGCCGTCGATGACTGCACTCATTGAGATCGACGATCTCTTCTTCGACTATCACGCCCGTACGCCGCGGCGTGACGCCGGCGCCGAATGGACGCTGCGAGACATCGCCTTCACCATGGCTGCCGGCTCCACCGTCGGCATCGTCGGCGAGTCCGGTTCGGGCAAGTCGACCTTGGTGCGGCTCCTGTGCGGCCTGCTCGTTCCTTCGAAGGGTCAGATCACCTTCGACGGTCAATCTATGAAGGACTGGCTGTCCCAGGATCGTCGCGAGTTTCATCGTCGCAACCAGATCGTGTTCCAGAGCCCTGCCAGCTCGCTGGACCCGAGACTGCGAGTGCGGACATCGTTGTCCGAACCGACCAAGGCGCTGGAACAGCGCAAGCCCGGGTCCGATGAGCTCGGGGCCTGGCTCACGGACGTGGGCCTGAGCAATGAGATCCTCTCCCGCTACCCGCACCAGCTCTCAGGCGGCCAACTGCAGCGGATCGCCGTCGCCCGTGCGCTCTCGGTGCAGCCCGATGTGCTGTATGCGGACGAGCCCACCAGCGCTCTCGACGTGTCAGTCCAGGCCCAGGTGCTGAACCTGCTGATGGGGCTGAAGCAACGCCACGGGTTGACGCTGGTGCTCGTTTCTCATGATCTGGCTGTGGTGGCTCGTGTGTGCGAGCAGGTCATCGTGCTGAAGGACGGACAGATCGTCGAGGCCGGCACAACTGCTGAGGTGATGAGCGACCCCAAGACCGACTACACCCGCACGCTGGTCGAGGCGTCCCGAGCTACGAGCTTGATCAGGACCTGACGCCGCATCATCGCTGGAGCACCATCTGAAAGGGCAGCCGTGGGAAGACTCAACGATCGTGTCGCGCTGGTGACCGGAGCCTCGCGTGGCATCGGTGCCGCGGCGGCGGAGGCCTTTGCCGCCGAGGGCGCCAGCGTGGTCATCAACACGATTCCCGACGAACGAATGGAGGCCTTGGCCTCCGAAGTCGTGTCGAGGATCACCGACGCAGGCGGTGCCGCCATCAAAGTGGCAGCCGACGTCACCGTTCCCGAGGAGGTCGAAGCGATGGTCGCCGAGGCCCGCAGTGCGTTCGGCGACATCGACGTGCTGGTCACCAATGCTGCGTACGCGAGGCGCTCGCCCTGGAACGAGATCAGCGTCGAGCAATGGGATCAGACCTTGGCGGTCAATCTTCGGGGTGCCTTTGTGTGCGCGAAGGCGGTGCACCCCGGAATGCTGCGACGCGGACGCGGCAGCATCATCACGGTGACGAGCGTCATGGTCGATCTGGGCATGGCCGGGGCTCTGCACTATGTGGCATCGAAGGCCGGTGTCATCGGATTCACTCGTGCGTTGGCACGCGAAGTCGGTCCTGATGGGATCAGGGTGAATAGCGTGATGCCGGGTGCAATCCGTACCGAGTACGAAGTCGAAACCGAGACTGAGAGCCCCGAAGAACTCGCCGAGCGGTTGGCAGGGCTTCAGTCGCTTCCCCAGCGCGGCTACGCGCAAGACCTCGCCGCCACCTTCGTCTACCTCGCTTGCGATGACAGCGCCTTTGTGACTGGCCAAGTCATCGCTGTGGATGGCGGCTGGGCCCACCACTGAGTTGCCGAGTCGCCGTGCGGCTCAGCAAGTCGCTCGCCGTGATCTCGTCGTCTGCAGCAGCCAAGCAGACGACAAGGTCGCCGGCCACCACCGGCGGACGCCGCTTGACCGCCATCACCCACGCCGCTTCGGGGGCCTTCACTTCCTCGAGGGTCTGTCCGTCTGTGGTGACCACCGTTCCCAACAGCTGGCCGGCTTCGACGTGGGTTCCACCCTTCAGATCTGTCAGGAACTGGCCTTCGTTGCGAACCGAGATCATGTCGCGGTCCAAGTCGCCGCCGCCGGTGATGCGGATCGATGAGCGGGGTGGATCAAGCGGCGGGTCGGTGATCATGTCCATCGCCGTCAGGACCCGCAGGACACCCTCGACGTAGGCATCGACCGAGGCGCTGCTCACCAGTCCGCCGCCGGAGCACTCGACGTAGATGGCCTGATCGACCACGCTGACAGTTCGGCCGTCGGTACGAACCGGATGACGCCACAGGAATTCCGCGCCGAATGCTGCGGCAGCCTGCTGGGACAGGGACTCGGCCGTGGCGGTTTCGGCGATGTAGCCGGCGAGGAACGGCATGTCGTAGCCCTGCCCAGACGTGTGCAGGTCGATCAGCAGGTCGGCACCGCGGAGAACCTCGGTGTACAGGTGATGCGCGAGCTGCGCGGTCGGGGTTCCGTCGGGATCTCCCGGAAAGACTCGCGCCAGGTTGCCGTCGTCGATGGCGCTCGTGCGGCTGTCGGCGGCGAATGCTGCCTCGTGACAGACCGGCACGACCGCGAGGCTGCCGCGGGTCAATCGGGTCTCATCGGTTGCCAAGCGTCCCGCCGCCAGGACGCCCTGGGTCTCATCGCCGTGAACTCCGCCGAGCACCACGACACGCGGGCCGGCCTCGGTGGCCGCAGCAGTCCAGACATCGAAGCCGCCAGCTTCCCCCGCCGCGACCCTTCGTCTCGTATGTCCGATCATGACGGCGCCTCGTATGCCGCGAGCACGGTCCCTATGTCGTCGGCATTGATGTGACGCGGAGCGTTGTCCTCGCCGATTCGTGCCGCGGAGGCTGCGTCTTTGAGCCCCGCGCCGGACAGGATGACGACCACGTTGTCGCCGGCCCCGACGCGGTTCGCTTCGAGGTCGGCGAGCGTGCCGGCGAGGGCGGTTGCGCCTGCCGGTTCAACGAACAATCCCTCATGGCGGGCGAGGAGGCGCTGCGCATCCCACGCCTGCTCGTCGGTCACCTCGACCACGTGCCCGCCCGAATCGGTGATCGCGGTCGTGGCGTCGAAATCGAACAGTACGGGAACCTGCAGACCCGAGATCGTTGTGGTGAGTGGCTGGTCGAGGGGGTCGATCGTGCCGGCGAGCGCACGATTGAGCGTCGGGCAGCCGGCTGGTTGCACGCCAATCAGGCGCGGAAGCCGGCGGTCGCTACCCATGCGCCGGTAGCCCCGCCAGATGGATGCGAGCAGGCCGCCGCCGCCGATCGGCACATAGACCGCCGTGGCAGTCGGGCGTTGTTCGATCAGCTCGAAGGCAATCGTCTCAGCGCCCCGCATGGCCTCGGGTGCGTAACGCGCGCCGGTGAGGAATGCCAGCCATCCATGGTCCGCCGCCATTGCGGCGATCGCCTCGGACACCTCTTCCACCCCGCCAAAGGCCGAGCCCAATTCGGCGACGATGTTCGTTCCGGCGCCATGGGCGACAATCTGCTGCAGCTTCCCGTCGACGATGCCCGCCACGGTGAACAAGATGACCGGGAAGCCGGCTCGCGCGCCATAGGCCGCCATGGCGGCGCCACCGTTGCCCGAAGAGGTTCCGACGGCGCCGACGAGCTGATCGCGGGTGATGATTGCGCTCGCCATGGCCGCGATCCGATCCTTGAACGAGCCGGTGGGGTTCTGGTGCTCGGCCTTGAACGAGACCCTCGGGCCGCGGTTGCCGCTGAGCTGGGACGAGGTTGCGTCCAGCAGTGGCGTGTCTCCCTCTCCGAGGCCGACCGAGTCCAGCGGGTCAATCCCCAGAAGCTCGGCAAAACGCCACATTTTGGGATGGTATCGAAGGCACCCGGACCCAGGGCCCGCCGGTCAGCCGTGGCGCCGGACGTGCTCGGCGACGGCGTCGGCCCCGCTGTGTGCGCCGATCACGAGGTCGTATTCCCGGGACTCGCCGGGCTCGAGCATCACGAGTTCGCCCTTGGCCTGCGCTTCGCGGCGTTCAGTGGTTCCGTTCGTGCTCGGCTCCAAGCCGACGACGTAGGTGCCTCGGCCGAGCATGCGCCACAGGAACAAGTGCGGCAGCGTGTCGGCGCGGTAGTCCTCGTACACGGCGAGGTCGTCATCGGGGTTGACCACCGTCGCCAGGACCCGGCCGTCGACCCCAGCGCGGGGCCGCATTTCGATGACCTCCTCGGCGACTCCCGGCGTCGGCGGGCCGAACCGATCCCAACGCTGCGATGCCGGATGGTCGCGTCCGGCGGCGGACTCATAGTCGACGACGAGCCGTGAGCCGTCAGCGATGAGCGGGAAACCCAGGTTGACGTGGTACAGCAGCATGTGCGCAGACGGGCTGTAGGCGTGATTGGTCACGGTGTCGTGGACACCGAACTCGTTCGTGCCGACCCGGCATTCGACGCGTCGGCGGATGTGCAGCACCTCGCCCAACGACGACACCTGCCGGGTTTCGCCTTCCGCCCAGAGCGTGCACCCGTCGCCGGACCAGTCCTCCCCGTAGCCGGCCAGCGTCGCCGGCTCGCCCGAGATCCGTCCGTGCAGCGGGTAGTCATCGGTGAGCGTTGCCGGGTAGTCGGGGTCTGTCTCGTCAGCAGCCGCGGGCGGCCCGACGTGATCCAAGCCGCAGGTGACCAGCAATCCCCCGCCGAAGCCGCGGAGCCAGCCAAGTCCGACTGGCTCGCGGTACCACGGGCTCTCGATGCCCACCGCTGAGGTCCACGCGAAGGGGCGGCCTGCGATCGACGCGTGACCGACGTCGAACGCACGATCCACGATGATCTCGAATTCGAGGCCGGCGCCGCTGCGGAACTCCAGCACGCGAGTGCCTCGCCCGGCGCCGTCGGCGAGCGTCACCAACCGGACACCGGCGACCTGCGACAGCTGTCCGACGTGAGCCAGCAGCCCAGTGCGATCAAGCGGTTGGCCGTGGACCTCCATCAGCAGGCAACCTAGACGCAGATGTGAGTTACGGTTGCGGAGGCGCTGAGCGTGCCGAACCGCCGATCCGATGGCCATTCCTCTCGACCAGATCACGTCGATGCCGGCGTTCTCGCCGTACTTCCCGCCGCCGCCTGCGCGCTATCGCAATGTCAAGTTCCAGTACGTCTATTTCCGGGCGAGCCTCGAGGCGATCGACCGGGTCCTGCCGGAGTGCTTCGAACCCAGCCCCGACGGCATGTGCGCGGCCATCGGCCTGAGCGTCCCGTGGTGTTCCAGCTATGGGGCGTTCGACGAGAGCGTTTTGTCCGTCAAGTGCGTCTATGGAGGCACTGAGGGCTGGTTCGCGCCTGTCGTGTTCCTGAACTCCAAGTCCAGCATCCCCGCAGGCCGCGAGATCTACGGCACGCCGAAAGTGCACGCTGACTTCGAGATCGGGTTCGCCGAGCGTGTGATGTACACGAACACATTCGTCGGCGGGACGATGCTGATGGGCGTCCGCTCGACGATGCATCGCCCCGCTGACGCGGATGAGATGCCATCGGGCAATCCGGCGTGGCGGATCAAGGCAATCCCCCGCGCCGACGGCAACGGCGTGGACGTGCTGCAGCTGATCGACGTCACCAACACCACGACCGACCAGGTGGTCCATGTGTGCCGGGCGGGCGACGGCGTCGTGCAGTTCAATCCGTCGCCGATCTACGACCTGTCGGACTTCACGCCGCTCGAGTACTTCGGGGCGTTCTACGTCGAGCTGGACATGACCGAGAACTGGGGCGAGATCGTCAAGGACTTCCTGGCGGAGTGATCTGCGCTCACCGGGTTCGCCGGGCGCATCTCTCGACGACAGCGAGGAAGTGGTCGAGCTCTTCTTGGGTGTTGTAGAAGGTCGGGTCGCAGCGGATGCCGTCGAGAAAGCTGCCGCAGTAGATGCGCTCGGCCTTCAGCTCGAGGTGGACGGCCGCTGCATCGGGAATCCTGAAGAACACGATGCCGGCCCGTTCGTCAGCCGGCAGCGGCGTCCAGATCTCGAGGCCCAGTCGGCCCAGCCCGTCCAGCAGGTACTGGGTCAGATCCCTGACTCGCCGTTCGATGAACGGGCGGCCGATCTCATTGAGCAGGTCGAGGCCGGCGAGTGCTCCGGCGATGCCGACGAGATTGGGTATCCCCCCTTGGAATCGGCCGGCGTCGTCGTGAAGCTCGCAATTGCGTACGTCCCACTGGTCGACGTTCGCGGCTGACATCCAGCCCACGGTGGGCGGCGTCGCCCCGAGATGCTGATCGGCCACGTAGAGGTACCCGACGCCTGTCGGGCCCATCAGCCACTTGCTCGTCGTGCCAGCCAGAAAATCCACCGGTGTCGCAGCGACATCGACGTCGATCACGCCGAGCGCCTGTGCGGCGTCGACGATCAGCGGAACTCCTGCCGCCTGGGCCATGTCGGCCAGCGGTGCGAGGTCGTAGCGGTAACCGCTGCCCACGGTGACGGCACAGACGGAAACACATGCCGTCTTGGCGTCGATCGCCGCTTCGATGTCTTCGAGTGCGACACGTCCGGCTCGTTGCTCGACGAAGCGGACATCCGGTATCGCGGACGTGCTCGCGAGCCACTGGTACGTGCTCGACATGAACGCCAGATCGGTGAGCACCACGTTCTGCTCGGGAGTCGGGGCGAGAATCTGCGCAGCGAGATTGAGACCGGCTGTCGTGGATTCGGTGATCACGATGTTGCCCGGGTCGGCATGCAGCAGGCTTGCCAGCCGCTCCTTCAGCAGGCCGAATCGTTGGTACCCGGCGTGGAACGCATCTTCTCCCCCGCGTGCGCATTCATCGACGGCGTTGTTCATGGCCTCGGTCACTGGCCGGGCGAGGGGGTGGATGCTGCCGTTGTAGAGATACGTCCAGTGATCGACGACCGGGAACAGCTCCCGCAGGTCCGACACCGTCTGCTCGTCGGTCATCGCAGCGCCTCGGGCTCGGTCGAATACACCAGCCGACCCCCGACCAGCGTGTGCTCGACGTCGCCGTCGCGGTCGAGCACCGTGATGTCGGCGTCCATGCCCGGAGCCAGGCTGCCCTTGCTGGCGAAGACCCCCAGCGTTCTCGCGGGCGCCTCGGTTGCCATCACCAGCGCGGTCTCAACCGGGACCGAGGCGACCGCTGCAAGGTTCCGCACAGCGTTCGACATCGACATCACGCTCCCGCAGAGCCAGCCGCCCATGAGCCGTGCTACGTCTTCACCAGCGGTTGTCACCAGTTCCTGGCCGTCGCTCATCTGGTGGTCGCCGGGCTCGAGGCCGGCCGCGAACATCGCGTCGGTGATCAACGACAGCCGTGCTTCGCCTTTGCAGCGCAATGCGAGCTTCACCAACGCTTCGTTCACGTGGGCGCACGCCGAATCGCACACGATGTCAGCCGTGAGGTCGTCATCGATGAGTGCGAGTTCCTCCAGACCGACTCGCTTGGTTCCGTCGTAGCCCGGCGCTTCGGGCGGTTGTCGGGGTTCCATGGCGTTGAAGAGATGGGTGACGTGTGTGGCGCCTGCGCTACGGGCCGCCGCATAGTCGGCCGGTGTGGCGTCGGAATGGCCGAGCGACACGAGGGCGCCTGCGGCGGCGAATTGTCGGATCGCCTCGATCGCGCCGGGCTGTTCGGGAGCGATCGTGACCATTGCCAGCGCCTCGCCCGACGCTTGGATCAGCATCTCGACAGCGTCGGGGTGTGCGGGGAGAACGAAGTCGGGGCGCTGGGCGCCGTATCGCGGATTGAGGAACGGTCCCTCAAGGTGGACGCCTCCGATGGTGGCGCCGCCTTCGACAGGTCCCGACGAAGCTTGGATCTTGGCGGCCGATTCGACCATGGCGGGCAGTTCGTTCGTCATCAACGTCGGCAACAAGTACGTGCACCCGCCGCTCGCGACATGGCGGGCCATGCCGACCGGGTCATCCTCGGCGCAACAGCCGCCCGACCCGTGAATGTGCAGATCGATGAAGCCCGGCGAGATGATCCGGTCGGGCACGTCGAGACGGCGAGCGTCTGCTGGAATATCGAGCCCGTCCCGCTGGCCTGCCGCCACGACCTGTCGGCCGAGCACGAGGACAACTCCGTCATCGACGATGGCTCGTTCGATCAGGACACGGCCCGTAATCGCCAGCGGGCGAGCAGCGTCTGCCGACATCTAGCGGCCATTCCGGAGCGAGCCCCGAACTTCGCCGAGCAGCTGCGACACTTTGGGCTCACCCATCACGCATCCCCCCGGAATTCGCGATGCTCCGCGTGGGCTCTCACGCTAAACGACATGCCTCGCGGGAGCGGCTCTAAGGTTTGGAGATGACGGCCGTCGTCACGCGTGCGGACGTGGCGTTCTATGAGGAACAGGGCTACCTCGTCGTACCCGATGTCCTGTCCGAGGCCGAGCTCGAGGTGATCCGCGGTGAGCTCGACCAGTTGGTAGAGCGGGCGCGCGAGGTGACCGAGAACGACGACGTCTTCGACCTCGAGGACAATCACGCCGCCGCGGTACCGAAGATCAGGCGGATCAAGAGCCCCGACGCGGTCATGCCGAGCGTGGCGGCGCTCCTTCACCACCGTGGAATGCTCGATGTGCTCGCCCAGTTGCTCGGGTCGGGGGTTCGCTTCCAGGTCAGCAAGCTCAACATGAAGGCCGCCCACGAGGGCTCAGCGGTCGAGTGGCATCAGGACTGGGCGTTTCACCCGCACACCAATGACGATCTGCTCACCGTCGGGGTCATGCTCGACGATGTCGACGAGGCCAACGGGCCGCTGTGCGTGCTGCCCGGAAGCCATCGAGGCGAGATCCACGATCACCATGCGAACGGCTACTTCAGCGGCGCCATTGACCCGGTCAAGAACCCGATCGATTTCTCAGCCGCTGTCCCATTGGTCGGCACTGCGGGTTCGATGACGTTTCACCATGTGCGTGCCGTGCATGGCTCAGCCCCGAATCGGTCGGTGCGACCACGGAATCTGCTGCTGTTCCAGTTCGCCGCGAACGACGCGTTTCCGCTGGTGCACCCGATCGGCGACCTCGCCAGCTTCGACCGGATGATCGTTGCGGGCGAACCCACGATCGAGCCGCGGGTGACCGAGGTGCCGGTCAGGATGCCGCTTCCGCCAGCACCCCAGGAAGGCTCGATTTACGAGATCCAGCGATCCATGGCAAACCGATTCTTCGACTGAGGTCGGCGGCTCGCCAAGGTGTGTCCCCAACGAACTGACTCGGTCGTCAGAGACTGCGACGTCCGGAAAACCTGCCGTTAGCCGCTACGTGTCGAGGCGCCTATAGGCATCTCGGCGGTGCGTCACCCGGAGTATGCAGACTTCACGTCGCACGTCATCGATGCGGTACGCGATCTGGTACGTGCCACGGCGCGCTGCCCATCGGTCCTCGAGCTCATCGCCCAATGGCGTTCCGACGCGGCGCGGTGCCACAGCCAAGTCACCTGCAATCAATTCGAGGGCGGCTGAAGCGACCGACTCCGGAAGCTGCTCAGCCAAGCATCCCGAGGAACTGATCGGTCGTCAGGACTGCGTGTCCGAACGACGGCCAGTTGACGTTGATCGTCGCATCCATCTCATCTTGGCTGAACGCGGCGATGGCGTCCGAGATCAGCGTGGCGTGGTAGCCCAACTCGACGGCGTACCGCCCCGTGGAGTCGATGCACGTGTTGGCACGATTGCCTGCGATGACGACACGATCTATACCGCGCTGCTTCAACAGGAAGTCGAGGTCCGTCCCGGCGAACCCGCTCGCGGTCCAATGCTCGCGCGCCATGATGTCGCCGGGCTGTGGCGCGACATCAGGGTGAACCTGCACACCGAAGCTTCCGGCCTCGAACAGCCTGAGGTCCCTCGCACCCTTGTGCGACGGATTGAGGAAGTTCCAGCCGTCGTAGTCGCCGCCGGTGTTCGAGTGATGCAGCGCATAGGCGATGGTGAGTCCCGCAGTCCTGGCGCCCTCGACCAAACGCTTGAGGTTCGCAACCGTGCCCACAGCGTTCGCTATCGGCTCGGTATAGGGGTAGAGCTTTCCGCCATCGGACAGGAACTCGTTGAGCGGATCAACCAACAGGACGGCAGTCTCAGCGGCTGGATAATCGGACATGGGCACCTCGATTTGCTCGCATGCGTATCCGTTCCAGGCTCAGTGACGAGACGAACCCGGCTGCGGAAGCCTGGCTGACTTTGAATTGAAGAGTCTAATTGACTTTGAACAAGAGAGTGAGCGTTCCGGCGCGGCCTGGCGCGGCCTGGCGCGGCCTCGACACGGCGCGCCCGGTGCTCGCTCCACGCCTGAGCAGGGTTGTGCCTGATCAAGGTGTCGGCGCCGTGCCGCCAAGCCGCATGACGCGCCAGGCGTTCGCGGCCGACGTACGCTTGCGGGAGCAGCAGCGCCAACATTGAGCTGCCAGGACGGCGATGCCACCGCGATGATCGACTGGAAAGACGTCAACACGAGGTACTGCGGCATAGGGGCGACAACCGAGATCGTCGGTGACCGGTGGTCGTCGCTCATCCTGCGTGACGTGATCTTTGGCGTCCACCGATACGACGAACTCCTCAATCACCTGGGTGTGTCAACCGCCGTACTCGCGGATCGTCTCAAGAAGCTCGTTGAACATGGCCTTCTCCGCAAGGTCCCCTATCAATCCGAGGGTCGACGGCGCCGCCACGAGTACCACCTCACCGAACGGGGCATCGGTCTGCTCTACGTGCAACTCGCCTTGGCGGAGTTCGGCTACGAGCATCTCGTCGAGCATCAGAACCGGCTGGTGAGCGTCGTTGACCGGGACTCCGGTCAGCGGGTCACGGTCGCATTGGTGCGCGAAGACGGCACACCGGTGGGTTTCGACTCCATCGAATTGCAGGTCAACGAAACGGCCGCAGCTGGCTGAGGCGCTCGCTGCCGGACGTGAACCCAGGCGAGCCGCGAGCGTGAATGAGACCGCGCTCATTCACTCGAGCGCATCCAACCGAACGCATCCGTTTGAACGCCGCCGCGGGGCGTGGGGCGATGAGAACGCTATGCCGCAATCCGCGGTGCCGGCCAGTTCAACCGTCGAGGCCCTCGTAGAGCTCGGCTTCGATCTCAGGCGCCAGCGGGGGCGCCCTCCTTGCCACGAGACGTTGAGCGAGTCGTCCCAGGATCGTCGGATTGTTGGTGAACGCGCGGTTGGCGACTCGGGCCATCATTCGTGCTCGGCGCTCCCGCTTTGAGAGGCGTGCCATCTCAACCGGTCAGTGCCAGCTCGGACAGCGCCGGAGGTTCGTCGAGTCTGACCAAGCGCCCCGGGAAGCCCTTGAAGTGGGGGACGCCCTGCTCGTGATCGAGCCATTCGTCGACGTCGTCGCACAGCACGGCATCGCTGCTGATGAACGCGCCCGCCAAATCGGCCTCGCCTCGCAGCTCCGGATACCACCAGCCGTGGGGCACCCGCACGTGGCCCGCCTTCATCGTGTCCCTGACTGCGATGGCTGCGACCACGCTGCCCGTGGGCGTCTCAAGCCGAGCCCAGTCGCCGTCGACGAATCCCTCGCGAACGGCATCGTCGGGGTGGAGAAAGAAGCTCGGCCGCGGCACGCGGCGGCGAAGCACCGGAATATTGCGCTGGCCCGTCTGGAAGAACGGGTCTTCGCGCACTCCGGTGAACACCGCGTAGGGATAGTCATCATCGGGGCCCGCCGGCGGCTCCCGGTGATAGGGCAGCGGGTCGAAACCCAGCTCGGCGAGCACGCTGGACGCCAGCTCGACCTTGCCCGACGGGGTGGCAAAGCCCGTCCGCTCGTACTTGCGGAACTCGGGAATGGCCGCGTGCATGTAGTGATCGTGCACGAATTCGTCGAATGTCATGCCTGACGGCGACAGCCGGTAGTCGAGCACGTCATCGAGGTCGGCCCAGGGGAAGTGCTCTCCGAACCCGAACCGGTGGGCCAGATCGCGCCAGAACCCGAAGGTGCTCGACGCCTCCACGGGCGGGTCGACCACCTGCTCGTTGACGGTGAGCCGGGTCGTCCAGCTCCACGTGTCAGCGATGTGGTTGCGCTCGGAGAAGACGTCGCCGGGCAGCACGTAATCGGCCAGCATCGCCGTGGGCGTCATGAAGATCTCATGGGCGACGATCAACTCCTGGTTGAGCAGCCCGCGGTAGATCTGGTGCTGATTGGGATAGCTGAGCAGCGTGTTGTTGCCGAGCGTGATGAAAGCCTTCACGGGGTAAGGGCTGCCGTCGGCCATGGCCCGGAACACTGCGGTCGGGTTGGCCATGTAGCAGCCCATCACCAGGTCGGCGTAGCGGTACCCCCACACCTTCTCGGTCGCATCGCCGAGCAGGTGCTGCGCCCGATAGGTGAATGCGGGATGGTCCTGGGAACCGAGCTGCTTGTCGCGCTGTTCCTGGCTGAGTGCCTCGTGGAACTGCATCTGTGACTCTGCGATGTAGTCGGGGTTGAAGCCGCCGAGACTCTCGCCGCCCACCACGTCGAGATTGCCCGTGACGGCTCGCAGGATCGACTGGAGCCGGATGCCCGACGTGGACGAGATCTGCTGATCGGTGATGGGCGTCCAGGGGATCACTGCGCTCTCGGCCGTGGCGTACATGCGAGCTGCAGCCCGAATCTGCTCGCGGTCGACTCCGGTGATTTCCTCCACCCGTTCAAGGGGATACTCAGCGACCCTGGCCCGAAGATCCTCCCAGCCGACCGTCCAGTCACGCACGAAGTCCGCGTCGTAGAGCTCCTCCTCGATGATCACATGCAGCCAGCCGAGGAGCATCGCCGCGTCGCTGCCGGCTCGCAAACTCAGGTGGAGGTCGGCCTGAGCCGCCTGCTCGCTCACCCGCGGGTCGAGCACGATGAGCTTCGCCCCATTGAGCCGAGCCAGGTTGATCATGTTGAAGATCGGCGTCCACGAGTGCCGCTTCGGGTTGTGACCGATCAGCACTACGCACTTCGTGTTCATGATGTCCGGGAACGGCATCCAGCCGTAGGTGAACTTGTTGACCGCTGCGGTGTTGCCCGCGCACAGGGCCACACCGCTGATCCAGTTGGGCGAGCCGAGCAGGTTCATGAAGCGCCGATCGACGCCGTGGGTGACCTGGGTGTTCCAGCCCGAGGTGGACACGGCGAGGGCTTCGGGCCCATAGGTGTCCACGATCCCTTTCAGCTTGTGCGCGATTTCGTCCATCGCCTGGTTGTAGGAGATCTCCTCCCAACGGTCCTCGCCCCGGTTGCCAACCCGCTTGAGCGGCACCCGGATCCGGTCGGGGTGGTTGTGGATCTGCGGGGCGGCCGTGCCCTTGAAGCAGATGTTGTGGGCGAGCAACGGATTCTCGTGGGGCAATATCTTTGTCAGCTTCCCGTCGGTCACGACGGGCCGGAGCTGACAGCCGATGTCGCAGACCGTGCAGACGACGTGACGGTCGGTTCGAGTCGAACTTCCGGCTGCGATGCTCATCTGACCCTGCAGACTTTCCGACGGACATGCCTTGCCGCTCGGACTCGGCAGCGCGTCCCTCGTTGTCGGCGAACGAAACTGTAGCGGCGACTGGGTGGCACGTCGTGTCCACCGTGTGTGCTCAAACCCTGTGCCAAGCGTATCTGGCTGTGCTTTTCAGAGCAAGAATGCGCCGGATCACGGGCAGCAGCTGCCAGCAGGTCGAGCAGCATGTCGATGTCCGAGAGATTGTCAGATTGAAGGCGGCCGTTCCCGACAGCATCTCCGGCGGCCGGTTGGAGCTGGGCATCGGTATGGGCGATGCCGCACATGAGTTCACCGGGTTCCGCCAGCACCCCAGGATGGCTCGATCTACGAGATCCAGCGATCCATGGCAAACCGATTCTTCGACTGATCACTCAGCAGCACCCAGGTGTATCCCGACCGAGCTGTCTCGGGCTTCAGAGACGACGACGCTATGAAGACCTGCGTTAGCCACTACGTGTC
>LXNJ01000440.1_pt1 | contig 29723 bp, 29 predicted proteins | sample 809081 | NCBI WGS metagenome assembly LXNJ01 (sample SAMN04870510, study PRJNA318959) | sponge metagenome | biome: sponge; feature: marine sponge reef; material: water | host: Petrosia ficiformis | place: Greece: Milos, Mediterranean Sea | collected 2013-05-29 | depth 5-7 m | reverse complement strand
AGCGCAATGGCGGGATCGGTCGCGGCGGGCGGGGCCGTCTGGCCGCTGGCCGCGGCCGCGAGGATGCCGTGGGCTGCGATGGCGAACCCCGCCACGGCCGCCCGGCTGACCTTTTGCCGGCTCACCGGGCCAACACCTCGGCGGATTCGATCACGGCACCCTCCTGTATGGTGTCGACGACCTCCATTCCCTCCACCACCACCCCGTAGATCGTGTAATTGAAGTCGAGACGCACGTTGTCGGCCAGATTGATGAAGATCTGGGCGTCGCCGGTGTCGCGTCCGCGGGTGGACAGGCCGACCGTGCCGCGCCAGTGGGGCTGCGCGCTGATCTCGTCGCGGCTGAAGGGGCCGTCGCCGGCGTACTCGTTCGCGTGCGGGCTGCCGCCCTGGATGACGAAGTTGGGCTCGACGCGATGGAAGGTGAGGCCGTCGAAGTATCCCTCGCTGGCCAGGCGGGCGAAGCGGTCGGCGTTGGTGGCGGCGAGGTCGGGACGGAGCGCGATGACGATGTCGCCGAGGCCCGCCATGCGGAGCCGGACGACGGAACTGGCCAGCTCGGCGAGTCGGGTGGCGTCGGGGGTTGGGGCTCGGGGGAGAGGCCTCGGCGCGGCTTCCTCCGTTGCGCCGGGGGCCTCGGTCGGGAGCGCGGCGGCGCGGTCGGCCACGACGGGGTCGAAGTCGGTGAGATACGGGGCGAGGTCGTCGCGGGAGACGCCGCCGACGGCGCCGATCCCATCGAGGAGGGCGACGCGGACGTCCCGTTCGGTCTCTCGCTCGGCGGCCGTGAAGCGCGCGAGGGGCGCGAGCAGCGCGGAGATGGGCGTTTCGGCGGGGGCGTGCTCGACAAGAAGACGGGTTGCGGTCATCACGAGTTGGGGGTCGTCGCTGGCCAGGGCGGCGAGGTAGGCCTCCCGGCCGGCCGCCCCCGCCACCGCTCCCAGCCCCCTCAGCGCGGCCTCGCGCACGTTCGCGTCGGAGTCGCCGCTCAACCCCTCGAGCGCGGCCACGTCTCCCGCCAGGGCCGCGGCCCGTGCAGCCCACGCGCGAACGAACGGGCTGGTGTACCGCGCGGCCCCGGCCACCCCGTCCCCCACCTCGCCCGGTGCGATCCCCGCGAGCGCGTGAAGCGCCCGTGCCCGCCCGCGCCAGTCGCTGTCCCCGTCGGTCAGCGCTGCCGCCCTGTTCGCGAGCGCCTGGCGCTGCGCTTCCGGATCCGGGCACGGCCGCGCGAGCAACCCGATCGCGACATTCGACACGTGGGTGTCGTCGTCGTCCATGGCGCGGAGGATCGCTTCGCAGCCGCCGCCCGGGCGCATCCACCGGTCATACGCCCGCACCGCCTCGACCCGGACGCGCGGATCGGGGTCCTGGAGGCCCGCGCGGATCACCGTGCCGGTGCCGGCGCCCGTGTCGGTGTCGGCGCCCGTGTCGGCGTCCGCGCCGTTGCGCAGCGCCGAGATGACGACCTGCCGGCGCACCCCCCAGTCCTCGTCCCGGAGGAGCCGGGCGGCGTCCGAAGGCGTGAGCTGGTCGGCGTGCACCAGGGCCGCTGCGGCCAGCCGCCTGACGCGGGCCGCGCCCAGGGTTGCGTCGGCGACCTCCGCAGCGTCCGCCGGGGCATCCCCATCCACCGCGGCCGACACGGAGGACAGCCGGACCGCCGCGGCCAGCAGGTCCGGCGAAAGCGGGGTCCCCGGACGCCTTCGCGCAAACGCTTCGATCCCACGCGCCAGACCAGCCATCGGCTCGCAGGAGGCTGTTGGGCATGCCCAGGCCCCGGTGGTCGCGGGCGCGTCTCCCGCCGGACCCTCGAGGCGCTGCGCAATGGCAGCCAGGCCGGCCTCTACGGCGGCCCGGTCCGGCTCCGCCACGGCCCCGTCCCCGGCACCCGGCTGTGCCAACCGCCCCAGGTTCGCCGCCAGGCTGCCCAGCGCGATCGGATCATCCTCCACCCCGACTCGGCTCGCGAACGCCCGCCGAACCCGGTCGATCTCGTCCGCGCCCGCCAGGTTGGCCTCGGCACCCGGATCCACCCGAAAGACGGCCTGCGCCATCGCCATGGCGGCCACGGCCCTGACCGCCGGGTCCGGATCGTCCAGCATGGTCTCCAGAAGGGGCAGCTGTCCCGGGTCCTCCAGGCGGCCCAGCGCCCGTACCGCGTAGCTCCGTACCGTTGCATCCTCGTGCTCCAGATGCGCGCGTACGCGCTCCAGCCCCGCCAGCCCGCGCGCGTCTTCCTCGGCCACGATCTCGGCGTACGGGGCGAGGCCGGCATCGGTCGCCGGCGCGGGTCCGGTGCATCCTGCCGACACAACCGCAAAAGCGGCGCAGAGGCCGGTGACGGCCCTCACCCGTACGGGTTCCATCCGAAACGCTCCCATGAAGCTTCCCCCTCGTCGTTGAACTCGACGCCCTCGTGCTCGAGCAGCGCTCTCTGCCGCTGGGCCACGCCTGACACGCGCGAGGTCGAAATGGCGCCGCGGCGGTTCACGACCCGCCACCACGGCACATCGGTGTCGATGGGAAGATGGCTGAGCGAATAGCCGACGCCCCGGGCGGCACGGGGGTTGCCGACAAGTGCGGCGACGGCCCCGTAGTTGATGATCCGTCCCTTGGGAATCCGCCGTACACAGGCGTATACTCGTTCCGAAAACGCGGTCATGGCAGGGTAAGGTATCCCGCGGCACGCCCCCAGGGGAACACGCGACGCCGGGGGAGCACGCGTCCCCGACGGGAAGCGTGGCTCGGGGGAGCACGCGACGCCGGCGGAACCGAGGCCCGGTTGACGCGGGTATATTGAGGTGCGTTGGTTGCGCCGAAGTTCAATGGAGATGTGTAATGGTCAGAATGTCAGCGGGGATCCTCACGGTTTCGTTCCTTCTTGCGGGCTGTGTCGCGGGCGGTGCCTCGCGGGCGACGGTCGACTCCACGCCCCCACCTCCGGCCCCCGAAGCCGACGCGACGCCGGCGGAGCCGGAAGATCGGCCGGACGCCGCCGAAGCGGACAGCGCCGTTTCCGAACCCGCCGTCGATCCGCTGGCCGCGGCTCCGGGCTATCCGGCCGCCGTCGTGATCGGCGCACGCGTCGCCGATGTGCGAACGGAGCCCGGGGAAATCGTTGTCGAGGTGGGTGACTCGCTGGCGATGGGCGAAGACGTGGAGATGATCGCGTACGACGCGGCCGGCAATCCGGTGAGGGGCGTGCGGATTCTGGGGAGCATCGAGTCCCGCTTCGCGGCCCTCGAGGAAGGGCACATCATGGGCGTCTCCGAGGGCGAAGCGGAGCTGAGGATGGCGATCCGCGTCCCGCCCCCGGGCGGCACGGGTCCACCCGAGATCCGAACCTTCACGGCTCCGCTCCTGGTCGTCGGTCCCCCGGTGACATCCGTGGAGATCGTCGACCCGGAAGTCCGCTTCTTCACGGGCTCGCTGGTTCAGATCGAGGCGCGCGCGCTGACCGGGGACGGCGATGTCCGCAAGAGCGTCGAGGTGGCCTGGACCAGCAATCGCAGGCGGCTGGCTACGATCGACTCGCGGGGATTCGTGCGCGCGATCCGGCCGGGGGCTGTCACCGTGACTGCTGCGGTCGAGGGACTGGAGGCCACCTATTCGTTCGAGGTGGAGGAAAACCCTGTGGCTTCGGTCGAGCTCGAGGGTCCTTCCCGCGGGCGGACCGGGGATGTGCTGCGCTTCTCTGCCGTCGCGCTCGACGCCGGCGGTGACGTCGTGCAGGGCACGCCGGTCGACTATTCGGTCTCGTCCTTCGAAACCCGCGCCGACATGGGCGCCTCGGTGTACCCGGACGGGGCGTTCGTCGCGGAACGTCCGGGCCTCTACCGGGTGACGGCCAACGCGGGTTCGCGCACGGGCCAGGTTCTTGTCGAGGTAGTGGAGCGTGGAGTCGAGCACGAGGTGATCGTCGCCGGCCACGGTCTGGTGGCCGATCGACCCACCGCGGATCTGTGGGCCTTCACCGGCCTGGACGGGCGGGACTACGTCTACACGGGCACGCATCTCGGGGGCCAGCGCATGCTGGCGTGGGACATCACCAATCCGGCAAATCCCGTGCTCACCGACTTCGTGGAGGTCGACGCGCGGGTGGTCAACGACGTGAAGGTGAACAGCAGCGCCACCGTGGCGGTCATCACGCGCGAAGGCGCCTCGGATCGCAGGAACGGGATCGTCGTGCTTGACATAACGGACCCCGCGCATCCGGTCATCGCCGACACCTACACGAACGAACTCACCGGTGGCGTGCACAACGTCTTCTTTTCCGGCAACATCCTCTACGCCATCCACAACGGCACGCTCGACGTGCACATCCTCGACATCAGCGACCCGACGGACGTCGAGGAGGTGGGGCGCTGGGGGATCGACGCGCCGGGGAAGTACCTTCACGACATCTGGGTCGTGGACGGCCTCGCCTATGTCTCATACTGGAACGATGGCGTGTATATCCTCGACGTGGGGGACGGGCGCTGGGGCGGGACTCCCACAAACCCCGTGGAGGTGAGCAGCTTCGCCTACGAAGAGGGGAACACGCACTTCGCCTTCCCCTATACCAACGCCGACGGGCACAGCTACCTGTTCGTGGGCGACGAGATCTTCGGGTGCGAGGATTGCATTTCGCGGAACGGGCATCCGGGTGACGGGTCGCGCGGCTTCGTCCACATCCTGGACCTCGAGGACCCCGAAAACCTGCGCGAAGTGGCCCGCTACGAGGTGCCCGAGGCGGGCGCGCACAACCTCTGGATCGAGGACGACAGGATGTACGTGGCCTACTACCAGGCGGGGCTGCGGGTCGTCGACGTTTCCGGAGAGCTTCGCGGAGACCTCTACAGGCAGGGACGCGAGATGGCCTGGTTCCCCACGGGAACTCCCGAGGGCCACGTCGCCAACTCGCCGATGGCGTGGGGACCGCAACCGTTCAAGGGCCACGTTTTCGTCTCCGACCTCAACTCCGGCCTGTGGGTGATCCGGCTCGAACCGAAGCAGAAGGCGCCGGTGTCGTGAGGCGGGGCGTCGTCGTGAGGTGGGGCGTCGTCGCGGCGCTGTTGCTTCCGGGCGTCCCGGGGGTCCTCCCGGGGGTCGCGGGCCTGGGCGCACAGGAGTCCCCCACCTACCGCGTGTACGTCGCCAACGAGTCGTCGGACCTGGTGAGCCGGGTCGCCTTCACCCCCGGCGAGGGCGCTGTCGTGGAGAAGGAGATCGCGGTCGGCCTCATGCCCGGGGACAACGACGGTGCGCACGGCCTCAGCATTTCGCCGGACGGCCGCTACTGGTACCTCACGATCGCCCACGGGACGCCGTACGGATACCTCTGGAAGTTCCACGCGGGACCGGATACGCTCGTCGCGCGCACGCGCCTCGGACTCTTCCCCGCGACCATGGGGATCACGCCGGACGGCCAGTTCCTGTTGGCCGCGAACTTCAACCTGCACGGCGATATGGTCCCGTCGGACATTTCGGTCGTCTACACGCCCGAGATGATCGAGGTCACCAGGATCCGCACCTGTCTCATGCCGCACGGCAGCCGCGTGCGTCCGGACGGAGCCAGGCAGTATTCGGCGTGCATGCATTCCGAGCAGCTGGTCGAGATCGACCTGGAGACCTTCGAGGTGAGCTCCCGTTTCGATGTGTCGCCCGCGCCCGAGGCCGTGTGCAGCCCCACCTGGGTGGAGCCGGGGCTGGGTTCACGGGCCAACCGGGTGGTCTACGTCGCGTGCAACAGGAACCAGGAAGTGCTCGAGGTGGACACCGGGCGCTGGGAGATCTCGCGCCGGTTCGCCACGGGCCTGGCGCCGTACAACCTGGAGGTGACGGCGGACGGCGAGCGACTGATCGCGACCCTCAAGGGGGAACAGGCGGTCGCGGTGTTCGACCTTGCGAGCGGCCGGGAACTCGGGCGGGTGAAGACGTCCCGTCCGGTGACGCACGGCGTGGTGGCCAGCCCCGACGGCCGGTATGCGTTCGTGTCGAACGAGTCGGTGGGCTCCGTGCGCGGTACCCTGGACGTGATCGATCTGGAGACGCTTGAACTGGTTGCTTCCGTCGAACTCGGGCACCAGTCCGGCGGCATCGACTTCTGGTCGGTGACACCGGCCGACGGCCGGGTTCGTTGAAGGACGAACCCACCAGGCTCGCGGAGGCACGGCGCCGGATGCTGCGGCGCCATCTGGAGGAGCGGGGCATCTCGGATCGGCGCGTGCTCGAGGCGATGGCGGCGGTGCCGCGGGAGCGGTTCGTCGCGCGGGAGTGCCGGGGTCTTGCCTACGACGACGGGCCGCTTCCCATCGGCGAGGGCCAGACGATCTCCCAGCCGTATGTGGTCGCGTTGATGGCGGAGGCCGTGGAGCTGGGCCGCGATGACCGCGTGCTCGAGGTCGGCACGGGGTCCGGGTACGCGGCGGCGGTGCTCAGCCGTATTGCATGCACCGTCCATTCCGTCGAGCGGCACGCCGCGCTCGCCGAGGCGGCCCGGGACCGGCTGCGCACGCTGGGCTACGCGAATGTGCGGGTCCGGCGGGGAGACGGCACGCTGGGGTGGAGCGAACACGCCCCCTACGATGCCATCGTCGTCTCGGCCGGTGGGCGGCGCGTCCCGGGGCCGCTGCGCGAACAGCTGGCCGACGGCGGCCGGCTCGTGATGCCGGTGGGGTGGGGCTGGCGGGGGCAGTCGCTGGTCCGGGAGCGGCACGGGCGGCCCGGCACGTTCACGCGGGAAAGGCTGGGACGGGTGCGATTCGTGCCGCTGATCGGCGAAGCGGGGTAGCGTTACCCCAGAATGCCCCTCAGCATCAGGACCACCAGCTGAAAACCGACAAGGATCGTCGGGAGCACGAACGTGAGCCCCACCGAGAAGATCAGTCCCGCCCTGAAGAGGTGCGGACCGATCGCACGCACGTCCCGGCCCCACAGCTTGTGCGCGAGCGACTCCGTGACCGGACCCAGCAGGTAGAAGACGTTCGCGAGCACCAGAATGGTGGCAACGCCTGTCAGCACGTTGCTCACGTCGGCCATCGCGAGCCCGGAACCGTTCAGAACGCTGACCGCCGCGATGCCCGCCAGCGAGACGGAGCCCCCCGCGCAGATGATCGCGTTGTAGGCGAGCCGTCGCTTCTCCCACCACTTGAAGATCCTGCCGACCGACCGCCTGGCCGGCAGCGGATAGAGGAAGTTGACAAGCTTCGATCCCCTGTGTCCGGCATCGACGCCGGTTTCGAATGGCGCCGGATTCCCCATCGTCATCTGCTCCTCCCGGACGGACTCCCGGTGCTCGGACTGTCGACCCAGGTCAGGCGCGGCGATTCGACATCGCGGCGCGCCCCATCCTACGTTGCCGCATGTCTGAACGTAACCTGCTTCTCGAAGAATTGACGTGGCCGGAGGTGGAAGGGTTGCTTGCGGCCGGCTTCACATCGGTCGTGGTCGCGGCGGGTGCGATCGAGCAGCACGGTCCCCACCTTCCGCTGCTGGTGGACGCAGTGCGGGGTGACCGCCTGGCCGTCGAGGTGGCGCGGCGGTTGGGACGCACGCTGGTGGCCCCCACCATCCGGGTGGGGTGTTCCGAGCACCACATGGGCTTTTCGGGCACCCTGTCGCTCAGGGACTCCACCTTCAAGGCCGTGTGCGCGGACTACGCCACCAGCCTTTCGCGGCACGGTTTCCGCACGATCTGCTTCGTACCTTCGCACGGGGGCAATTTTGCCCCCCTCGCCGAAATGCTGCCCGATCTGCGCGAGGCGGCGGGGCCCGGATGCGAGGTGCTTGCCTACACGGACCTGCACGGATTCATGGCGCTGTGGGAGGGCGCGGTCGCGGAGCTGGCGCCGGATCTTGTGAATCGGGTGGGCGGCCACGCCGACATTGCCGAGAGTTCGGAAATGCTGTGCATTCGCCCCGACCTCGTGCGGGGTGAGCTGGCCGCGCCGGGCTACGTCGCCGGGTTCGACGAAGAGGTCGCCGAGCGCATCTTCCGGGACGGCTTTCGCGCGGTTACCCCCAATGGTGTGCTGGGAGACGCGCGCGGCATGAGTCGCGAGATCGGCGACCTGTGCATCGCGCGCGCCGCCGACGGCATCGCGGCGGCGCTCCGGGAGGCGGGCGCGTGACGGCCGTCGGTCCGGTCGGCCTGGAAGCCATACGGGCCGCGCGCTTGCGGATCGCCGGAGCCGCGATACGGTCGCCGCTGATTCCTCTGGACCTGCCAGGCGCGTCCGCCGAGGTGTGGATCAAGCTGGAGTGTCTTCAGCCCATCGGTTCGTTCAAGATCCGGGGCGCGGCCAATGCGATGGCGCTGGCCGACGCGGCCGTCATCGCACGCGGTGTCTACACGGGGAGCGCGGGCAACATGGCACAGGGCGTGGCCTTCGCCGCGCGCCGCCTGGGCGTACCCTGCAGGGTCGTGGTGCCCGACACGGCCCCGCGCGCCAAGCTCGACGCGATCGCGCGCCTGGGCGCCACCGCGACGCCCCTGCCCTTCGACGAGTGGTGGAACGTCCTGCGCGATCACGGGCACCCGGACGAGGACGGGCACTTCGTTCACCCCGTCAGCGATCCGGCGGTGATTGCGGGAAACGGCACGATCGGGCTCGAGATCGCCGAGGAGCTTCCGGGCGTCCGCGCGGTGGTCGTGCCGTATGGGGGTGGCGGGCTGTCGTGCGGGATCGCGTCGGCGATGCGTGAAGTGCTCCCGGGGGTCCCCGTGTTCGCGGCCGAAGTCGAGACCGCCGCTCCCTTCGCGGCTTCTCTGCGCGCCGGCGAGCCCGTCGAAGTCACACATACCCCCACCTTCGTGGACGGCATCGGCTCGACCAGTCTGCTGACGGAGATGTGGCCGCTGGCCAGCTCGCTGCTCGCCGGGTCGCTGGTCGTTTCCATCGAGGAGGCATGCGACGCGATCAGGGTGCTGGCCGAGCGCGCGCACATCGTGGCCGAGGGGGCGGGCAGCACGGCGGTCGCGGCGTCGTTGCGCGGGCTTCCCCGAGTGGACGGCGGTCCGGTGGTCGCGGTCGTATCGGGCGGCAACATCGATCTGCACGTGCTGCGAGCGATCCTGGAGGGGCGAACCCCCTGATTCGCCGCTGCGGCCCCGGCGGGGTATCTTGCCCGCCGAGTATTCCTGCAACACAGGGGACAGAATGACGACAGCAACACAGGCCCGGCATCCCCGGGGGCTCATGACGCTCTTCTTCACCGAGATGTGGGAGCGCTTTTCCTACTACGGGATGCGGGCCCTTCTGATCCTGTACCTGGCGGAAGCCACGATTGGCCAGAACCCGGGCATGGGACTGGATGTCGCAACGTCGGGCGCGATCTACGGACTCTACACCGGGCTCGTGTACCTGCTCGGCCTGCCTGGGGGCTGGGTTGCAGACCAGCTGTGGGGGCAGCGCAAGGCCGTGTTCGTCGGGGGATGCATCATCGCGGCCGGACACTTCAGCATGGCCGTCCCCAATGACTTCAACTTCTTCCTCGGGCTCATACTGATCGTTATCGGAACCGGCCTGCTCAAGCCCAACGTCAGTTCGGTCGTTGCGGATCTGTACCCGGAGGGGGGAGCGAGGCGGGACGCGGGATTCTCCATCTTCTACATGGGCATCAACGTCGGCGCTTTCCTCGGACCGATCGTCTGCGGCGCGCTTGGGCAGAACTGGAACTGGCACTGGGGCTTCTCGGCGGCCGGCTTCGGAATGGTCCTGGGACTGATTCAGTTCCGTCTCGGATACGACCGCCTCGGTGACGCGGGGGTTTTGCGCAGCGACCGGACGCCACAGCAGATCGCCAGCCTGAGCCGTCGTTTCTTCGGCGGATGCGCCGCAGTGGCCCTCGCGCTGGTCGCGTTCGGCGTTCTGGTGTCGCAGGGGTCGATTCCGATCACCCTCACGCAGATTGCGGGCGGCCTGGCGTGGGTCATCGGCGGGGTCGTCTTCATCTACTTCCTCTACCTGATGTTCTACGGCGGACACAACGTCGTCGAAAGGAAGAAGATCGCCGCGATCTTCTGGTTCGCGCTGCTGGCCGTGGTCTTCTGGTCGGGCTTCGAGCAGGCCGGTTCGTCGCTGAACCTCTTCGCCGAGAACTACACGGACCGCACCATCGGGTCGTGGAGCTACCCGGCGTCGTGGCTCCAGTCGGTGAACGCCCTCTTCATCGTGATCATGGCACCGGTGTTCGGATGGCTCTGGGTGTGGTTGGCCAACCGCAACGCCAACCCCTCGACGGCGGTCAAGTTCGCGCTGGGTTTGCTCGGTCTTGCCGCCGGCTTCTTCGTGATCGCGTGGGGCGCCGCCAACGCGACGCCCGACTCGCCGGTTTCGGCGTCGTGGCTGATCGTCATGTACTTCCTGCACACCGTAGGAGAGCTGGCGCTGTCACCGGTCGGGCTTTCGGCGGTCACCAAGCTGGCACCCGCCAACCGGATCAGTCAGATGATGGGGCTGTGGTTCGTGGCGACATCGCTCGGCAACGTAGTGGCCGGGCTGGTTGCCGGACGACTGGAGACCCTGGAGCCCTCGCCGCTCTTCTTCACGGTGACCACGATCATCGGCTCGGCCGGATTCGTGGCGCTACTCGCGAGCCCCATGATCAAGCGCCTGATGGGCGATGTGAAGTAGCGGACGTCTACCAGTCCAGCCGCAGCTCCCGGAAGTCGGCCCAACCGACGGTGTAGGTCTGGTCTTCCGCGGTCACGACGACCCCGCGGTTGCCGCGACCGACATCGTTGGACCCGTCGAGGTCGAAGGAGCGGCCGTCGCGCAGCACGACGGTCGAGCCGTGAGCGTTCTTCTCGATTCTCGCGATCATGGAGAATTCGATGTCGAACTCGACCTTGCCGGCGTCACCGCTGAGCATTTCCCAGGATCGGGTCTCATCGCGGTCCCAGGTGATTGTTCCGGTCAGCTCGTCGCCCGAGGCGGTCCATACGGTGCCGCGCAACGGTTGTCCGCCATTGAAGTCGCTACGGGACTCCTCCGACGGCGTGCCGTGGAACCGGACGTCGGCAAGGGTGCCCCACTGCACCTTGACTTGCCCGAGTGCAGGGTCCGACACGGTGATTCCGCGGTTGCCGCGATTGACGTCGTTGGTTCCCGACAGCGTGAGGCGTTCGCCGGAGTGGAGGAGGACGTTGGCCGAGCGTCTGCCGTTGGGGCTGATCGACTCGATGGCGCCGAACGGGATCTCGTACTCGTACGCGGAGGTTTCGCCGTCCAGGATGTCCGTCGTAAGGACCTCGTCGACATCCCAGGTGATGAATCCGGTGAAGGCCATTCCCGACGTGGTGGTCAGGGTTCCGTGCAGCCGGCCTCCCTGTGGACGGGCATCGGCCGGAGCGCTGTGGAAAGTGACCTGACGGATGTCGGACCACTCCAGCGTCGTTTCGCCGTCGGCGCCGCTGCCCGCCGCGGCTTCGGCTGCGGGCGACCCCTCGTCCCTCGCCGGCGTGACCACGAGGGAGCGCATGCCGGGTCCGAGGTCGCTGGACCGTCCGCGCATTGTGGCCTGCTCGCCGTTGCGGAAAACGAACACGGCCCTGTTGCGCCCGGTGGCCAGGATGTGATCGACGTGTCCGAAACGGACGCCGGCAAGGCCGCTTCCGCCGTCGTCAATTCTGGTCAGGTCGAGGAGGTCACCCCAACTGCCCTCGTTGCGGTCCCAGCGCAGGAAGCCCGTATGCGTCTGTCCGCCACGCGTCTGCACCGTCCCGTACAGCCGGTTCACGCCGGACAGCGGTTCGACGAGATCGTAGCTTCGGGCAGGCGCGGGCGGTACGGCCTCGTGGGCGGGGCCGGGGCCGGCCTGATGGCCCGGGTTGGCGAGGGCCATCGTGGCGACAATGCCCGCGAGGGCCGAGCCGCCGACGAGGGCGAGGTTTCTTACGTCTTCTGCCAGGGTCGGACGATGTTGCATCCCGGGGCCTCCCGTCCTGTCGTTGCGGCTGTCTCTGGTTCATCTCCTACGGGAAAAGTCGGCGAAATGTTCCGGCGAGGCGTGCGTGGGCGGTGGCGATGCCGCCCTTGACTTGTCCCGACCGGAGAATCGGGTAGCTTGAACGGGACACGGCGCGCCCAAACGGCGCGTTCGGCCTTCCCGGAAACAGGACCGCGATCCTCTTCCATGTCGCTCTTGCGCAAGATCTTCGGTGGGCCCGGCGGGGCCAACCGGGTGGACTACTACGAGGAAGGCCTCGCCCTTGCCCAGGAAGGGAAGTTCCACGAGGCCCTGACCTCGTTTCGACTCGCGCTGAAGGAAGAGCCGGGCGATCCCATCGTTCTCCAGCAGATCGCGATCGCATACACGCGCATCGGGATGGAGGAAGAGGCGATCAAGACGTACCGGCACGTCCTCAACAAGCACCCCGATTCGCCTGGAGCCCACTACGGACTGGCGTTCCTGCTCTTGCGCCACGGCGCACGCGGTGAGGCGATCGGCCACCTGGAAGCGTTCCTGGCCCAGTCTCCGGCAGACGACGAGGCCCGGGACCACGTCGACCACGCCCGCAACACCCTCCAGGAACTTCAGGGCGAAGGCCTGGCTGGGCCGGCGGGCGACAAAACCTGATTCGCGGTGTCAGGCCGGCGGCTCCCGAGGGCCGGTTCTCGAACGCGGAACCGCCAGTCCCCTCGTGACGGGAGCCTGAAATGACAGTGGACAAGGAGATCCGTCTCAGCTGGACCGGTTCAGGCCTGGTCTTTGACGGCGGGGCCCCCGGAGGTCCGCAGATCGTGGTCGATGGCGACTGTGCAGTGGGCCCGTCCCCAATGGATCTCGTGCTGACGGCCGTTGCGGCGTGCATGGCCATCGACGTCAAGGTGATTCTCGACAAGGGTCGTGTTCCGTTCGACAGCCTCGACGTGCGCGCCGAGGGGGAACGCCGCGAAGAGCCGCCGCGCAGTTATCGTGCGGCGCGACTGGTGTTCACGGTGACGGGAGTGCCACCGGCGAGCCGTCCGAGGGTGGACCGGGCGATCGAGCTGTCGCGGGAGAAATACTGTTCGGTCCTGTTCTCGCTTAGAGAGGATCTGGTGCTCGACACCGTTATCGAGGGAGGGTAGGTCCGTGTCCGATACGATCAACTACTTTGCCAACCCGGCCGATATCCCGGAGGGGACGCTCGTCGAACTCTTTTTCGACACTTGCGGGCGGCTTTCGGACCATGACGCCTACAGTCCGGGCGGAGACGCCCCGACGCTCACCTATGCGAGGGTGCAGGACGAGGTACGACGCGCCGCCGCCGGTCTCGCGCGCGCCGGAATCAAGCGCGGCGACCGCGTGGCCATCCTTTCCGAGAACCGGCTGGAGTGGGCGCTGGCGGACTGGGCATGCCTGTGCGCGGGGGCGGTCGATGTGCCCATCTACAGTACGCTTCCCGCGGCCCAGGTCGCCTATATCCTCGAGAACTCGGGTGCTTCGCTGGTTTTCGTCTCAGACGCGGAACAGCACGAAAAGGCCCGGGATGCGATCGCACGCGCGGGACTGGACCTGACGATCGTCGTGTTCGACGGCGGGACGGACTTGGACGGCGCCACCGGCTGGGACGACTTCGTCGCGTCCGGCGACAGCGCGTCAATGGACGATTTCGTGAGGGAAGCGCGGCGGGCCCAGCCGCAGGACCTCGCCACGATGATCTACACCTCGGGCACCACGGGTACACCCAAGGGGGTCATGCTGAGCCACAACAATCTCAGTTCGAACATCTGGGCGACCGGCGAGATCCTGACCCTCGGGAGGGACGACAGCAGCCTCTCCTTCCTGCCCCTGTCCCATGTCCTGCAGCGCATGGTGGACTACGTCTTCTTCGCGGCCGGGTGCACGGTGACGCACGGCTCCATCGAGACCGTCGCGGCCGACATGAAGCGCCTGCGGCCGACCGTGCTGGTCTCGGTGCCGCGCCTGTACGAAAAGGTCTACCAGAGCATTCTGGATGCCGGTGGGGCGAAGGGCAAGCTGGTGTCCTGGGCGGCGGGAGTGGGACGCCGCATGGCGCTGTGCAGGGAGCGCGGTGCCCGGGCGCCGTTCATTCTGAACCTGCAGTACGGGATCGCGGATCGGCTGGTGTTCGCCAAGATTCGCCAGGCGGTGGGCGGGCGGCTCAGGTACTTCGTGAGTGGCGGGGCCGCGCTTGCGCCGGAGATCAACCGCTTCTTCCTGGGGGCGGGTATCACCATCCTGGAGGGATACGGCCTCAGCGAGACGTCTCCTGTCACGAACGTGAACTCGTTCGAGCACTTCAGGATCGGGACGGTAGGGCGTCCGGTGCCCGGAACCGAGATTCGGATCGCCGATGACGGGGAGATCCTGATCCGGGGTCCGCAGGTGATGATGGGGTACTACGGGCTGGAGGAAATGACCCGGGAAGTGATTGCGGAAGACGGATGGTTCAGTACCGGAGACATCGGTGAACTGAGCCGCGACGGGTATCTGAAGATCACCGACAGGAAGAAGGACCTCATCAAGACTTCGGGCGGCAAGTACGTCGCGCCGCAGGCGATCGAGAACCTGCTGAAGAAGAATCCGTACGTCGATCAGGCCGTTGTCGTCGGGGACGGGCGGAAGTTCTGCGCGGTCCTGGTGGTCCCGGCCTTCGAGCGTCTGCAGAGCTGGGCGGCCGAGGAAGGCCTGGAAGCCGGTGACGCGGGGGCTCTCCTGGCGCAGTCCAGGTCACGGGACTTGCTCAAGGACGAGATTCTGGGAGAAATGCGCGACCTTGCCCGGTTTGAAACGCCCAAGAAGATCGGGCTGTTGGCCGAGCCGTTCACGGTCGAAAACGGTGCCCTCACCCCTACCCAGAAGGTCAAGCGTTCGGTGGTGACGGAACAGTATGCCGAGCTGATCGAGTCGTTCTATCGGCCCGAGTCCGTCCAGCAGACGATCTTTTTGGCGTCGTGACGGGTATATGAGCCGTGACGGGCACATGACATGACGGCGGGCAGCGAGACCGGTGTCGTAACGGTGCTGATGACCGCGCCCGGGGTCGCGGTCGCCGAAGAGGTCGTGCGCCGGTTGCTGGACGACCGGCTCATCGCCTGCGGCACCGTGTTGCCCGGAGCGGTCAGCCTGTATCGGTGGGAGGGAGAGGTCCACCGCGACGAGGAAGCGCTCGTCGTCCTCAAGACCCTGCGCCGCCTGGTGCCCGGCATGCTGGAGCGGGCAGGTGAATTGCATCCGTACGACGTGCCCGAACTCCTCGTGCAGCCGGTGGTGGCCGGACGAGCGGACTATCTGGAGTGGGTGGAGAATGAGTGCTGCTGAAGTCGAGATGCTCGATAGAATCAAATCCTTCTTTTTCCGCGAGATGGCTCCTCCGGACGAGGAGGACGCCGGCGGACCGAGTGCCGAGGACCTCCGGATCGCGGCTTGCGCGCTGTTGCTGGAGGTGGCCCACGCCGACGACCACTTCAGCGCGGGCGAGCGCCGACACCTGCGCGACCTCGTGCGCCGGCACTTCGGACTCAGGGCGGAAGCGGCGGCGGAACTGATTGTCGTCGCGGAATACGAGCGCCAGCGCCGCACGGATCTGTGGGGGTTCGCAAAGCTGGTCAAGGCGCACTACTCCACGGGACAGAAGCTCGTTCTCGCCGAAGCCATGTGGGGTCTGGTCCTGGCCGACGGCAGGCTCGCCGCGCGTGAGGACTACATCATGAGGAAGATCTCCCGCCTCGTCGGGCTCAAGACCGGGTACCTGGCGGAGGCCAGAAAGCGACTCGAGGAGACGAAGGCCGATCCGGAACCCGGGGCGGCGCCGACGGAGGGAGGGACACCGTGATCCTGAAGATCATCTTCGGGATCGCCGCGTTCGCGCTCGGCATCTACTTGGGGCTTCCCGGGAAGGGCGGCCCGGTCGCCGCGCGCGGCAGACGCTGGTTGACCCACGACCGTGGACGGACGGCCGCCCACGACGAAGGCGAGCTCGAGCAGCTCGAGCGGGATCTCGGCCGCTCCACGGGACTCAGCAGGCGCGCCAAGCGCCATTTTACGCCGCTCGACCTGATGAAGAGCCGGCGGCGGGCCTCGGATCGACGCCGGACGCGGCGCCATTTCCACACCGCGGCTCCCTCCCGCAGGCCCGACGGCGAGCGTTCAGGAGGTCCCCAGTAGCGGCTCGCCCGGTCCGGCTACGCCCAGACCGTATTGAGCAGGACCAGAAGCCCACCGATCACCGCGCCGAGCACGTAGCCAAGATAGATGATCGCCCGCAGTTCGCGGCCGGTCACCCGGCGGACCATCTGCTCCATCTGCTCGACCGGGAACTCGCGCACCTTGTCTTCGACGCGACGCGTCACGTCCAGACGCCGCACCACGGAGGGCGTCTGGGACTGAAGCCACCGCCAAAGGGGCTCGCTTACGGCGTCCTGGATTCGGCGCGGCGCATCGGCGGGCAGAAGGCGGGCGGGACGACCGATCGGGCGCTCCATCACCGCAATGGCCAGACGGTGGGAGCTTGTGCGGTAGATGGCGGCGGCGATGTCGCTACGAGCGGCCCGGACCACCCATTGCGCGAGTCTGTCCGGCGGCACGCCCTCCAGCAGTTCGCCCCAGGTCCGCCGGGACGCGCGGGCCAACCCGGCCTCGAGCTTCTCGATCACGAAGGCCCTCGTTGACGGGTCGCGGGCAAGATCAACGACCCAGTCGACGACGGCATCGATCGATTTGACCACGGCGGGGTCGTCCGGCTCGCCGAGAACCTCGTTGATCGGGCGATTCAGAAAGTCCGCGATCGCGTCGCTGATGCCCGTCGCCATCGCCTCCCGCACCGGACGCTCCCGGAACATTTCCGCGATCCGGTTGGCGCCCTCCACGCGCAGCGCATCGAGCACCTTCGTTACCGTGTCCTCGTTCATGACAAGACGGGCGACGACACGTTGGTGGAACTTCAGATCCTGCAGGAAGCGACGCAGCACGTCCTGGGTCGCGCGCTCGAAGCGCTTCCGCGCGGCGGGCTTTTCCAGCACCGCTCCCAGTCGGCGAATCGCCAGGGGCACGTACCCGGCAACCGCCCGCTCCACCGTGTCGACCAGACCCGGCGGAAGGATGTCCTGGATCGTCAGGTCCGGGGTCAGCAGTCGCTCGGCACCCCGCTTCACGTAGACCGAGATCGTCTCGCGGAAGCCGTCGCTCGAGACCGAACTCTGCATCCAGCGTTCCACCGCCGCGGCCACCGACGCCTCCCGTGCCGGAGTGAGAATATCTCCCACGGGCTCGCTGGCCAGGTATGTCGCCAGTTCAGCGGCCCTGTCCTGCACGGAGGATTCGAAGCGGGGTGAGTTGAGGTGCTCCTCGAGCAGCGCCAGGCCGTGACCGAGAACCTCCTCGACGATGCTGTCGACCTCGGCTCGCAGCTCGGGGCCGAGGAGACCGGTAACCGGGCCGCGCTCGACTTCCAGCACCTCGTGAAGGAAGGTGCCGAGCCTCTCGTCGAATGCTTCGCGGAACTCGGGCCGCCGAAACACGCGCGTCAGGTCTTCGTCGGTGAGGAGCCGGTTGCCCACCGCACGGCCGATCGCGGTGGCGAGTCTGGGCTGATTCTTGGGGATTGCGCCCTGGAGAAGCCGCAACCTGCGGCCGCCAAGGGTGGGCGGCCGGTACGGATGAAAGAGCATCCATATCGCGATCGTGTTCGTCAGGCCTCCCGCCAGAGACCCGACCAGGATGGTCACGATGGCCCGCAGTACTGCCTCGTTCACCGCTGCTGGTGCCGCAGGAAGCCCTTTACAGCGACCCGGTTGTCGTCGGTGCTCACCGTACCATCGACCTCGTAGACTCCGAGAACGGGGAGGATGGGGCTCGTGCCGTCGAGAGTGAGGTGATGGGCGCTCACCGACTGGAACTCGCCGCGGAGCGAGCCGTCCGAGGAACGGAACCGCCAGAGGACCGGGATGTCACGGCGCGCGCGCTCGAAGCTCCGGGTCTCTGCCCAGGTCACGGACACGGATGGCCAGAACCGCTCGTCGGCGCCCAGGCGAGCCCAGGCCCGGTATTGGCCGGATCCCTCAGCGTCGGAGAGAAGAAGCTCCAGTTGGTCGCCGCCAATCAGCAATGCCCATTCACCGGACCCCTTGGATGAACCGGTGCGGGCGCCCGAGACATCCATTACCCGGCCCGACCGCTCCTCCCCGCCGAGGCGGGCGACTCCGTCCAGCAACCGATACCGGCCGCCACGCGAGTCGATCCACTCGATGACGGCGTCGCCGATTCTCACGGACACGTCGCGGACGCCCGCCTGATAGTAGACTTCGCGCAGCACATCGTCCTGCCCTACGATCATGCGCATGTTGCCGGCGGGCACGATGCGCCAGGGCGCGCGCCGACTGGGCCCGGTCGACCAGGCTTCGTCCGCGAGGAGAAGCCACTGGGCGCCCCTCCCGACCCATCCCCGCAGTGTGCGGCGGGTGCTGTCGCCAAGTGTGAGATTCTCGAAGTCCCAGGATACGAATACGGTGGTGTCCCTTTCTGTGTCCACGAACACCACGGTCCGCTGGTAGGTCGTGGGTGCGGCCGTCTCGGGGGTTGTTTCGGCGGCGACGGGACCGGCTGACGGATCCACCGCGTCGGTTGCGGGGATGTCGGGTGAGCCGTTGTCACAGGCCAGCGCGAGCGCGCCGGCGGTCACCAGGGCAATGATCGGCGCGGTGGTGGATCTCGCGACCAGCACCTGGTCCGGACGCACCGCGAGCGAGCTGTCCAGCGCACGGAAGAAGCGATCGATCCTGCGTTGATTGATCGGCAGTCTCCCCTCCTCCGCAACGTTGCGGATGGACATGTCAACGCGTGTCTGCCCGTTTGCGTCCAGCTTGACGGAGATGAGCACGGTAGCCGCCAGCGGGATCGGCCAGCTTGTCACGTCGGCGGCAACGATACCGATCTGATCGTCCCAGCGGGCCAGCTTCCACCCCTTCAATCCGCCGCTGGCCAGTGCGACAATCGCATCCCAGACGGTACCGAATGGAATTGCGTAGGTGCGTCCTGCGAGAGCGGGATCCTCGGAATCGGCGCTGGTCCGGGCGTCCTGCCCCTCAAGTCCCTTCCAGAATCTCACGGTTGTCCGGTGCTCAAGGTTGCTCCGTTACGGCAGACGGGTGCCAACGTTCACGTAGAAGAAGCTGTCCAAGGGCGGCGCATGAGGTCAACACCGAGCCCGAATACGGACGTTGGATATTCCCGATCGGTTGCAAGCGCTTTCCTCCGGCGCGCGTAATCCGCAATCTTGATGGTGGCGTGAGGCGCAGGGCCGGTCGGGATCGTCCGGCATTGAACGGAGGCGGAATGGACGAGAACCGGCTGATTCATGACTGGAACGTCGAGGAGTTCGACACCCTGGCATGGGGACGCCATGTCGAGCTGGACGACGAGACCCTGAGGGACGGGCTCCAGTCGCCATCCGTGATCGATCCCCCGATCGGCGCCAAGATCCAGCTCATCCACTTGATGCACGAACTGGGGATCCATGCCGCGGACATCGGCCTTCCCGGGGCCGGTCCCCGCGCAGCCGGCGACGTGACCAGGCTGTGCGAGGAGATCCGGGACTCCCACCTCTCGATCGAGCCCAACTGCGCGGCCAGGACCATGCTGGCCGATGTGGAGCCGGTGGTGAGGATATCGCATCGGACGGGCGTGCCGCTGGAGGTATCGGCCTTCATCGGCAGTTCGCCCATAAGGCTGTACGCGGAGGGGTGGACGCTGGATCACATGCTGCGGACCGCGGAGGAATCGGTCTCGTTCTGCGTGCGCGAGGGGCTGCCCGTCATGTTCGTGACCGAGGACACGACCCGGGCCGACGCCGCTACGCTGCGGACGCTGTACGGGAATGCGATCGAGTGGGGTGTGCGGCGGATCTGCCTCTCGGACACGGTCGGACACGCCACGCCGTCGGGTGTCAGGGCGCTCATTCGCTTCGTGAGGCGCGAGATTATCGACGCGTCCGGCGAGAGCGTCAAGCTGGACTGGCACGGACATCGCGACAGGGGACTGGGGCTGGCCAACGCCCTGGCGGCGATCGAGGCCGGGGCCGACCGGATCCACGCGACCGCGATGGGGATCGGAGAGCGCGTGGGCAACGTCCAGATGGACCTGTTGCTGGTCAACCTGGCGCTTGCGGGTGTCCACGATGCGGATCTGGCGAGGCTCGCGGACTACTGCCAGCTGGTTTCCCGCGAGTGCGGTGTTCCCCTGCCTGCGAACTACCCCGTGCTGGGAGAGGACGCTTTCCGCACGGCCACCGGGGTGCACGCGGCCGCGATCGTCAAGGCCAAGACCAAGGGCGCCAACTGGCTGGCGGACCGGGTCTATTCGGGCGTGCCCGCGTCGATGGTGGGAAGGTCCCAGGAAATCGAGGTAGGTCCGATGTCCGGTATCTCGAACGTCAGGTACTGGCTTGCCCGCCGGGGCTTCGACCCGGGGGACGGCGACCTGTGTGCGCGGGTCCTTGAGCGCGCCAAGACCGTAGACCACACGCTCACGGAGGCTGAAGTGCTGGAAATCGTTCGCGGGCCGTCCATGGAGGTGTCCGACGTGGAATCGGGTCCCTGAGCCGGGAGGCCTCATGAGCCAGGAGCCGGGAGCCCGGCCGCGGGTGCTCGTGATCGAGGACGATGCCGATATCGCTGCGTTGGTCGCCTATCAGTTGACGCGAGCGGGGTATCGCGTCGAGACCGCTGCGAATGGCGCGGAGGGCCTGGATGCGCTCCACCGCGATGTCCCCGACCTCGTGGTGTTGGATCGAATGCTGCCCGGTCTGTCGGGTGACGAGGTGTTGCGGGCCATTCGGCAGGAGGAGGCCACCAGTTCCGTGCCGGTCCTGGTGGTGAGTGCAAAAAGGGAGCAATTCGAACGGATCGAGGGGTTCGAACTGGGTGCGGACGACTATCTGACCAAGCCGTTCAGTCCCCGCGAAATGGCCCTGCGGGTCGATGCCATACTGAGACGCGCCCGTGCCGACGCAACGCCGTCGGGGCAGGGAGGACGCGTCCTCAAGGCGGGGCCCCTCAGGGTGGACCTGGGCGCCATGCGGGTCACTCTGGACGGCGTTGAGGTACCGGTCACACCGACCGAACTGCGGCTGTTGAAGACGCTTATGGAGCGTCGCGGACGCACACAGGATCGCCACCAGCTTCTTGAGGAGGCATGGAGTGCCGACCCCGATGCGATCAGGCGCATTCGCACCCGTACGGTGGACATGCACATTCGCCGCCTGCGCACCAAGCTCGGGGTCGCCGGCGAGTGGATCGAGACAGTGCGCGGCTTCGGCTATCGGTTCCGGAGATCCGAATGAGGGTTCCGCTTCGCCCGGCCGTCATGGGTGCCGGGGCCGGGGGGGTGGTGTTGATCGCCGCCGTTGCATGGGGCGTCACGCGGGCAGTGGGGACGGGCGTGATGTACCGCGAGAACCGGCAGCATCTCGAACCGGCCGTCCGGCTTGGCGCCGAACAGGTGCGGGGGTCCCGGGATGTCTCCCTGGACAGCATCGCGAGCGCCCTCGCGCTTGCCACCGGCTATCGGGTCAGCGTCTTTGACGCGCAACTCTCCCTGATGGCCGATTCGGACCTTGGGCCCGGACAGTCCGACACGATTGTGGAGCCTGCCCGGCGTGCGGAGGTGGCGGCCGCGCTGCTCCGGGTCGACGGCTTCGCACAGCGGGTCAGCTCGCTGGACGGCCAGGCGTATCTCTTCAGCGCGACCCGGGTGTACTGGCGCGGCGGAACCATCGTGATCCGCTTCGGTGCGCCGGTCGCCCCGATCCGTCAGGCGGCGGCACTGACGGCGGTCTGGGTGGCGCTTGCGGTCGCGGCCGCGGGACTGGCGGTGCTCCTGTTCGTTCACCGGTTCGCAGGTGTCGGCGCAGCCTCGGTGGACAACACCCGGCTTCTGCTCCAGCGACTGGGCGCCGGACAGTTCTCCGGGCCGCGCGTCAAGCTTTCGAAGATCACGGAACTGGCCCGGCTCGCTTCGGCCGCCAACCGGGTTCGCGGTGAGATGGCAGAGCAGGTCAGCCGTGTGACGCGTGAACGTGACGAGCTCTCCCAACTCATGGACGAGGTGGCCGAGGGACTGATCGCCCTGACGGACGACGCGCGGATCCTGAGGATCAATCCCGCCGCGATGCGGCTGCTCGGCCTGGTGGACGTGCTGCCGTTTTCGCCGATCGGCTCCGTGGTCAGGGATCCGGAACTCCGGGACCTCCTGGAGAGTTCGGTGGTCCGCCCGGAGGCACGGCTGGAACTCACGGTGGGGGACCGGGAGCTGGAGGTTCGTACCAGGCGGGGCACCGAAGGGGGGTCGGTGGTCCTTCTGGTGGACATGACCGAGATTCGGCGCCTCGAAGCGGTTCGGTCCGATTTCGTGGCCAACGCCTCGCACGAGCTGAAGACGCCGCTGACCGTCATCCGGGCCGCTGCCGAAACCGTCCTGGACGAGGGACTTCCGGAAGGCTTGCGACAGCAGTTTCTGCGCTCGATCGAGAGCAACACGGTCCGGCTCCAGCGGCTCGTGGACGACCTTCTCGATCTGTCGCGGTACGAGTCCGGCGCGTGGCGCCCCGAGCGACAGGCGTTCAGTGCCGAGCACGTTGCCTGGTCGGCGTGGGAGGAGCTTGAAGCGAAGCGCGCCGGGGGCGAAGTCGATTTCCGAGTGGAGGGAAGCGGTGAGGGGTTGGGCGACGAGGCCGCCGTCTACCAGGTCTTTCGCAACCTCTTCGAGAACGCGCTGCGATACGTTCCCGAGCAGGAGGGACGGGTCGTTGTGGCCATTCGCGCGGAAGGCGAAAGCCTGGTGATTTCGGTGCGCGACAACGGAACCGGCATTCCGGCCGCGTCGCTTCCCCGGATCTTCGAGCGATTCTACCGCGTGGACGCGGCCCGTTCCAGGGAGGAAGGGGGCACTGGGCTCGGGCTGGCAATCGTGCGGCATCTGGTTTCGAGCATGGGAGGAACCGTCGTGGCCGAGAGCACGTGGGGCGCCGGTACGACCATCACCTTCACCGTTCCCCTGCACGGGGCGGTGCCCGCCCGGATGGCTTCGGCGTGAAGGGGCGCCGGGTGCGCGTGTGGCGATGCATCACCGGGCCGGTGGCGGCGCTGCTGCTGGGCGGGTGCGTGGCCGACGCCCGCCGAGTCGTTGTGATCGACGGTTCCAGCAGTCTCTACCCGCTCACCGAAGCGGTCTCCGACGCGTTTGTCCGCGAAAACCCGGGCGCGCGGATCGTCGTCCGCGTTTCGGGTTCCGGCGGGGGCCTCAGGCGACTATGCGAGGACGAGGCCGACATCGCCGGAGCTTCCCGGCCGATGACCGCCGCCGAGACGGCCCGGTGTCGGGCGTCGGGTCGCCGGGTCCTGGCTGTTCCCGTTGCCCGCGACGGCGTGGCCATGGTGATCAACCCCGCGAACGAAGCCGTGGCATGCCTGACCCTGGCCGAACTGGACCGGATCTGGAGGCCCGACACCTCCGTAGCGACGTGGCGCGACCTCAGGCCCGCGCTCCCCGCGGAGACGCTTCGCCTGTTCGGTCCGGGCACCGACTCGGGAACGTTCCGCTTCTTCACCCGCGTGGTCGTCGGGCGGCCCGGAGCCAGCCGCACCGACTACTACATGACCGAGGACGACCATCTCATTGCCCGGGGCGTTGCCGGCGACCGCTGGTCGCTGGGCTACTTCGGGTCCGCGAACCAGGCGGCTCACCCGGATCGATTGCGGATGCTCGCCGTCGACACGGGCTTCGGCTGCGTCCTGCCGACCCCCGCTGCCATCCGCGATGGCCGCTACAGCCCGCTTGCCAGAGACCTGTACGTCTACGTCCGAAGCGTCCTCCTGGCCGACGAGGATGTGTTCAGTTTCGTGGAGCACTTTGTCTCGGCCAGCGAGTTGCTGGCGGAAGAGACGGGCTACGCGCCCCTGCCCGCGGCGGAGTACGCGCGGAGCCGGGCGCTCTTGAGCGAGGCGCGCCGCGAGGCGCTCGGACAAGCGGCGGGGGATCGCGACCGTCCACACGCCGTCGCGGTGGAAGCCCGCCGGGCGCCCGGACGGGACCCGTCATGATGGCGCGGCGTGTATCCGGTGCCGGCACGGCCTCCCGCGCGGCCGGCGAGCGCCTTGTGGCGCACGTCCTCCTGGCCTGTACCGTGGTCGCGGTCGTTACCCTGGCGGCGGTGTTGGCCGTGCTCGTGCGCGAGGCCGGGATGTTCTTTGCCGACGTCTCGCCGTGGCGGTTTCTCACGGAGATCACGTGGGCGCCCGCCGCGGCGGAGTCCCGGTTCGGCGTGCTGCCACTCCTTGTGGGGACCGCCCAGATCGGCGTCGGCGCGGCGGTGTTCGCCCTGCCGGCCGGGCTGATGACCGCGGTGTACCTGCACCAGTACGCGGGCAGCCGCACGGCCCGGTTGCTTAGCGGCGTCACGGCGCTGATGGCGGGTGTGCCGACGGTCGTGTACGGCTTGTTCGCGCTCCATTTCGTCACGCCGGCCCTCCGGGTCCTGTGGCCCGGGGTCGAAGCGTTCAATGCGTTGTCCGCATGCCTGGTGGTGGGGTTGATGATCCTGCCGACGGTTACGGTGCTGTCGCGCGAAGCGCTGGACTCCGTGCCGGCGCCGCTCCTCGACGCGGGACTGGCCCTGGGTGCCCCCAAGGGACGAGTCGTGACCCGGGTTCTCCTGCCGGCCGCCTCCGGTGGCATCCTCGCGGCCGTGCTGATCGCGATGGCCCGGGCTGTCGGTGAGACCATGATCGTCAGTCTCGCGGCGGGAAACGAGGCCCGATTGACATGGAGCCCGTTCGAGGGACTCCAGACGCTGTCAGCCTTCCTGACCCAGTTGGGCATGGGGGATGCGGCGACCGGGACTCGTGAGTTCCAGGCCTTCTTTGCTGTCGGCGCGGTCCTGTTCGTCGGCACGTACGGGATACACATGGCCGGCAGGATGCTTGTGTCCCGCAGTGTGGGGAGGGCCGGCCAATGACCCGTCACAAACGGCGGCGCGACCCGGTCGGCGCAGCGTGCCGCGTCGCCGCGCTCGCGGTGCTGTCGGGCTTTCTTGTATTCACGGCCTACCTGGGGTTCGCCGCTTCGCGGGGTGTCGGTATCGACTTCCTCCGCGGAGCATCGTCCGGTGCGGTGGACGGCGCGGGCATGGGACCGGCTCTGGCGGGTACCCTTTGGCTCCTGCTTCTGACGGCGGTCCTGGCTCTGCCCATCGGGATCGGAACCGCAATCTATCTGGAGGAATACGCTCCCCGGACGCGCGTGACCGCGGTCATCGAGTCCGTGGCAGCCAACCTGGCCGGGGTCCCGTCGGTGATCTACGGGATCGTGGGACTGGCGCTGTTCGTTCGCGCGCTCGGGATGGGACCGACCATACTGGCCGGCGGCTGTACGCTCGCCGTGCTGGCGCTTCCCGGGGTCATTGTGACCTCCAGGACCGCCATTCGCCGGGTTCCGGAGGGACTGCGGCTGGCCGCCTACGGGCTTGGCGCCACACGCTGGCAGGTCGTTCGCAACCAGATCCTGCCGGCGGCCGGGTCCGGGATCGTGGCGGGTTGCTGCGCGGCATTCACGCGAACGGCGGGGGCGGCCGCCCCGCTCCTAGTCCTCGGGACCGCGACGTTCATGAGCTTCGCCCCGCAGACCCCGGCGCATCCGCTGACGTCGCTGCCGACGCAGATCTTCACGTGGGCAACCCGCTCACAAGAGGAATTCGCCGCGCTGGCGGCCGGGGCGGCAATCATGCTGCTGCTCCTGCTGCTCATCATGAATCTCATCGGTGCGCTTGTCGTGCGGCGGCTGAGCGGGGCGGCCCGATGAGCAGTCCGGCTGCCCCCACGGATGCGCCCGTGCTGACGGCCGAGCGGCTCAGCGTGCGGTTCGGCAGGCGCGTCGCGCTGAGGGACATCTCCCTTGCCATCCCACGAGGGCGGATCGTCTCGATCATCGGACCCTCGGGGTGCGGCAAGACCACTCTGCTGCGTTGCTTCAACCGCATGAACGAACTCGCGTCCGGCGCCAGGACCAGCGGCGCGGTTCACTTCGCCGGGATGGACCTGTACGGACCCGACATCGATCCGGTGGAGGTGCGCCGGCGCATCGGAATGGTCTTCCAGCAGACCACCCCGTTTCCCAAGTCGGTTTTCGACAACATCGCCTTCGGTCCTCGTGCGAGCGGTTTCACTGGTGATCTCCAGGGCCTGGTGGAAGAGGTGCTCACGTCCGTCGGTCTGTGGTCGGAGGTTGCGGACGATCTCGACACGCCCGCCCTGGAGCTGTCGGCGGGGCAGAAGCAACGGCTCTGCATTGCCCGCACGCTGGCGCTCAAGCCGGACGTCCTTCTGCTGGACGAACCCACCTCGGCTCTCGACCCCGAGGCCACGGCGCGGATCGAGTCGATTATCCGCGCGCTGAGCCCCCGATACACCATCGTGATCGCCACGTACAACCGCTGGCAGGCCGCCCGGCTGTCGGATCTGACCGCGTTTCTGGACCGGGGCGAGCTGCTGGAGTATGGTCTCACCGAAACCCTGTTCACCAATCCGCGCGAGGCGCGCACGGAGTCCTACCTGACCGGGCGGACCCAATGACGGAACCGCATCGTCCCCGAGGCTCCTTCGACACCGAGCTCAACCGCCTGCAGCAGATGCTGCTGGACATGGCGGGCCGGGCGGAGGAACTCGTGCGCATGGCGATGGACGGGCTGACCGAGCGCGACCCGCTCATTCCCCTGAGGGTTCGTCGCGCCGACGATCGCCTGAACGCGCTGGAGGTCGAACTCGACGAGCGCGTGCTGGAGCTGCTCGCGCTTCAGCAGCCGATCGCCAGCGATCTGCGCCTGGTCTTCGTGGCGCTGAAAGCGTCGAACGACATCGAGCGGATCGGCGACCACGCCGTGAACATCGCCAACGCGTGCGAACGCATGATGCGGTATACTCCGATGCCGGACATCCTGGAGATCGCCGAGATCAGCGGCCAGGTCCGGCAGATGATGCGCAAGGCCCTGGACGCGATGGTCAACCGGGACGCCGAGACGGCCAGGGAGGTGATTGCGGAGGATGACCGCGTGGACGACCTGCGGTGGTCCGCATTCCGGATCATCGTTTCGTACATGCTCGAGCAGCCGCGCTATATCGGCCCCGGCCTGGAACTGATCCTGGTGGTTCAGAACCTGGAGAGGATCGGCGACCTGACGACCAACATTGCCGAAGACGTGGTCTTCCTGGTCGAGGGCACTTCGATCAAGCATGCGGCCGACAAGGCGGTGGGTCCCGCATGAGCGGTGACGGCGGAGCATCCGGGGCCGGGCGCGCTGCCTCCGCCGGAGGAGCGTCGGTAGGCGGCCAGGGGGGCGTCGGCGGTGCCGTGGAGGAGTTGCTGAGTCAGGTGGCTGCCGAGCCGGGACCCGAACCGGCTCTCGAGTTCCCCATCCAGAGGGGCAGGGTCGCGCTCATCACCGGGGGCTCGAGCGGAATCGGAAGGGCGACGGCCATCGGATTCGCGGGCGCGGGCGTCCACATCGCGTTCAACTACCTGGACACCGGCGCCGCCAGCCGGCGGGCGGCGGTCGAGACGGAGGAGACGCTCAAGGAGTGCGGTGTCAGGGTTTTCGCGCGCTCCGGAGACGTGCGCGATTCCGCCTGGGTCCGTGATTTCGTGTCGTCGGCCCACGAGCAGCTGGGCGGGCTGCATTTTCTCGTCAACAATGCCGGCGTGGGCCGCGACCGGGCGCTGTGGCGGATGAGCGACGAAGAGTGGGCGTCGGTGATCGACACCAACCTCACGGGCTCCTTCTACTTCACCCGTGAAGTCGCGCCGTACCTCCGTGAACAGGAGTTCGGCAAGATCGTCAACGTTTCTTCCGTACACGGACTGTCCAGCGAATTCGGCCTTGCGAACTACTGCTCGTCGAAGGCGGGGATGATCGGCCTGACGCGAAGCACGGCCGTGGAGCTGGGGCCCTCGAATGTCAATGTGAACGCCGTGGCGCCGGGCTACATCCGCACGACCCGGCTTACGGAGCGGGTTCCTGCCGAGATCCTCGACCGGGCGCGGGAGCTGAGCGTGCTCGGACGGCTGGGCGATCCGCAGGACGTGGTGTCGGTAATACTGTTCCTCTGTTCGGAGATGGCGCGCCATATTACCGGGGCCGTGATTCCGATTGACGGAGGGTATCTGATATGAAGGACTGGAAGACGGAGTTGACCCCGGAACAGTACCGCGTCACCCGCAAGGGGGGAACGGAACGGGCCTTCACCGGGGAATACTGGGCCCACAAGGAGCCCGGCACCTACCGGTGCGTGTGTTGCGGTCAGCCGCTCTTCGAGTCGGCCGACAAGTTCGACTCCGGCACGGGGTGGCCAAGCTTCACCCGGCCCGCGGCCGAGGAAAACGTCGGCGAGAAGGACGACCGCAAGTTCTTCATGCGCCGGACCGAGGTCGTGTGCAGCCGCTGCGACGCCCATCTGGGACACGTCTTCCCGGACGGACCGGGGCCCGGGGGCCAGCGCTATTGCATCAACTCGGCGTCGCTGGACTTCGAATCGAGCAGATGAGTACGCCGATCACGGTGATTCCCGGTGACGGGATAGGCCCCGAAGTGACTGCTGCGGTCCTGCGGATCCTCGAGGCGGCCGGGGCCGACCTCGAATACGACGAGCGGACGGCGGGGATCGGGGCGTTGGCGTCGCACGGCAATCCCCTGCCCGACGAGACCGTCGATTCGATCGAGGCGAACAGGGTGGCGCTGAAGGGCCCGCTGACCACGCCATCGGGATCGGGGTTCCGCTCCATCAACGTTGCCATTCGCAAGCACTTCGACCTCTTCGCCAACGTCCGGCCCGTCCGCACCATTCTGCCCGGCGGCCGCTACGAGGGCATCGATCTCGTCCTGATCCGGGAGAACACGGAGGGACTGTACGTCGGCGTCGAGCACTTTATCGGGATGGACCGGGACCCCAAGGCGGCGGCGGAGTCGGTCATGATCACCACGCGCTACGGTTCCGAGAGGATCGTCCGCTTCGCGTTCGACTACGCGGTCGCGAACGGCCGACGCAAGGTGACGCTGGCGCACAAGGCCAACATCCTGAAGCACACCCAGGGGCTGTTCCTGGACGTGGGCACGCAGATGGCGGAACGCTACGCGGACAGGATCGCGTTCGAGGACCGGATCATCGACGCGACGGCCATGTACCTCGTGCTGGATCCGTACCGGTTCGACGTCCTCGTCATGGAGAACATGTTCGGCGACATCCTGAGCGACCTGATGGCGGGGCTCGTGGGCGGACTGGGCTTTGCCCCGGCCGGCAACATCGGGGAGAGTCACGCGGTCTTCGAGGCCGTGCACGGCTCCGCGCCCGACATCGCGGGGCAGGATGTCGCCAACCCGACGGGACTGCTGCTCTCCGGGTGCCTGCTGCTGGACCACGTGGGTCAGGGCGAGGTGGCGGCGCGCGCCAGAAGGGCGGTGTCCTCGGTGATCGGCGACGGTTCGGCCCGCACGCGCGACATGGGCGGGACGCACGGCACGGCGGCGTTCACCGACGCGGTGATCGGGGCGCTGGCGTGAGGGCGGAGCCGGGTGGAGGTGGCCGGCCGGGTGGGGTGGGGGGCGTGGGCGCGGGTGGCGCGGGCGCGGGGGGCGTGGACGATCTGGTGTGCGGCCGGTGCGGACACGGCTACCGGGCCCGGGTGCTGGACCGCCATCTCTGGTGCGAGGGCTGCGTGGCGGCCGGGCGGCGGGAGGCGGGGCGGGGGGGG
>LXNJ01000439.1_pt1 | contig 29749 bp, 24 predicted proteins | sample 809081 | NCBI WGS metagenome assembly LXNJ01 (sample SAMN04870510, study PRJNA318959) | sponge metagenome | biome: sponge; feature: marine sponge reef; material: water | host: Petrosia ficiformis | place: Greece: Milos, Mediterranean Sea | collected 2013-05-29 | depth 5-7 m | reverse complement strand
GGCCAGCAGCGGTCCGGCGCCCATCCCGCGATCCACGAGCGCCACCGCTCCCACCACCTCGAAGCCGGCCTCGCGCGCGGCTTCCACCGCCGCCAGGGTGGACTTTCCGGTCGTGGCGGTGTCTTCCAGAATGACGGCCGCGCCCCGCGGGTGTTCAACCCCTTCGATGCGCCGCCCGCGGCCGTGGTCCTTCGTCTCCTTGCGGACAAAGAACCCCGCAAATTCGCGCCCGGCGGTGTGCGCCTCCATGACCACCGCCGTCGTCAGGGGGATGGCCCCCGCGGCCATACCCCCGACCGCGGACGCCTCGAAGCCGCAGCGGTCCATGGTGTCCAGAAGGACGCGGCCGACCAGCCCCGCCGCATCGGAACGCAGGACCGTGAGCCTGGCGTCCACGTACACGTTGGAGGTGCCACCGTGCGCCAGCTTGAACTCACCGAACCGGACGGACTCCCGCCGGAGAATCGATAGCAGGGCGGTGCGGGCGTCGCCGCTCAAGGTGGCGAAGTGGCTTCCGTAGCCGCCTCGATGGCGGCAATGATCCAGCGCGAAGCCACCTCCGCACCGTGCTGGTTCTGGAGGTCGTAGCGGATCAGGACGAAGCGGTATTCGCGCCCGGCCCCTTCCTCCACGGTTCGCACCAGGAGCTCCTGCTCCGAGATGTTCCCCGCGAGATAGTCCACGGGCGCCTCCCGGAGCAGGCTGCGCTGCGCGCGCCGCCGTTCCTCCTCGAGGGCCATCTGCACCTCGCTGAGCGATGAAACCAGCCGCCGGCGCTCGACGCTGTGAGCATCCCAGGCGTCGGCAACTTCGCCCAGCCGGCCTCCGATTGCGGCATCCGGATTCCCATCCCGGCGGTCCGTGATCGCTGCGAGGGCTTCCCGGTTCGCCTGGCGGAAGTCGTAGAAGATCTTGAACTGTTCGTCGCGAGCGGCTTCGGCGGCCGTCTCTTCCTCGCGCAGCTCGGGAACCCGGTAAGGGCCTTCCGTCACGGGGCCGACCTCCACGATTTCCCAGGATTCGACCGGTCCTCCCGGAAACGCGGCCATCGACATCCCGGCAGCGGTCACCCGGTCCTCCTGCGCGATGGCGCGGAAAAACTGCGACAGGAGCGTCTCTTCCGGCGGTGAAGAACAGCCGGACGTGAACGCCACCGCAATTCCAAGCACGCGGCAGACGGCCCGGAAGCCGGACGGCGCGGCAAGCGGTTTCCTATCCATCGCTCGGAGGTGGTGTTTCCGGATCCGCGGCAGGCGACTCATCGGATAACCCCTCCTCTCCTTCCGGAGGGGCCGGAGGAATGCGCGTGATGGCGACAACCTCGTCGCCCTCTCGCACCCGGATGGCCCGGACGCCCTCGGTAACGCGCCCGATCTCGCGGAAGCCCTCGACAGGAATGCGAACCGCCTTTCCTGCGGCCGTGATCGCGATCAGATCCTCACCGCCGCGCACCGCCACCGTCCCCACCGTGTTGCCGTTCCGCTTCGACGACTTGATGTTCAGAACACCCTGACCGCCCCGGTTCCGCAATGGGTAGAGGTCCAGCGGGCTCATCTTGCCGTAGCCGTGCTGGGTCACCGTGAGGAGCGAACTGCCCCCGTTCGTTTCCTCTTCGACGGTGACCAGACTGACGACCTCGTCGTCGCCCCGCAGCCGGATCCCCCTCACGCCGGCCGACACGCGTCCCATGGACCGGACGTCGCTCTCCTGGAAACGGATGGCCTTCCCGTTCCGGGTGGTGAGCACGACCTGGCTTCCGCCGCTGGTCAGGGTCGCGGCCAGCAGGGTGTCTCCGTCGGGGATCCGGACGGCCCGCAACCCGCCCGACCGGACGTTTCGGTACTGGGAGAAGGACGAGCGCTTCACCCGACCGCGGCGGGTCGCAGTGAAGAGGTGCAGATCCTCGGGGGCCTTGTCCTGGTCGGGCGCTTCGTCGGGATCCTCGTCGGGAAGCGGCACGATGGCAACGACCTGCCGTTCCTTCGGGAGGCGGAGCAGATTCACGATGGCGCGCCCCGTACCCGCCTTTCCGGCTTCCGGAATCTCGTAGCCCTTGAGGCGGAACGCCACGCCCTCGTCGGTCAGGAACAGGAACCGGCTGTGGGTATTCCCGATCAGGACGTCGTGAATCGCGTCTCCTGAGCGAATGCGGGCGCCGGAGTGACCGGTGCCGCCCCGCGACTGGGCGCGGTAGTCGCTGAGCGGGGTCCGCTTGATGTAACCGGCCTGGGTCACCGAGATCACGATGTCTTCGACCGAGATCAGCTCCTCGATGGAGAGGTCCCCGGCGTCTTCGACGATCTCCGTGCGCCGGTCGTTGCCGTACTTCCTGGCGGCGGCCTGCGCTTCGTCCCGAATCATCCCGTCCACTCGCTCGGGACTCTGGAGAAGATCGCGCAGGTCGTGAATCTTCTTGCCGAGTTCCGCCATCTCGGCCTCGATCCGCTCGCGCTCCATCTGCGTCAGCCGCTGGAGCCGGAGATCCAGAATCGCCTGGGCCTGCGCCTCGGAAAGGCCTTCCACGTCGGGCTCCGCCCGGCCGTTCCCGGCACGGGCGAGGAGTTCGCGATCCGTGCCGAAACGCCGGGGCCGGAGTTCGCGCATCAGGCGCGCCCGGGCGCTCGCCGGATCCTTCGAACGCCGAATCCACTCAATGACCTCGTCGAGGCGATCCACCGCCGCAGCGAGCCCCTCGAGAATGTGCATCCGCTGCTCGGCCCGGTCGAGTTCGAAACGGGTCCGCCGGCGAATCACCAGCCGCCGGAACTGGAGGAACTCGCGCAGCATTCCGAGCAGTGAGAACAGGCGCGGCCGGTTCTGGGAAATCGCCAGGAGGTTCATCCCGAAAGACGTCTGCAGCGCCGTGTGGCGGTACAGGTTGTTCAGCACCACCTGCGGTTCCTCGCCGCGCTTCAACTCGATGACGATCCGCATCCCGCGCCGGTCCGACTCGTCGCGGAGGTCCGAAATCCCGGTCAGGCGCTTGTCCTTGACCAGGTCGGCGATCTTCTCGATGAGGCGGGCCTTGTTGACCTGGTAGGGGATCTCGGTGACGACGATGCGGTTCCGTCCCTCGCGGGTGGTCTCGATGTCGGCGACCGCCCGCACCTGAATGACCCCGCGCCCTTCGTAATAGGCGCCCACGATGCCGCGGCGCCCATGGATCCGGCCGCCGGTAGGAAAGTCGGGGCCGGGCACCAGTTCCAGCAACTCGGCGTTCAGGTGTTCGTCGCTGGCCTCCCCGTGCTCGATCAGGTGTACCAGCGCCGCGGTCACCTCGCGCAGGTTGTGCGGTGGAATCTTCGTCGCCATGCCCACCGCAATGCCGTCCGAGCCGTTCACCAGCAAACCGGGCACGACGGTGGGGAGAACATCGGGTTCCACCGTCTTGCCATCGAAGTTCGGGTGGAAGCTGACCGTGTTCCGATCGATGTCCTCCATCATGGATACGGCGAACTGGGTGAGGCGCGCTTCGGTGTAGCGGTAGGCGGCCGGCGGGTCTCCGTCCACCGACCCGAAGTTGCCCTTCCCGTCGATCAGCGGGTGGCGCAGGTTGAATTGCTGTGCGAGGCGGACGAGCGTGTCGTACACCGAAGCGTCCCCGTGGGGGTGGTACTTCTTGAGGACCTCTCCCACGATTCCCGCACACTTGGAATAGGAGCGCGAGGGCAGGAGGCCCTCCCGGAACATCGCGTAGAGCACCCGGCGCTGTACCGGCTTCAGACCGTCGCGGACATCCGGGAGCGCGCGGCCGATGATCACGGACATGGCGTAGTCCATGTAGGACTGCGTCATCTCGGCCTCGATGTGCTTGACCTCGGGTGCCCGCCTCAACGGAGCGGCGGCGCCTGGATCCGCCCCCGGGTTGTCCCCCGAGCCGGGGGGATCCGCGAACGGAACGTCAGACATCCAGGTTGGTCACGTTCAGGGCGTTTTTCTCGATGAACGCGCGCCGGGGCTCCACCTGGTCCCCCATCAGGGTGCTGAAGAGTTCCTGCGCATCCAGGTCATCTGCGACCTGCACCCGCTTCATGCTTCGAATAGCCGGGTCCATCGTGGTGTCCCAGAGTTCCTCCGCATCCATCTCGCCGAGTCCCTTGTAGCGTTGGATCTTCAGATGACGGCGAGCGCTCTCCAGGAGGTGGTCCAGCAGTTCGCCGGCCGAGCCGAGCTCGCTTTCGAGGTTCTCGGTGTCTGGCTCCTCACCGCGAAAGACCCGGATGGGACGGGTGTCGAACTCCCGGATCTGTTCGTAGAGGGTTACCAGGCGGTGGTACTCCCCGCGCTCGAAGTACGGCGTTCCCAGCCGCCGCGTGAAAGCCCGGCCGTCGCGTGAAGCTACCGGTTCGATCGCGAATCGGCCTTGAGCGCCGACTTCCGGCACGACGCGCGCCGGCGAGCCGGACTCCGTCAAGCGCTGGGCAAGGCCCTCCATTTCCGGGCGGGATGCGGTGATCTCGCTCCCGCTCCGACCGCGCAGCAGCCAGAGCGCCAGGTCCCGGGGATAGCCTCGGCGTCCCAGCAAATCCAGCCGTTCCCGGACCTGACTCAGCCGGCGAACGCTGGCGAGCAGTTCCTCCCCGGAAAGGTCGGCGCTATCGGTGGACACGGTCCTGCCCACCACCGACCGCTCGAGGAGATAGGCATCAAGCGTCCGGTCATCCAGGAAATACCGATCGTCGGTCTTCTCCGACCTGGGGTGCTCGACCCGATAGAGCGGAGGCTCGGCAATGTAGAGATGCCCCTCGTCCACCAACCCCTTCATCCGGCGATAGAAGAAAGTGAGCAACAGGGTCCGGATGTGGGATCCGTCCACGTCCGCGTCCGTCATGATGATGACGGAGTGGTAGCGCAGCGCCGTCAGGTCGAGTTCGGCGTCGATCCCGGCGCCCAGAGCGGAGATCAAGGTCTTGATCTCCTCGTTCTCCAGCATCCGGTTGGTGCGGGTCTTCTCGACGTTCAGGATCTTTCCGCGTAGCGGGAGGATCGCCTGGAATTTCCGGTCCCGTCCCTGTTTCGCCGAGCCGCCGGCAGACTCGCCCTCCACGATGAAGATCTCGCTCTTCTCGGGATCGCGCTCCTGGCAATCCGCGAGTTTTCCGGGCAGCGAGGTCGACGCCAGCGCGCCCTTGCGGCGCGCCATGTCGCGCGCCTTCCGGGCGGCGTCCCGGGCCTGGAAGGAGTCGACCACCTTGGTGACGATGGCCTTCGCGTCGTTGGGGTTCTCTTCGAAGAACCGGATCAGCTCCTCGTAGACCAGGGAATCCACGAATCCCTGAACGCTGCTGTTTCCCAGCTTGGTCTTGGTCTGGCCCTCGAACTGCGGCTCGGGGACGCGAACGCTGATCACCGCCACCAGCCCCACCCGGGCATCCTCGCCCTGGATCCGCTCCTTGAGTTCCCTTCCGAGCCGGGTTCCCTGCGCATAGGTGTTGATGGCGCGCGTGAGCGCCGCCCGCATGCCGCTGAGGTGGGTCCCTCCCTCGGGAGTGCTCACGTTGTTCACGAATGAGTGCACCGCTTCCCGGTAGCTGTGGTTCCACTGGAGAGCCACTTCGCACGAATGGGCCGCCGTCTGGGAGCCGCCGTTCGGCAGCTCCGCGGATTCCACGTCAAAACGGACGACGGAAGGATGGATCGGCGTCTCGTTGCGGTTCAGATGCGCCACGAACTCGGAAATCCCGCCCTCGTAGTGGAAGACGGAGTTCTTTCCGTCGCGCTCATCCACCAACTCGATTTCCACGCCCCGGACGAGAAACGCCAGCTCCCTTACCCGGTGGGCGATCTGCTGGAAATCGAACTCGGTCGTCTCTTCGAAGATGGTCGGATCCGGCAGGAAGTGAACGAGGGTCCCGGTGTCCTCCGGGACTGTTTCGCCAGCCGTCTCGAGTGGTCCGGTGCGCTCTCCGCGACGGTAGGACTGCTGATAGACCGTCCCGTTGCGGCGCACCTCCACCCGCAGCCAGGAGGCGAGCGCATTCACGACCGAAACGCCAACGCCATGCAGCCCGGCGGAGTACTTGTAGGTGTCGTCATCGAATTTGCCGCCCGCATGCAGCCGGGTCATGACCACCTCGACCGCCGGCAGCCCCGTACTGGGCTCCGGGTCCACCGGGATGCCGCGGCCGTCATCACGCACCGACAGGCTGCCGTCCTGATGAATCGTCACCTGGATTTGGCCGCAGTGCCCCGCCATCGCTTCATCGATGCTGTTGTCCACGACCTCCTTGAAGAGGTGATGCAGCCCGGACTCTCCGGTGGAGCCGATGTACATCGCGGGCCGGACCCGCACCGCCTCCAGACCCTCGAGGATCTTGATGTCGCCGCCCGAATACTCGTTCGGCGGAGAGAGCACGGTGCTGCCCATCTTCAACGGCGCCTCAGCCAGGCGGCGTACCGATCAATCAAACGAGCGGCATCCCGACGCAGAAGTGTTCGATGGTGTCGCCCTCGTCCACCGGACGCAGAATGAACGCGGTGTCTGGCGTGTTGAATTCCAGCGCTACCACCCCGCAGTCGAAGCTCTTCGCGAAGTCACGCAGGTGCACGAGGTTCAGGAGCAGGCTCACGGGAGTACCCGTGGCCTCGACAATCTCGACTTCCGAGATCGCCTCTCCCCGCACGGACGTGACGTCGATCCGGATGAACTCGTCGCCGATGTCGAGCTTGGCGCGGTTGAAATCCCCGATCGAGAACGGGAGAGCTGCCTGCACCGCGGCCAGCAGCCCCTCGCGGCTGGCGCGAACCCGAACGGGACAATCGCGCGGGATCACGTGCTCGTACTCCGGCAGCCGATCGGCGAGCTTGGCGCAAACGAGGAGGCGGTGCCCGAACTCGAAGAAGAGGTGGTTCTCCCCTTCGAAGAAGCGCATGCCCGAGTCGCTGCTGCGCGCCAGCAGCGTCAACTCGGAAATCGCCTTCATTCCGAGCCCGAAGGCCTGCTTGCCGCCAGAGGCGGATCCGTCTCCATCTCCCAGCGTGGCGCTGGAGTAGGCCAGGCGCGAGTGATCGGACGACACGATCCGCACGTTGCCGCCTTCGATTTCAATCTGGGCGCCGGCCGTCGCGACCGATGCGTCCACCGCGGCGGGAAACGCGTACGAGCCGGATCGCAGCAGGGTCGCGAACATTTCCGAGGGCACCGTGCAGAGTGGATCCGCGGGCGGCTCCACAAGCGTTGGCGGATCTCCGACCCGGCCGGGGATGCGAGTGTCGTTTCCGCCGCACCGAACCTGGATCCAGTTCTGATCGGTTTCGTGAAAGGAGACTTTCTCCGCGCGCCCTTCCTTGAGCCAGCGGGCGAGCAGGCTGACCGGAACGCTGAGCAATCCTTCGCCGCTGGTCTCCGCCGCGATGCTCGACCTCAGACCGATCTCGCCGCCCGACGCCGTCAACTCGCATCCGTTCTCCGATGGCCGGAAGGTCACGTTCGAGAACATGGAGAGTGGGTCTGATGGCCGGTTCTCGACCACGCCGGCGAACAGGTTCAGTTCTGCCAGGAGGGCTTCTCGGTCAGTGGTGAAGTCCATGGAATGCTCTTTTCTGAATCAGCTAAACTGGCGGAACGGGGATTTGAGAATCGCCCGCGGATGTGAGTGGAGTCAGAGACGCTCGGGCACGAAACTCTGAGCGGCGCGCGGATCGAGCGGATCAATAGAAGGAAGAGCTGTCAGGAGGGAATTATAGTGAGAAACAAGGCCTGTGGAAAGTGTTGATGGAACTCCCAAGCCATTGAAATATGGTTAGTTTTTGCGTTTCGGGGTTGCCGGGAAACTGCCCGCGCGCCCGTGGTTTCCCCGGGGGAACCGGAGAAGGCCGGTCAAGGCGCGCCGAACGCACCCTGTTTCCCATCCGAGTCCCCCGGAATTCCAGCGGTTTTCCCCACGTTTTCCCCACGGGCGGGGCGAATGTTCCGGTGCCTGGCTGCGGGCGCTGAACCGCTTCCTGCCGAGTCCCTCGCGGGAGCGGTTGCGGGTCAGGAAAGTTGATCCAGCAGGCGTTCCAGAATCCGGTTCAGTCCCAAATCGCGTTCCCGAGCGGTGGCGATCCGCCGGATACCGTAGGTCACCGTGGAGTGGTCGCGCCGGAATTCCCTTCCGATGTCCTTGAGAGTGCGTCCGGTCGTTTCACGGCAGAGATACATGGCAACGTGGCGGGCCAGGACGAGCGCCTTCCCGCGCTGCGGACCGATCAGCCGGAGCGGCGCCATGCCGAAGGCCCTGGCCACGGCCGTCTGCACGTCCTGAATGGAAGGACGGGGACTCCGCCGGGAGGGATGCGCCGACAGGATTCGCTGCAGGAAGACGGAGGAGATCTTCACCCCGTTGGCCTGTGAGCTGGCGACGAGGCTGTTCAGGAATCCCTGCAGCTCTCCCACATTGTTCTTGTAGCGGGACGCGATGGTTTCCGCGACGCCATCCGGCAATTCCATCCCCAGGGCCGCCGCCTTCCCGCGGACAATGGCCGTCCGCATCTCCCAGTCGGGCTTGCCGACATCGGTGGTCAGGCCGCTTTCAAGACGGCTCTTGATCCGGGCGTCCAGATTCCGGATGTCGCGGGGATGGCAGTCGCAAGTCAGGACGACCTGGCGGCCCCGCTCGGACAGCGCGGTGAGCGCGTGGAAGAACTCTTCCGCGCTCCGGCCGAAGCGATCGAGGCCGGCGATGAACTGGATGTTGTCCACGAGCAGCATGTCGAGTTGCGCGCACTGATCCCGAAAACCATAGAGATCCTGCGACCTGACGGCGTTCACCACATGGCCGCTGAAGGCCTCTCCCCGGGTCTGGAGGACCCTTCGGCCCGGGTTCCGTTCCAGGTAGCGGCGCGCGATCGCCTGGAGGAGGTGGGTCTTGCCCAGCCCCGCGCTTCCGTAGATGAGGAGGGGATTGAATGGGGAGTACTGGACGCCACGATCGCTCACCGCCTGCGCCGCCGCGTGGGCGCAGCGATTGCTGGCGCCGACGACGAAGGCGTCGAAAGTGAACGAAGCCGCAAGAGAGTCGCTCCTCGATGTGGTCTCCGGTAACCCGCCACTCCGGGTTTGGTGGACCTGGACCAGGGCGTGGGCCGGGTCGCGGGCGGAGACGGCGTTCCCGGATACCGAACAGCGAACCGAAGCCATGGGGCTCCCGGCTGCCGCGAATGCGTCGAGGATCCGGTCCCGGTATTCACCCTCGAGATGATTCGCGAACATGGCGTTGGGAACCCGGATAGCAACCACCTCGTCTTCGGCGCCGAGGAATTCGGCCGGCGCGAACCAGGTGGCGTATTCGTGGGGGGAAAGGCTGGTCCTGATGACGGACAACACCTCCCTCCACTGATCGGCGGGGGTTCTGGGCGCTTCGGCGGTTGTCGTTGGGCGCGAAAGTCGGGACAAGAAAAAGATCGACAATGTGGCAGGAAGGCACAGCCGTAGCGGCGACGAAAACGGTAAGAGAACCGCCCACCCGGCGCGCGACGGCACGGCTCTCGGTGACGGCGACGGAATGTAGCAACGCCCCTTCAGGGCGAGTCAACCGGGTCTTGACAACCCCAAGAATTCCCCGCGAAAACAACAACACAGCAGCCGACCGCGAGACCGCTTCAGTCCAGTCTCAGCCCGCAGGAAAACTGGTACCGCCGCGGTGAACGTGCGGCACACCGATTTCAGGCGGCGCTGGAGGAACGCCGAGAGCGCCATGCGCGCAGGATTCGAGTTTCAACGAAACCAAAACTCACTTTACGTGAAACCCGCGTTGGCGGTATACTGTCGCGCTCGGCGGTGCGGCACGGCAATGGCGGCTTGCACCATCGGGTTTTTCTTGTAGATTCAATGACTTGGAGAGGACAATCCCGTGAAACGGACGTTTCAGCCCAATAGGCGGCGAAGGAAGCGGAAGCACGGTTTCCGGGCACGGATGAGCACTCCAGGCGGTCGCGCGGTCATCGCCCGTCGGCGTCGCCGGGGCCGCCGAAGGCTGTCGGCCTGACGGCCGGCTGCCGTTCGGTGCGCCCTGACGGTGTGTTCCGTTTAGCGCGAACGAGCGCCGGCTGCTGCTGAGGGGTTTTCCGTCATGGGTGAAGACGGCGCGACGCGTCGGCGCCCATCACTGGGTGGCGCCCGCCGAGACGAATCTCTACCGAGGGACCAGCGGATTGCGCGGTCCTCGGAGTTCCGCGCGGTGATGTCCGCCGGTTCGCGCGGTGTTTCCCCGTACGTGGTGGCAATACGGTTGGCGAGTGGCGAGAGCAGCGCACCTCCCCGGCTCGGAGTGGTAGCGAGCCGGAAGATCGGAGGCGCCGTTCAGAGATCCCGGGCCAAGCGCCTCCTGCGCGAGGCGTACCGGCGGGGGCGCCGTCCGTCCGGCGACCTCGTCCTGATCGCCCGCCGCGGCATTCACGAGGCCTCCTGGACCTCTCTGGTGCGCGCGTACCGGAACGCGGTCGGGATGGCGGCCGGAGGCAGGCGTCCCAGGCGCAAGCCTGGCCGGCAAGGGCCTGGCGGAAGAGGGCAGCGGGCCTGAGATGGCGGAGTTGGCGGACGCCTCTCGTGGCGCCAGGGCTCTCGGCCCATCGAGACCGGGAGAGAGTCCGCTGAAACGCGCTCTGGTCACGCTCTTCGTGGGTCTCATCGGGTTGTATCGGGTTGCGCTCAGCCCGCTGTTCGCGGGGGCTTGCCGGTTTCAGCCCTCATGTTCCCGTTATGCCGAAGAAGCGGTCGTGCTGCACGGGCCCTGGCGGGGGATTCTGCTGGCCGCCCGGCGACTCCTGCGCTGCCATCCGTTCGGCGGTTCGGGTTACGACGCGGTGCCGGCGCCAACGAAGCGGAACGGCGTTCTCGGCCCTGATCTCACTTCATCGAGGGGTTAGCAGCCTGTGGCAAAACTCACGCGGCCCAGTTCTGCCGGTCGGGGCTCGCCCGGCGATCCATCCCGGCTGAAACATTCCGCGTCGCTGGGTGCTGCGTTGCTTTTCGCTCGAAATACGCTCGGTATTCCTCCCTCACGCGCCTTCGCGGCCGGGCCCCCACCGGGAGAACTGGCCCCACTGGGGGAACTGGACCTCACCGGCCTCGGCGCTCGCGCGAGTTTCACCAGAGGTTGCTAGTCATGGAGCGGCGCGTTCTTCTCGCTTTCTTGCTGTCGTTCTTTGTTTTTCTCCTCTTCGTCCGTTTCTTCGGACCCGAGAGCGCCCCGCCGGTTCCTCCGGTTGGGGAAACCGCGGCCGTTTCGGGCGCTCCGGCGCCCACGGCGCCGGCTCCCCCGGTCGCAACGCCGGAAACGACCCCACCCACTGCCCCTGCTCAGGCACGGGAGGCGGAGCGGGAGCAGACGATCACGGTCGAGACGAGCGTTTACGTCGCGGAGTTCTCCAACCGGGGCGCCCGGCTGCTGGGGCTTCGGCTCCTCGACCACACGGACTCCGTAGGAGCGCCCCTCGAGGCGCTGCCCCAGGGCGATGACCTCGTGAACTCGGTGCGTCCGCTCGACGTGGTGCTCCCGGGAGACCCGGCGCCCGCTCGGCTCGCCACCGCCCTGCACGAAGTTGCGGTGGACGGGCGGGTCCGAACGGGTCCGGTCCGCCTGGAATTGAGGGATGGGGAAACCCGCGAGCTCGAGTTCCGGTGGGCGTCCACCGACGGCCTGGAAGTCTTGAAGACGGTGCGGGTTCAGGGTGGCGACTATCGGATGGGGGTGTCGGTCTCCGCGATCCGGGGAGGTGCGGAACAGCTGAAGGAGATTCTGTTCGGCCCCGGGATCGAGAACGAAAGCTCGGTCGGGAGATACCAGGGCGCCGAGCAGGGCGTCATCGAGTCCGGCGGTGAGAGCCGGCTCTTCTCCTTCGCAGAAGCAGCGGGAGGGGAGGCGGCGAGCCTGTCAGCCCAGGCGGTTGGGGTCTCGTCGCACTATTTCGCGGGTCTCCTGGTAGCCGAGCGCGGCCAGCGCTATGAAGCAAGGCTGGAAGCGGTGGAGATTCCATGGGACAGCTTCGAAATCGTCCCGGAGGGGGCGACGGGTTCACGCGACCTGGTGGTCGCTCACCTGGGGTCGGCCGGCGCCAGCGAATTCACGCTCTTCGCGGGTCCGAAGCAGGTGGAACTGCTCACCGAACTCGGGGTGGACATCGTCGAATACGGCGCCTGGCTGCGGTTTCTGGTGGTCCCGATCCGGCAGGGCCTGCTCTGGGCCTTCGACCTGCTCGGGAACTACGGATGGGCGATCGTGCTGGTCACCATCCTGATCAGCCTCCTGCTGGCTCCACTGAAGCACTACAGCTACGTCTCCATCCGGCGGATGCAGAAGATCAGCCCACAGGTGAAGCGGATCCAGGAGAAATACAAGGGGCTGAAGCCGACGGATCCGAAACGCAGCGAGATGAACCAGGAGATGGTGGCCCTTTACCGGGAGCACAACGTCTCGCCCATCGGCGGCTGTCTGCCCATGCTGCTGATGATTCCCTTCTTCTTCGCCTTCTACCGGTTGCTGGTGGTTTCGGTCGAGCTCCGGCACGCCCCCTTCGTGTTCTGGGTTCAGGACCTGTCGCGAGAGGACCCGTACTTCATCCTGCCGCTGCTGATGGGAGCCAGCCAGCTCATCATGCAGAAGATGACCGCGACCCAGGCCGAGGGGATCCAGGCCAAGATCATGATGTTCATGCCCGTGGTCTTCGTGCTGATCATGGCCTGGGCGCCTTCCGGGCTGGTGCTCTACTGGTTTGCGAACAACGTCATTTCCATGGGTCAACAGGCGGTGACCAGCAGGATCATGGACCGCCGGGAGGCGGACGCCAAGGCCGGTAAGGCCGTAGGCGAGGGCAAGAAGAAAAAGAGCGGCTCACGACGAAGGCTGACGGCCGGGAAGTGACCGCCCCGGCGGCCGCTCGGCCCACCGGTCCTCTGCCCGAGGCGCTTTCCGGGATCGAACCGCCGGTCTCCTCCGCGGCGTACGAGCAACTGGCCAAGCTCTTTTCGATGCTGGGCGCCTGGAAGGGAGCGGGCATCGTGGGTTTTCGGTCGCCGGAGGACCTGGCCCGGCATTACTTTCGAGAGGCGCTGCATTTGCGCGGGCTGCTGCCGGAACGGGGACCCTTTCTGGACATCGGCAGCGGGGGCGGAACCCCGGCGCTGCCGCTGGCGCTGGCAGGGACCGCGGAGTGGGTCCTTCTCGAACCGCGACGGGCCTCTGGCGCCTTCTTGGAAATGGCCATTGACGGACTCGGGCTAACCGGGCGTGTTCACGTCGTCAGGCAACGGCTCAAGGAATACTTGAGATCCGAAGCGGGCCGGGCCGGGTTGGCCCGCGTTTCGGCGGTAACGATGCGTGCGGTCAAGTTGCAGGCTGCCGAATGGAGCCTGCTTGCGGCAGGAATGCCCGCCGGAGCGCCGGTCATCTGGCCGACCTCGCGCCCGGCTCGGGAACGGGCGGAGCTCAAGGTTGGTCTCTTCGACGAGGAACTCGTGACGGCGGAGCGGGGGGTTGTCTGGGTGGGACGACCCCGCAGAACGTCGCCGTGAATGCGGCGTTGTTTCACGTGAAACAAGGCTGCTGATCACCGTGGTAGTCTCGGGACCCTCCAGATGAGGATTCTGGCGGTCGTCAACCAGAAGGGCGGGGTTGGCAAGACCACCACGACGGTCAATTTGGGTGCTGCTCTTGCGATCAGCGGGCATCGGTGCCTGGTCGTCGATCTGGATCCTCAGAGCAACCTCACTACCAGTCTCGGGCTTCAGATCGCCGAGGACGGATACAGCGTTTATGACGTGCTCGTGGACCGGGAACCGCTCGGCCGCGCCGTTCTGGACACCGACATTCCGAATCTGATCGCATGTCCTTCCGATCCCTCGCTGGCCGCCGCGGATCTGCAGATCGCGGCCGACGATCCGGACCCCCAGCGTCGCGCGCTCCGGCTCCGCTTGAGCCTTTCGGATTTCGCCCGGAACGATCCGGACACCGAATTCGCCCTTCTGGACTGTCCGCCGTCCCTGGGACTGCTGACCGTCAATGCTCTCGTGGCCGCCAGCGCCGTCCTGGTTCCCATGCAGTGCGAGTTCTTTGCGATGCAGGGGCTGTCGCGCCTGCTCGACACCGTGACGCGAATCGGGCGATCCTGGAACCCGGGACTCGACCTGCTGGGGGTCCTTTTCACCATGGTTGATCGGCGCACGAACCTCGCGCGGGAGGTGATGGCCGAGGTTCGGGACAAGTTGGGCGAGCGGGTGTTCCATTCCATCGTGCCGCGATCGGTTCGGGCCGCCGAAGCGCCCTCCCACGGGCTCCCGCTGCAGGTCTACGATCCGAGGTCCCGGGTCGCGGTTGCCTACGCGGACCTGGCGCAGGAGGTTCTTTCCCGGTGAAACGGCGTGGCTTGGGACGCGGGCTCGATGCCCTCCTTCCGTCGGCGACGCTGACCGACGGATCGCGGTCGCTGGCAGTCGGACAGTTGGTGCCCAATCCCTCGCAGCCGCGTTCGCAGATCGCCCCCGAGAACCTGGAGGGACTGCGGGCTTCCATCGCCTCCCGGGGGGTTATCGAACCGATTGTGGTCCGGCCGCAGGCGGGAAGATTCCAGATCATCGCCGGAGAACGCCGCTGGCGCGCCGCCCAACTGGCCGGACTCGAGCAGGTTCCGGTCGTAATTCGCGAGGCCTCCGATGAAGATGTCGGGTTGTTGGCGCTGGTCGAGAACCTGCAGCGGGAGGACCTCAACCCGATTGAGGAAGCGCTCGCGTTTCGCCGGTTGTCCGATGCGGGCGGAATGACCCACAACGCCATTGCGTCGGAGGTCGGGCGAAGCCGCACCGCGGTCACCAACACGCTGCGTTTGTTGGAGTTGACGCCTCAGGTCAGACGCCTCGTGGAAACGGGAGAGTTGCGCGCCGCGGCCGCCCGGGCGCTGGTTCCGCTTGAAGCCGGAACCCAGGCTCAACTCGCCCAGGAAATCGTCCGCGGGGGTCTTTCGGTTCGAGAGGTCGAACGCCGGGTCAAGCGGGCTCGGGAAGCGGGCAGGGCCGCACAAGCCAGGCAGCGAGGCTCATCCGGTCCCGATCCGAACACGCGCGACGCGCAGGAGCGCATGCAGCGCGCCGTCGGGTTCCCGGTCCAGATCCGTCGTCGTGGCAAGGGCGGCGCCGTCCAGATAGAGTTTTTCTCCGAAGATGATCTCCATCGCATCTTCGTCTTGTTGACCAGTGAACGGGAAGTGAGCGAATAGAACCATGGCAAGAGACTCATCGCGGGACGCCCACAGCGGATACGTCGGATCCGGGTCGCGCCTGTCCGGCCGATTGAACGCGCCGGGGCCTTTCAATGTGAACGGGGAATTCGTCGGCGAAATCCACTGCGAAGACGAAGTTTCCGTTGGCACCTCCGGGAATTTCGACGGCAGGATCCATGCCCAGCGCGTCGTCGTGGAAGGCGGAGGCCGGGTGAGCGGCGAGATCGCGGCGCAGGACGTCATCGTGCATTCCGGCGGGTCCATCGCCGGTGTCGCGGTCCAGGCGGCAAATCTGACGCTGGAAGCGAAGAGCGATGCCGACGGCGCTCACTTCCAGATTCACCGCGACTTCAAGCGCTCGTCGTCCCGGACACCGGGCGCCCCGGTCCCGCCGCAGCAGGCGCGCGAACGCGAGAACGCCAACGCCTGAACCGCCCCGGATTTCTTGGCAACCCCGGTTTCGGGTGATAGCCTTCCCGCCGTCCGTGGCGGGTCAGTTCGCTGACCGCGCGCATCCGGTCGCCCTCGGTTTTCCCGACTGGTGTCTTCGCGCTTTCTGGTGGGGCGGCTGACTTCCCTTGCCTCTTGCAGGAGCCTGTCCCGATAGGCCGTAGGTTTCGTGACGATCATTCCCGATTTGACCGCCCTGATGGTGTCGTTGATCGTGGTGTGCCTGACCCTCGTCCTGAAGCGCCAGTTCTTCGAGCCCATGGCTCGCGCGATGGAGGCCAGGGAGAAGCAGGTCAAAGGTGCCCGCGAGGTTCGGGAACAAGCCGAAGCGGACGTGGCAGCCGCCGAGGCCGATGTGGCGGAGGCCGTCGCGGCCGTGCGCGCGGAGGGCTATCGGGAAATGGACCGGATTCGGCGCGAGGCCAGCGAACGCGCCGAGGCAACCCTGGCTGCGGCTCGCGAACAGGCCGCCGCCACCCTGGAGGCCGGGAAGGACTCGCTCCGCGAGCAGAGCGCCCGCGCCGCCTCCGAACTCGAACACGTGGCAGAGAGTCTGGCGGGCGATCTCACCGCGAGGGTCCTGCGCCGCGCCTCATGAACGTGGCCCGCCGGAAAGATCTCCCGAGCGCTCGCGCGCCGCGGATCCGCCTGTCGCGGCCGGCGATCGTGGCCGCCTCCGTTGTCGTCATCCTGGTCGCCGCGGGTTCGCCGGCATTCGCCGCCGACGAGGGAGCCTCGAACCTGCCGAAGATCGTCAACTTCACGATCCTCGCGACCATCCTGGTCCTCGCGCTCCGAAAGCCGCTCGCGAGCTACCTCGAGGCGCGCGCGCTCCAGATTCGGGAGCAGCTCGCCGAGGCGCGGACAAATCGCGAGGAGGCGTCCCGGACGGCGGAGCGAGCGACCGAGCGGTCCGAGGAGCTCCAGAACGAGGTGGAAACGGCCCGGCAGCGTATTACGGAAGCCGCCACCGCCGAGGCCCGGCGGATCGTGGAAGCGGCCGAGGAACAGGCGAAGAAGATCGGCGCTGCGACGCAGGCCGAGTTGAACCAGGAGGTCCGTGTTGCGGAGCGGCGCCTGGCCGCCGGAGCCGCAAGGGCCGCTGTCGAAATCACCCGGACTCGACTTCGGGACACCATGTCCGAGGAAGATCATCGGCGCCTGCTGGACGCCGGCACGGCGGCGCTTCGCGGAGATTGATATGAGCGCTCCAATGTCCAGTGAAGTCGCCCGGCACTATGCGCGCGTCCTTCTGGATACGGTGGTCGCGGGCGGTGCGGGCGAGGAAGACCTCGAGCGGCTGGCGACGGGTCTCGAGGAGTTCGCGGCGTCGCTGGAGCGTTCACCGGAACTCCTGAAGACGCTGATGTCGCCGGCGATTGCGCGGCCGCGGCGCGCCAGACTGGCTGAAACCGTCGCCGACCGGATCCTGCCGGATTCCCGGCTCGGCAAGTTCGTTTCGGTCATGGTGGCGCGGGAGCGGTCGGAACACCTCGCGGAAACCGCGGGGGCGTTTCGGGCGGCGCTTGACGAACGGCGCGGAATCGTGGAAGCCGAAGTGGTTTCTGCGCATTTACTGGATGAGCGCGACCGCGCGAGCCTCCGAGGGGCGATCGAGGCCGCCTTTTCGGGCACCCCCCGGCTTCGGTTCCGCGAGGATCCGGAGTTGCTGGGCGGTTTCGTCGTACGCATCGGGAATCGCATCTACGACGCGAGCGTCCATCGCCAGCTTTCCCGATTCGAGGAACAATACGGCGCCTGATTCGCTATAAAACCACGAGAATCAACGATTTACAGGAAGCACAATGAGCATTCGAGCAGACGAAATCGCCGCCCTGCTGCGGGAACAGATCGCCGGTCACGAAACCGGGGTGGATGTTGCTGAAGTTGGAACCGTTGTCTCGTCGGGTGACGGGATCGCCCGCGTACACGGCCTCGAAGGGGTCATGTATGGCGAACTCGTGGAATTCCCCAACGATGTGTTCGGACTCGCGCTGAACCTCGAGGAATCGTCGGTAGGACTCGTTCTCTTCGGCGACGTCACCTCGATCAAGGAGGGCGACACCGCAAAACGCACCCGGCGGATTCTTCAGGTGCCGGTGGGTGAGGCCATGAAGGGCCGGGTGGTGGACGCGCTCGGCCGTCCGCTCGACGGCAAGGGCCCGATCGAAACGAGCGAGACGGGTGCGGTGGAGCGCATTGCCCCGGGAATCGTCGCCCGGCAGCCGGTGAAGGAGCCGCTCCAGACCGGAGTGAAAGCCGTCGACGCGATGATTCCCATCGGCCGCGGCCAACGCGAACTCATCATCGGCGACCGGCAGACCGGCAAGACCGCGATTGCGGTGGACGCGATCATCAATCAGCGGGACACCGGGGTCGTGTGCGTCTATGTCGCGGTGGGACAGAAGCTCTCGACGGTCGCCCAGGTGGTGCAGACGCTCGAAGACCACGGAGCGCTCGACCACACGATCATCGTGTCCGCCGCAGCCTCCGAACCGGCTCCGCTGCAGTACCTGGCGCCCTACTCGGGGTGCGCCATGGGTGAGTTCTTCATGGATCGGGGGGGACACTCCCTGTGCATCTACGACGATCTTTCCAAGCACGCCGCGGCCTACCGCGAGATATCGCTCCTGCTGCGGCGGCCGCCGGGCCGCGAGGCCTATCCCGGCGACGTCTTCTATCTCCACTCGCGGTTGCTCGAACGTGCCGCCAAGCTCTCGGACAAGCAGGGGGGCGGCTCCCTCACGGCCTTCCCGTTCATCGAGACGCAGGCCGGAGACCTCTCGGCCTACGTGCCCACGAACGTCATCTCGATTACGGACGGACAGATCTATCTGGAAGGCGACCTGTTCAATGCCGGAATCCGCCCCGCCATCAACGTGGGCAACTCGGTCAGCCGGGTGGGAGGGTCCGCGCAGATCCGGGCGATGCGGCAGGTGGCCGGAACGATGCGGCTCCAGCTCGCCCAGTACCGGGAGATGGCGGCGTTCGCCCAGTTCGGTTCCGATCTCGACAAGGCCACCCAGGCCCAGTTGGCGAAGGGAGAACGCCTGACCGAGGTTCTGAAACAGGACCAGTACGAGCCGTCGCCGGTCGAGAAACAGGTGGCGATCATCTTCGCCGCCAACGAGGGGTTCCTCGATGACCTGGCCCCGGCCGACTGCCTGAGTTTCGAGAAGGGGCTCTACGAGTTTCTCGATACGCGCCATCCCGGAACGCTCTCGCGGATCCGGGAGGAAAAAAAGCTCGACGATTCCCTGACCGCCGCGCTCACGGAAGCCATCGCCGAGTTCAAGCGCGACGCCTTCCGCGCCGGGGAAGAGGGAGTGACGCCGGCCGCGGAGGCCCGGGAGCCGGTTCCCGCGTAGGCGTCTTCCGGTAGCGAACCATGCCGACCCTCCTCGAACTCCGCCGCCGCACCCGCAGCGTGCGGAACACGGAGCAGATCACCCGGGCCATGAAGATGGTCGCCACGGCGCGCCTGCGCCGGGCCCAGGAGGCGATCGTTTCGGCGCGGCCCTTCGCCGCCCGGATTCTGGAAGTTCTGAACTCGGTGGTCGTGGGGGCCAGGACCGAGAGCCACCCCCTGCTCCGCGAGCGGCCGCCCCGCCGGGTCGAGGTGGTGGTGATCACCTCGGATCGCGGCCTCTGCGGATCCTTCAATACCAACGTGCTGAAGCGGTGCGAGATCCTCCTCAAGTCCCTGAGTGACAACGAGGTCGGTGTCCGGGCTGTCGGACGCAAGGGGAAAGATCATTTCCGCCGCCGTGGGGTACGGCTCGTGGATCCGCTCGAAGACATCTTCCGGGCGCTCGGATACGAGCACGCCCGGGCGATCGCGGCGCCCCTGATGGAGCGCTATCGCCGCGAGGACCCCGAGGATCCCGAAGGGCTCGACGCGATCTACCTGGTGTTCAACGAGTTCAAGAACATCCTGCGTCAGGACGTTCGGGTCGAGCGGTTGCTGCCGCTCGAGAGACTGGACCTGTCGCGTTCCGCCGGCGCGCCGGCGCGGGAGTTCTTCTACGAACCAACGGAGGGGGAGATCTTTTCGGAACTCCTTCCCCGACACGTCGAATACCAGATCTGGCGGGCGCTGCTCGAATCGGTGGCCGCGGAACAGGCGGCGCGCATGACCGCCATGGACAACGCAACCAAGAACGCGAGCGAACTCATCGCCGACCTGACCCTGACGATGAACCGGGTCCGGCAGGCGGCGATCACGAAGGAAATTCTCGAAGTGGTCGGAGGCGCCGAGGCGCTCGACTGAGAGAAGCGGCACACAAGGAGCATGAGCAGAAGTGGCTGAGAACACCGGACGGGTCGTCCAGGTCATTGGCAACGTGGTGGACGTGGTCTTCGAGGGAGACCTTCCACCGATCCACAACGCGATCCGGCTGCGCGACGACCGCGGCCTTTCCAGCGAGAACATGGACATCGTTCTCGAGGTCCAGCAGCACCTCGGCGAGAACCGGGTCCGGACCGTCGCCATGCAGCCGACCGACGGCGTCGTGCGCGGCCTGCAGGCTCTCGATACCGGGGCGCCGATCTCGGTTCCGGTGGGAGAGGGCACGCTGGGCCGCGTCATGAACGTGCTGGGCAATCCCGTCGACGAGGCGGGCGAGATCGATTCGGAGGAGCGGCGGCCGATCCACCGGTCGGCGCCGGAATTCGTCTCGCAGAGCACCAGTCTCGAGATGTTCGAGACCGGCATCAAGGTGATCGATCTGCTCGAGCCCTACATGCGCGGCGGCAAGGTGGGCCTCTTCGGCGGCGCCGGCGTGGGCAAGACCGTCATCATCATGGAGCTCATCAACAACATCGCCACCCAGCACGGCGGGTTCTCGGTGTTCGCCGGGGTCGGCGAGCGGACGCGCGAAGGAAACGACCTCTGGCTGGAGATGACGGACTCCGGCGTCCTCAAGAAGACGTCGCTGGTCTACGGACAGATGAACGAGCCTCCCGGGGTGCGGCTCCGGGTCGGGCTCACCGGCCTTACCGTGGCCGAGTTCTTCCGGGACGAGCGCGGCCAGGACGTCCTCTTCTTCGTGGACAACATCTACCGCTACACGCTTGCCGGCATGGAGGTCTCGGCGCTTCTCGGGCGCATGCCGTCGGCCGTCGGCTACCAGCCCACCCTGGCCTCCGAGCTGGGGGAACTGGAGGAGCGGATCACCTCGACGGACAAGGGCTCCATCACCTCGATTCAGGCCATCTACGTCCCGGCGGACGACTACACCGACCCCGGCGTCGCCACCACTTTCTCCCACCTGGACGCGACGACCAACCTCTCGCGGCAGATCGCGGAGCTCGGGATCTACCCCGCGGTGGACCCGCTCGCCTCCACGTCCCGCATCATGGATCCGCGGGTGCTGGGCAACGAGCACTACGAGGTGGCGCGCCGGGTGAAGGAGGTTCTCCAGCGCTACAAGGACCTTCAGGACATCATCGCGATCCTCGGGATGGACGAGCTCAGCGAGGACGACAAGGTGACGGTGGCGCGCGCGCGCAAGATGCAGCGGTTCTTCTCGCAGCCCTTCCACGTCGCGGAGCAGTTCACCGGACGCAAGGGCCGTTACGTGGAACTCAAGGACACCATCGAGGGCTTCCGGCGCATCGTGGACGGGGACCTCGACGATCTGCCGGAGCAGGCCTTCTTCATGGCAGGCGGGATCGACGACGTCGAAGAGCGCGCCCGCGAGCTGGCGGCCGCCTGACCCGGACTCCAATGAGCGGCTCGGAAACGCTTCGGCTCGAAGTCATCACCCCCGGCGGGGTGGTCTTTCGGGACGACGTGGACTACGTGGAGGCGCCGGGAGTGTTCGGCTACATCGGGGTACTTCCCGGTCACGCACCGCTGCTCTACCAGATCCGGAGCGGCCGTCTCCAGTACCGCCAGGGTGAGGAGGACCACTACCTGGCGGTGCACTGGGGTTTCCTCGAGGTTCTGGACGACACCGTGACCGTGCTGGCCGAAACCGCCGAACGGCCCCAGGACATCGACCTGGCCCGGGCCGAGAGCGCGCTTACGCGGGCGAAGGCCCGGCTGGAGGAATTCGGCGCCACCTACGAGGTCGAGCGGGCCCAGCAGGCGGTGGCCCGGGCGGAGGCCCGGCTCCGGGCGGCGGAGGCGGAGGCAAAGATCGGCAGCCAGTCGTAGAATGCGCGGTGTGCGCATCCCGCTGGCTGGTTTCCTGGTCGGTATCGTCCTTCCCGTGTCCCTGGCGGGTGGCGTTACGGAGCCGGGTCCGCCGGAAGATGCCGCGGCGGTCACCATCCTCGGCGAGAAGCCCCCGCGCGCGCTCGCGGCCGCCGCTGCCGAACCGAAGCTGACGTTAAGAGCACCGCGGCAGTTGTTCCTGCGACCCCGAATGCCGGGCGAGACGCGCCGGCCGTCCCTCGATGTCGAGGTGAGCGCCCGTCTCGAGGATCTGGAGACCGCGGGGAACCTCGAGGACTACTACTGCCTGGAAGAGGTCTGGGACTGGGACGACGACACCGAATCGGTGTACGAGCCGGACTGCGATCCCTATGAAGACGGCTCCGAAATCGAAACGTTCTTCTTCGGTAGCCACCGCTTCTCGCTACCCGGCACCTATCGCGTCTGGCTGCGGCTCCAGCGGAGCGGCGAAACCGTGATCGCCGGCAACGTGACCGTCCGCATCCGGAACTGAGCCCAGGGACCGCTGTATCCCCAACCATTGCTCAACGCCGACTTCCGCCGGGAAGGAGCTCCTCCATGACGAAACTCGTTGCCTTTCTCACGGTGTACGGCCTGGTTCTGATGCCGCTCTACGCGAATGCCACACCACCTTCAGCGAGTCGAACCTCTTCGCCGGCGGCCTATTCCTCGCTCCTGGAGGCGGCCGAGATCGCCGCGGCCAGCGGCGCCTATCGCGCCCAGAACACCGCCGGCATCGCCAGCGGCATGATTCGGGAGGACGACAACAGGCGGAGCGCCATTGCATTCGCACTTAGTGGTGTTCTGGCGTTTGCCGGAGCCGGTCTCTGGCGGTGGCTGCCGTGCCGCGGCCAGGACGCGCACGACTTTGTGGACCAATACGAGGGATTCCAACAATGGCAGGACGCCCAGTGTTACGACGCGGACGGTCAGCGGCTGGGTTTGGACACTCCCACGAAGGCCCTGATCGGGGCTGGTATCGCCCTCGAACTCGTGTCTCTCTTCTACCTGGTGCGGCACCTCCGGGAGGACGACCAACAGGACGCGCAGCCTGCGTCGCCGTAGCCCGTTCGGATCATGAAGAAGTTCCTAGCAGTCTGGGTCTGCTCCGGACTGGTGGTGGCGCCTCTCTACGCCGCGGCCCCCGCAGGCCTCACGACGACGGCGCCATCCATTCTGGAAATCGCCGAAACCGCGGCCGCCAGCGGCGTATATCGCGCCCAGAACACCTCGACCATCACGACGGGCCGGATTCAGGCCGGCGACAGGAAGCGGAGCGCCATCGCGTACGGACTGAGTGGACTCATGGCGTTCACGGGAGCCGCCCTTTGGCGGTGGATTCCCTGCCGGAACGCGGCCCCCGGCTCGGCGGAGGACGTCGTCGACGGTGTGACGCTCGCTGCCTATAACAAGTGCTACAACGCGGACGGCGAGCGCAAGGGGCTCGACACGCCCACGAAGTGGATGCTGGGCGCGGGCATCGGGCTGGAAGTAGTCTCCCTCTTCTATCTCATTGCCCATCTGACGGCGGACGACGACGACCAGTAGATCGGTGCCCCGCCGCGTGGCGCGCACCGAGCGTGAGCAACTGGAGCCGGCGCCTGGCGACGGTCATCTCCGGGCTCCCGCCGCCCGGCGCTCCAGATAGTCCTCGAGCCCGCGAAGCGGCGGAATGTGGTGGGGCATGAGGGGATAGTCGGTTTCCACGAAAGGGGCGGGGTCGGCGGGAAGGAGAGCGCCCAGCCGGGACTTGACGGCTGCGTACCGGTCGTCGCCGGCGAGGTTGGTCCACTCTTCGGGATCCGCGTCGATGTCGTAGAGCTCCTCGCTCCCGTCGATGTAGCGGATGTAGTGGAACCGTTCATCCCGAATCGAGTACTCGCCGAACTGATAGGTGCTGATGACGGGACGATCCCAGGCCGCACCCGGATCCCCGAGGAGCGGCGTCAGGCTCCGGCCGTCGAGGCCCTCCTTTTCCGGGAGCCCCCCGAGCTGCACCAGGGTGGGATAGAGGTCGAGGAGCGAGACCGTCCTGCCGGAGCGCTCCCCGGCCGGCGTGCCCTCGGGAAGGCCGCGGGTTCCCTCCGGCACGCGGAACATCAGCACGACCCGGGTGAGGTTCTCCCACAGAGCGAACTTCCGCCAGTGTTCCTTTTCGCCGAGTTGCCACCCATGGTCGGACCAGAGGACGACGATGGTGTTTTCCGCGTACGGACTTTCATCCAGGGCATCGAGGAGCAGGCCGACCATCGCGTCCGCATAGGTGATCGACGCCAGGTAGCCCTGGACACCCTCGCGCCACTGATCGGCCGCCAGGACCTGCGCGTGGTAGTCCCCGCCGCGGCGGCCGATCTCGATGCCCCGGTCCGGGACATCCCCGAGGTCGTCTTCGAGGAGTCGTGGGAGTTGAACCTCATCGAGCGGGAACATCTCGAAGTACTTCCGGGGGACGTACCAGGGAAGGTGCGGACGGTAGATGCCGACCGCCAGGAAGAACGGCTTCTCGTGCTGACGCCGTAGCTGTTCCACGGCCCAGGCGACGGACCGGTAGTCGCCCATTTCCTCGGTCGGAACGTCGAGGGGCGCCCAGTCGAAAGCGCCGTACATGTCGGGAAAGGCCGGCATGTTCACCGTCCCCTCTTCCTCGGGTCGCGGCGAGGTGGGCATGTGCTGTTCGAGCGAGGGGAAGTAGTCGTCCCAGGACCCGGGATCCGGCTGGTTGTTGTGGAAGATCTTCCCGGCGCCTCCCGCCCAGTACCCGTTGTCGGCGAAGTACCGGGGGAGGGTCACCGCGTCGGGCATCACCTGACGCCACCACTGGTAGTTCGAGTACATGCCCGAGGTATAGGTGTGTCTTCCGGTCAGGAGTGCGGTCCGCGACGGGTTGCACGACGGAGACGGGGTGAAGGCGCGGGTGAAGAGCACCCCTTCATCTGCCAGTCGCGAGAGGTTGGGCGTCCGCGCCTGGGGATGTCCGCCGAGCGGCTCGATCCAGTCGTTCAGGTCGTCGACGGCGATGAAGAGGACGTTCGGCGGCTCCGGGGAGCTCTCTTCGGGGGTTCGGTCAGTGGCACACGCAACCAGGAGGGGCGCCAGCAGCAGACCAGCTTGCAGACCGGATCGACAGGAGAGAGTGGCAGATGGCGGGCGGTGCACGTGGGGAGGGGCTGGAGTCGTTCGACCGTCGATGGGCGGCGTCGGCTGCTTGATCGTATCCGCGATCGACGCGGTCGCCGGAAGGCGCGCTACGGCACGGCGCCGCGCGGCCGGGTCAGGAACCCAGGTACTCGCTGGCTGCCTCGACGTCCGCGAGGGGGAGGGAGCAGACTCCTCCCCGGCAGGGGAGGAAGGAGATCCCGCCGCCTGGCCCCGCCGCCCGCGCCGCTTCGACCGCCGGAAGCCTGCTCCTGGCGGAGGTGTGGGCGTCCGCGAGCAGAACCACGGCGTTTTCGCTGGGGACGCCCCAGAGGCGGCGGAGCGCTTTCGAGGTTTCCTCGCGGGCGCCCGATCCGACGACCACGATCTGACGCGGTTCGGCCAGGTACCGCTGAATTGCGGTCAACAGGGTGGCGAAACCCGCCGGACTCTCAACGGACTGGGCGAAGAACGCGGTGATCGTGGCGCGGGCGCTATCACGCCAGCGTTTTGAGCCGGTGAGGGTCGCGAGGCGCAAGAGCGCGTCGGCGGCGACGGCGTTACCGGACGGCAGGGCTCCGTCGTAGCCGCTGCGGGTCCGGACGGGCAGCGCCTCATGGTCGTCGGCAGTGGTGTAGAAGCCTCCTCCCGGCGCCGCGAAGTGGCGCTCCAGAATGTCCGCGGCCTCGTCGGCTGCCAGCAGCCAGCGCTCGTCGAAATCGCTCTCGAAGAGATCGAGGAGCGCCTGGAGCCAGAACGCGTGATCTTCGAGCATCGCGGACACCTTTGCCCGCCCGCGGCTCCACACCGCGAAGTAGCGTCCGTCCGAGCGGAGGTTTTCGAGAAGAAACCGGCCCGCGGCCTGCGCCACCCGGAGGCAGTCATCGTCGTCGAGCGCCCGATGCGCCCGCGCGAAGGCCGTTACCGCGAGTGCGTTCCAGGACAGGAGGACCTTGTCGTCAAGGCCGGGACGCACTCGCCCGGCGCGCCGGGCCAGGAGCCGCTGCCGCGCGGCGGCGAGCCGGGGTCCGATCTCGCCGGCCGGAAGGCCGAAGCTCTCTTCGAGGGCGGCATCCGCTGTCACCCGTCGCAGGATGGTCCGGCCTTCCCAGTTCCCGCCGGGGCGAACGTCATAGGCGGCGCCGAAGAGCGCGGCGTCTTCCCCCAGGACTTCCTCGACTTCCGGGGTCGTCCAGGTGTAGTACCGCCCCTCTTCTCCCTCCGAGTCGGCGTCGAGAGCCGAGTAGAAGGCCCCGCCCGGGTTCAGCATTTCGCCCTTCATCCAGCCGAGAACGCGGCGCGCATCCTCGGCGAGCCGGGGATCCCCGCTGATCCGGTGGGCAAGGAGATAGACGGGGACGAGCAGCGCGTTGTCGTAGAGCATCTTCTCGAAGTGGGGGGCCAGCCACTCGGCGTCCGTCGAATAGCGATGGAACCCACCGCCGAGTTGGTCGAAGAGCCCGCCGTCCGCCATCCGGCGGAGCGTGAAGAGGGACGCGTCGAGCGAATCCGCGTCGCCCTCCTCCAGGTGGTGCCGCAGGAGCAGGGTGAGCTGCCGGCTGGGGGGGAACTTCGGCGCCGATCCGAACCCGCCGTGCTCGCGGTCGTAGGAACCGAGAAACTGCCGCACCGCGCGGCCGACCGGGTCGGAAGTGATGAGGGTTCCCCTTGCGGAAAGACGGCCGGGGAGCTCCGCGGCCTGACGCAGGCGGTCGAGAAGGCGCGTGCCGCCCTGAAGAAGTTCGCTCCGGCGGGAGCGGTCCCTCCACGCGGCGGCGATGGCGGCGAGGATGCGGGGGAAGCCGGGACGTCCCCAGCGATCTTCGGGCGGGAAATAGGTGCCACCGAAGAAGGGAGTGCGGTCCGGCGCCACGAACACGGTGAGCGGCCATCCGCCGGCGCCGGTAGTCGCCTGCACGAAGGCCATGTAGATCTCGTCCACGTCGGGCCGCTCCTCCCGGTCCACCTTCACCGGGACGAACGATTCGTTCATGACCTGGGCGATGCCGGAATCCTCGAAGGACTCGTGGGCCATCACGTGACACCAGTGGCAACTGGAATAACCGACCGAGAGCAGCACCGGGCAGTCGCGCCGGGCGGCTTCCTCGAAGGCGGCCGGTCCCCACGGCTGCCAGTGGACGGGGTTGTCCCGATGCTGGAGGAGATACGGACTCGTCTCGAGCCCGAGCTGATTCCGCTCGCCGGCCGCAGCTTCCGCCGTCAGTTCACCGGAAGGGCGTTCGGAACTCAGGGGCCGGAGGAGTTCGTTTCCGCCGGCGCGCCGCCGGTCCGTTCGCCGCCCCAGCGGATCGCGGCCGTGCCGATGGTCAGCCCGGCGCCCACCGAGCTGAACAGGATCAGGTCCCCGGGCGAGAGCAGCGAGCGGTCGAGGGCGTCACGGAGCGCGGTGGGGATCGACGCAGCGGTGGTATTCCCGTACTTGTGGATCGTCTTGACGACCCGCTCGGGCGGAAGCTGGAGCCGCCGCGCGACCGCGTCGATAATCCGGGCGTTCGCCTGGTGGCAGACCAGGAAGGAGACGTCCTCGCGGGAGAACCCGAGTTCTGCCAGCAGGTTCTCGGCTGCTTCGGCGGAGTTGCGGACGGCGAAGCGGAAGACCGCCTTGCCCTGCTGCTGCAGGAAGTGCTCTTTCCGGTCCACCGTCTCGTGGGTCGGTGGGCGCACGCTGCCCCCCGCCGGCATCTTGAGCAGGTCGCACCCCGAGCCGTCCACCTGGTTGTTGAACCCGAGAATGCCTTCGCCGTCCTGGGCGGCTTCAAGCAGGACCGCCCCTCCGGCGTCCCCGAAGAGGATGCAGGTGGCGCGGTCTTCGTAGTCGGTGATCGAGCTCATCACGTCGGCCCCGATGACCAGCGCCCGTTCCACGGCGCCGCTGGCGACGAACTGGGTTCCGGCGGCGAGGGCGAAGTTGAAACCGCTGCAGGCCGCTGAAAGATCGAATCCCCAGGCGCGGCTGGCGCCGATCTGGTCCTGGACCAGACAGGCAGTGGCCGGGAAGCTCATGTCGGGAGTCACGGTGGCGACCACGATCAGGTCGATGTCATCGGCGGTGATTCCCCGCCGGCGAAGCGCGTCCTGGGCCGCGCGGGAGGCCAGAAAGGAACAACCGGTGCCCTTCTCCACGATCCGGCGCTCGCTGATGCCGGTGCGTTCACGGATCCACTGGTCGGAGGTGTCCACCATCCTCTCCAGGTCGTCGTTCGACAGCACCCGGTTCGGGAGGTAGGCCCCGACCGAGGTGATGGCAACGCGGCGGATCGCCTGCGAGGGTTCTTTCGGGTAGGGCAGTTGAATCACGAACTTCTCGCCCCCTTTTGGGCGAAATGGGGAGTCCTGAGCCGGCGGAGGACCGTGGATGGTACGCCAGAACGCCCTCCAGTGCCCGACATGCAAGCGTCGCGGCGGGAGCGCGGCGATAATCTGACCGCAATGGCAGGCGGCGAACCAGCGAACCCTCCGGCGAAAGCGGCGGCGTTCTACGACCTCGACGGCACCCTGATTCGCACGAATCTCGTTCATGTCCTGGGGTACTACGCCCGGCATGACCAGGGGCTCCTGCGGAGCCTCAAGACGACCGCCTCGACGCTCGCCGCGATCCCGCTGTTCCTGGCGACCGACTTCTACAGCCGCAAACTCTTCAACGATCTCTTCTTCAAGTGGTACCGGGGCCAGTCCCATGACCGGCTTCGTTCGCTCGCCGAGGATCTCTACCGCGACGTGATCCGCCCCGGCATCTTCCCGGGAACCCGGGCCCTGATCGAGCAGTCGCGCCGGAGCGGCTTGCGGCAGGTCGTCGTGACCGGCGCGCTCGAAGTGTCGGTCCGGCCACTCCTCGACGACCTCGGCATCACCGAGTTCGTCGCGAATCGCCTGGAGTTCGTGGACGGCCGCGCCACCGGCCGGTTGGCGCCGCCGGTGATGGCGAGCGCCAGCAAGGCCCTCTGGATCCGGGAATACGCGGAGCGCGAGGGGCTTTCGTTGAACGATAGTTACGCCTACGCCGACAGCATGTCCGACCTGCCCATGCTGAGCGTGGTGGGACATCCCACCGCGGCCAACCCCGATGTCCGACTCAAGAGCACGGCGCGGCACCACGATTGGCCGGTCATCGATCTGAGCCAGCCGAATCTCACTCCGGCGTGACTCTGTGCATCGGCGGCTGACCGCCGCCAGGAAGGATCCCCACTGCATGACCCCCGCCCTGCGCCACAAGACCGATCCCGGCATCGTCTTCATCGACAAGGACTCGGCCGCCCGCGTCCTGCACTACGGCGAGGATTTTCTCGAGGAACACCTTCCGGTCGGCACCCGGGTGGTCTATCCGCCGCCCCCCATCCGCGGCCTGCCGAACCCCCGCGGCGCGATCCGGCACGCGCTCAACCACCCGCTGGGCTGCGATCCGCTCTACGCCCAGTTGCGTCCGGGAATGCGGGTCACGATCGCCCTTGACGACATCAGCCTGCCGCTGCCGCCGATGGCGACTCCCGACGTGCGTCAGACCGCTCTCGAGATCGTGCTGGAAATGCTCGGCGACCACGGAGTGGACGACGTGCACCTGGTGATCGCGAACTCGCTGCACCGGAAGATGACCGAGCCGGAAATGCGCCGGATGGTGGGAGCGGACATCCACAAGGCCTTCTATCCGAGTCGCTACTACAACCACGACGCCGAGGATCCGAACGGCATGGTGGCGCTGGGAAAGACCCGCCACCACGAGCCGGTCCGGGTGAATCGGCGGGTGACCGAGAGCGATCTCATCATCTACCTGAA
>LXNJ01000438.1_pt1 | contig 29815 bp, 25 predicted proteins | sample 809081 | NCBI WGS metagenome assembly LXNJ01 (sample SAMN04870510, study PRJNA318959) | sponge metagenome | biome: sponge; feature: marine sponge reef; material: water | host: Petrosia ficiformis | place: Greece: Milos, Mediterranean Sea | collected 2013-05-29 | depth 5-7 m | reverse complement strand
ACCCTGCGCCTCCAACGCAACAAGCACACCGAAAAACATTACCGAAAAATCAGCAACGCCCTGCAGAAAGCCGCCTGATTTATTTCACATTGAGGCTAATCATGCACGCATTTTGCGTAGAACCCTTACTGTAAGCTCTACAGGAGTCAAACGCTTTGGAATTTCTGGAAACCATTTTCTATTTCATTCTGGTATTGGGCGTCCTGGTCTTCGTTCACGAATTCGGTCATTTCATCGTGGCCAAGAGATCGGGCATTCGCGTGGAGCAGTTCTCGCTGGGATTTCCGCCCAAGGCGTTCGGCATAACGGTTGGCGAGACCGAATATTGCATTTCCTGGCTGCCCATCGGAGGATACGTGAAGGTAGCGGGAATGTCGGATTTCGGCAGTGCGGACGTAAAGCGGGAGCCCTGGGAATTTCAGTCGAAGCCGAGGGGAATTCAGATGGCGGTAATGGTCGCGGGTCCCGTCATGAATTTTCTGCTCGGATTCATGCTGATATTGGGACTGCGTCTCACCCTGGGGGACTATGTCTTACAGACGACAAGGGTGGGTCGGATCGAGGCGGCGTCTCCGTTCTACGCTGCCGGATTGCGCACGGATGACCGGATCCTGGCGATTAACGGGACCCCGGTGGACGACTGGGGTAGCCTGGTCGAAGCATACGGCGCGGGTGACGACGGGGACATTGCCCTTGAAGTGGCTCGTGGCGAGGAAGTGGTGTTTCTTGTAGCCACCCCCGATCCCGGGCCGGAGCTGGGTTTCGATCCTTTTCTGCCCCCCACCGCCGGATCGGTGATGCCGGGGTACCCGGCTGCGAGAGGCGGGATGGAGCCTGGAGACCGCGTGCTGTCCATCGCCGGTGAATCCGTGAGCGGATGGAACGAGATGAGAGAGAAGATTTCCGCGAGGCCGGGTCTGGAAACCGAGATTCGGTGGTTGCGCGGCAAAGAGGAGATGGTGGCGATTATCGTGCCTCAGCCCCAGCAGGGCGGGGGGCGTACCATCGGTGTGATCGGCATCGGTCCGTCTTACGAGCCCAGTGCGCGGGTGCCGGTGACGATAGCTACCGCCATTGAACGTAGCGGACGGGACCTGGTGGGGTATACCACGCTGATATTCACGTTGATCAAGCGCCTCGTCATGGGTGAAGTGTCCGGAAGAATGATCGCCGGCCCGGTGGGGATTGCGCAGATGGCCGGGAGCAAGGCAAGGGAAGGTTTGGAAGCGCTGCTTGATTTCATGGCGATGTTGAGTATCAACCTCGCCGTCCTGAACCTGTTGCCGATTCCGGCGCTGGACGGCGGCCATCTGACGATCCTGAGCGTGGAAGCCATTTCTCGGCGGTCGCTTTCCGCACGTCAGAAAGAGCGTATCCAGCAAGTCGGGTTCATATTCCTGCTCGGACTTATGGTGTACGTGACCTTCGGTGACATCGGAAGGATCTGGGGATTGTTCCACTGAGCCGGACCCGGTTGTTTCGGCATTGCCGCAAGATGAGGGCGGGGCTTCGAACCCGCCCTCATTTTTTTTTGTCCGCCCGGCGTCTGCCGGTGGTGCTTCTCTTCGCGGTCTTCTTCCAGTGAACGAACACGCTGTCGGCTTCAAGCGTTTCCATAATGCCGCCGCCCAGCGCCTCCAGGGCTTCGGGGTTCGTCTTCCAGGTTGCGGTCAGCCTTTCAAGGTCTTTTTCGGTGAACTCGATTCCCGCAAGAACGGCGTTTCGCTTCAGGTTGAGACTGTCGGGATGTTCCGCGTACCGTTGATGCAGGTGGATGACTTCGAGAACGACGTGCGCCAGTTGTCGTTCTTCGGGCGCGGATCCATTCCGTGCCGTGCAGGCCAGCAGTCCGAAGAACAGGAGCGTGAGGATCATCCGTTTCATTGCGAAAAAGATATCCTGACAACACCGGAAGGTCAAGACACAACGGCCCCTGCCGCGGAAAACGGCAGGGGCCGTTGCACAACATCTGGTATTTATACTGCGCCCTCCTCTCCGAACCCACCACATTTACCCTGGATGCCCGGATGTGCCATGTGTATACACACATGGTCACGGGGTTGTTTTTTTTGAAGATAAGGCAAAAAAACGTCTAGAAATCCCTTGACTTTTATATGTCCAGGCCCTAATTTTGGTGGTGGAAAGTGGTGGAAAGTGGTGTATTGGGGAGGACATGGGAGTTTTCGAAGATATCGCTCGAGCAGGACCGGCCCCGGCACGTCAGTCGGGGCTTTCGATTCGGTTCCTCTCCGGAGCAACTTCGAGACGCCATTATTGCCAATATGGATCATGCCGCTGTAACAATTACGTAAGCTCCGAGTGACAGCCATGCCGGACGAAACGCCATTGTTCATCGGAGAATATGAGGATATTCCCGTCGATAACAAGGGTCGGCTGATTGTCCCTGCCGCCATTCGCCGGGTATTGCCCACTCATGTCACTTCTCTTGTCATTGCCAGATGGTTCGACGGCTGCCTGGCCGGATTTGATCCAATAGGGTGGCAGCAGGTTTTGCAGCAGATAAGGGAGGGGAGCCATAAGGGAAGGGTAAAACGGCAAATCGCCCGCTGGGTGATGGGGGGCGCCGCGGAGACGAGAATCGACCGGCAGGGGCGTTTGCTGGTTCCCCGAAAGCTGCTCGATGTATCCGAAATTACGGATCGTGCGACGCTCAGCGGCGTGGGCAACAGGATAGAAATCTGGAATCCGGAGCGATACACCGAGGATATGAGTGACGTTGGACAGAATCTGGAAACATTCGCTGAAGATCTAGACATTCTCTAGTGTTCCGTCAATGTCCGGAACTGCCGAATTTCATACGCCGGTAATGGGTCCGGAAACGGCCCTGCGGGTGGTAAACGATCCGAACGGTGTGTACGTCGACGGGACGGTGGGAGGCGGGGGCCACGCGGAACATCTACTGGAGCGGATGGGTCCGCAGGGCCGATTGATTGGACTCGACCGGGACCCGGAGGCGGTTCAGGCCGCGGCCGGTCGGCTGCGCAGATTTTCTCATCGACTGGAAATCGTCGAGACGTCCTTCCGGGAACTGCCGGGCGTCCTGGAAAAACTGAAGGTAAAACGGATTTCTGGCGCGCTTTTCGATCTCGGCGTCTCGTCCCATCAGATCGATGCGGCCTCCCGCGGTTTCAGCTATAAGAAAAACGGGCCTTTGGATATGCGCATGGGACCCGACGCCCTCCGGTCGGCGAAGGAGGTCGTGAATGCCTGCTCTCCGGAGAAGCTGACCCGGATTTTCCGTGAATTCGGAGAAGAGCGCGCTGCCGGCCGGATCGCCCGGGCGATTTGCCGCCGGCGGGTCCGGGAGCCGCTGAATGACACATTCGAACTGGCCGCGCTGATTTCGGAGACCGCGCCGGGACCTCAAACCATAAAGACCTTATCGAGGATCTTCCAGGCAATCCGGATTGAAGTAAACGGCGAACTGGACCAGCTCCAGGAAACACTCGAGTATGCAATCGGGAGGTTGACGACGGGCGGGCGAATCGGCGTTCTGTCCTATCACTCGCTTGAAGACCGCACGGTAAAAAAGGTGTTTCGGTCGGCTTCTCTGGGCTGCGTTTGCCCTCCGGATCTGCCCGTTTGCGGATGTGGCCGGGTTCCCCAGGCACGTGTCCTGACGCCCGGAGGCATACGCCCGGATCCGGCAGAGCGCCAGCGAAACCCGCGGTGCAGAAGTGCGACGTTGCGGGTCGCGGAGAAATTGTGAAGTTGATAGTTCGAAGTGAATTGAGGAATGCGTATGAATTCCGGTTCCGAAATGAATACATCGGGTGGTTATCGGTACGTATTCCTGACCCTGGCGCTGGTGGTTCTGGGTCTCCTGGGTTATCTCTGGGCGCAGGCGCAGACCGTACGGCAGGGCGACGAGATCTCGCGGCTTCGAACCGAGCACCAGCAGCTTCTCCGAGAGCAGGAACGTCTTCGGGCAGAAATGTCGGGACTCCGAAGAAGCAGTAGAATCCGGGAGATCGCCACAAACAGACTCGGGATGGTTTTTCCCCAGGGTCCACCGCAAAACCTCTACCTGGACCGGCAACCGGGCCGCAACGCGCTTTCCGGTCGCAGAAACTGAACCATGCGGATTGAAGTGCGCCACATTCGCCGGCAGAAAGCCATCTGCCTGCTGGGCGGTATCTTCGTTCTGGTCCTGACGTACAGATTGACTGCGCTTCAGGTCTGGACGGGCGACGTCTATAGCGCACGTGCAAAGAGGCAGCACGAAACGCGGACGGTATTGCAGGCGAACCGCGGCCGTATCCTGGACCGTAAGGGCCGGGTGCTCGCAACGAACCTGGAAGCCCAATCGTTCTTTGTCAACAAGGTTGCCGAGTTGGACAGCCTCCGTTCCATCGCCGTGCGGTTTTCCGGCAACGATGGCGAGGAAAATGCCGAACTGCTGCGGCGGCTTCAAGAGAAGCGATTTGTCTGGCTGGCTAGAAAGGTGTTCAGCGACCCGCGACAGGATCCGTTGCCGAAGGGTGTGGGTCGCATTGTCGAGATGAAGCGAACCTATCCGATGGGAGAGCTTGCGGGACAGGTTCTGGGGTACACCGACATCGACAATCTGGGCATAGAAGGCGTGGAACTTGCCTGCAATTCACTGTTGGAGGGCGAACCCGGAGATATGACGTCCAGGCGGGACGCACGCGGCGAAGCGCTGGGCGCTCTGGGTGTTGTGCGGAGAATGCCCGATGACGGCGAGGATGTGATGTTGACCCTGGACGTCGATTACCAGTCGATCGTGGAAGAGGAGTTGGCTGCCGCCGTTTCGGAATTCCAGGCAGTGAACGGTATTGCAATCGTCACTTCGCCCCGGTCGGGTGAAATCCTGGCGACGGCCAATGTGCCGCTGTACGATCCCAATCATTTCGGCAAATACGATGCCGCGGTCCGACGCAATCGTGCGGTGACCGATATCTTCGAGCCGGGATCCACGTTCAAAGTGGTCGCCCTGGCGGGAGGACTGCAGGAAGGCCTCTGGCAACGGAAAGACAGGATCTTCTGTGAGTTCGGCCGGATGCAGGTTCCCGGCGGCTTTATTCGAGACACACATCCATGTGGATGGCTGACGGTCCAGCAGGTTGTCGAAGAGTCCAGCAATATTGGTACCGTAAAAATCGCTCGAAAGCTGGAACAGTCAGGTCTGTATGAATATGTCCGGCTGTTCGGATTTGGAAGCAAGACAACCGTGGATCTGCCAGGTGAAGTGACGGGAAACGTGAAAAAACCGACACATTGGTCCGGAAGAACGCTGGCATCGATGTCCATCGGACAGGAAATCGGCGTAACGGCATTGCAGATGTCGATGGCCTACGGCGCAATCGCCAACGGCGGTCGCTTAATGGCCCCACGCATCTATCGCCGCCGTTCACCGGACGGCGCCTGGGTGTCCGAACGGCCCCGTGTTCTGCGCGAGGTCGTTTCCGAACAGACGGCAAGAAACGTCGCCGAAGTCCTTGAAGGGGTCGTCCTGCGAGGCACCGGCAAGAACGGACGGGTACCCGGTTATCGCGTAGCCGGGAAAACGGGCACCGCGCAGCGGGCAAGAGAAGGGGGACGAGGCTATGACCCAGACCGGTATGTATCCTCGTTCATCGGCTTTTTGCCGGTAGAACGCGCCGAATTCGTATGTATTGTGATTGTAGACAGCCCTAAGGGCATTCGCTGGGGCAGCAAAGTGGCGGCGCCGGTCTTCAGCCGCATTATGCAACGCATTTTGAGTCTGCGTGACACGGAAGTGAGACATCGGGCAGTCGCTGAAGCCCGCGAGGACGCAGCCGTCAAGGCATCCAGGCCCGTATTGGCGGGATTGTCCCGGAATGTCGCGAAGCGGGTCATGGATCGACACGGTATCAAGCCGATCCGGGCAAACGAGCGCACGATATTGTCGGATAAAGTTAAGGCCCCCTCCAGCGGGACCGTTGAGCCGCGGCACACGGCCGTTGCAGCAGACTCCGGGAAGACCGACGACTACGTCGCGACGCCCAATGTGTTGGGGGTGCCATTGCGCCAGGCTGTGGTTCAATTGACGTCGTCAGGACTGGCGGTGAGTGCTTCGGGCAGCGGGCGAGTCGTATCCCAGACCCCCGGCGCCGGGATGCTGGTTATCCGCGGCACGACCTGCAATGTCGTGTGCAGCCCGCAGCACACGCCGATTCCAGGCGACATATGACAAAAGCCATGTTATGCGGCTGGACGACTTCATTTGCCGGATTCCAGGAGCGAAAAGGCTTCATCCGGGCAATCCCCGGGTTACGGGTCTGGCCACGGATTCGCGCAGGGTCCGGCCGGGCGACCTTTTCGTCGCCATCAGGGGCGGACAGCTTGAGGACCGGCATCGCTTCGTGCCGCAGGCGATTGCCGCGGGAGCCGTTGCGGTTGTCGTTGAAGAACCGGTCCGGGCGGACGTTGCCGTTGTCCGGGTGCCGTCAACGCGGAAGGCGCTGGGCGTATTCGCGGAACATTACTACGGGTCGCCGTCGCGAAAACTGCGGATGGTGGGAGTAACGGGGACGAACGGGAAAACCACGACGGCAATGCTGATACAGGCGTCGCTGGCGGCAGCAGTCGGAGACTGCGGGTTGCTCGGGACGGTTGAATACCGTTTGGGCGGCCGCCGGATGCCGTCGGTCATCGGAACCCCTGAAGCACACGATCTGCAGCGGTTGTTGAGAGAAATGACGGACAGCGGCTGCACCGCGGCGGTGATGGAAGTTACGTCGCACGGGCTGGCGCTGGACAGGGTACAGGGCATCGCGTTCGATGCGGCGGTTTTTACGAATTTTTCCCGGGACCATCTGGATTTTCACGGTTCGTTGGAATCCTACCTGGCCGCCAAGAAGCTGCTCTTTGACAACTTGATTCCGGATGCGCTTGCAGTGGTCAACGCAGACGACGAGGCGACCGACCGTCTGTTGAGCAACTGCAGTGCCAGGGCCGTATCCTACGGCCGGTCCCCGTCCGCCGATGTACGAATCGCGAACGCGGAAACAGACGGACGCGGGACCCGCATGGATCTTGAAACGACCTGGGGATCCCTGCAACTCACGCTTGCGCTGCAGGGTCGGTTCCATCAGATGAACGCCGCCGCTGCAATTGCCGCGGGTCTGGCAATGGATGTAGACGCGGAGACGATTGCCGTTGCCATCAGGGACGTGCAGGTGCCCGGTCGTTTTGAGAGCATTCAGGAAGGACAGAATTTCAGCGTGATTGTGGACTATGCGCATACTCCCGACGCACTTGGAAATGTCCTGAGGGCGGCCCGCGAGTTTACGGAAGGGCGACTGATCTGCGTGTTTGGATGCGGTGGCGATCGTGATCGCGGAAAGCGGCCGCAAATGGGACGGATTTCCGCTCGGATGTCCGATCTGACCGTTGTGACGTCCGACAATCCCAGGACCGAAGACCCGGACTCGATACTCAGGGACGTCGTGGCGGGTGTCGGCGGTGCGGACCACCTCGTGGAAGTTGACCGGCGAAAGGCGATTTCACTGGCCATCGAAACTGCTGCGGGCGGCGATCTTGTCGTCATCGCGGGGAAGGGGCATGAAGATTACCAGGATGTCGGAGGACAGAAGATTCACTTTGACGATCGGCAGGTAGCAAGGGACGTCCTGAGCGGCCGGGAATGACCGGCTTCCAGGTGCCGACGGGTTCGAGGCTTCCGGCCCTTCACCCGGAACCACAAGTATGGAAGGGATGACACTCGCTGAAGCAGCGGATGCAATGGACGGAGCGCTCGTTGGCGCCGTCGATCCGGCAATCTGTCCAGTCGGAGGGTGCATCGATTCGCGTGTGCTGAACACGGGGGAATTATTCTTCGCACTTGAGGGAGAGCGCGTCAACGGAAATCGGGATGGACATCGTTTTGTGGGCGATGCCCTCAAGAAGGGCGCATCGGCGGCTGTCGTTTCGAGGCACTGGACTGAATACCGAAATCGCGGACGCCCGTCCGGAGCGCTGATCGTCGTCGAGTCGCCGGGCAGGGCGCTGGGCGCACTCGGAAGAAACTACCGCCGGCGTTTCCGGATTCCGGTGGTGGGCATCACGGGAAGCAGTGGAAAGACAACAACCAAGGATATGGCCGCCGCTGTGCTGAAGACCCGGTACCGGGTGCTGGCTACCGAAGGCAATCTGAACAACTGGCTCGGGGTTCCGCTGACCCTGCTGCGGCTTTCAGACAGCCACGAAGCCGCGGTGATTGAAATGGGCATCAGCGAACACGGCGGTTTGAAATACCTGTGTGAAATTGCCGATCCCGCGATCGGCGTCATTACCAATATCGGACCTGCACATCTGGAGTTTTTAGGCTCTGTAGAGGGGGTGGCCAAAGCCAAAGGGGAACTCCTGGATCATCTTGAAGAGTCTTCAATGGCTATCTTGAATCTCGATGACCTGTATGTGTCCAAGGAGCGAGCAAGACTTAAGGGGAGACTCCTGGGCTTTGGTATCGAGAAGATATGTCAGTTTCGTGGGGAGGGACTTGTCATAGACCAGGAGGGCTGCGGTCATTTCTCTCTGCAGGGCCGTTTTTTTCATCTGGCCGTACCCGGCCGACACCAGGTGTACAACGCGCTTGCCGCAGCGGCGGTCGGCGCGGCACTGGATGTGCCGCTTGAGGGGGCCGCTCAAGCGCTTGGCGAGTTTCGGCCTTCGAAATTGCGCGGCCGGGTTGTCGAATGGAACGGAATCCGTCTATTGAACGATTCGTACAATGCCAATCCGGCCTCGATGCGGGCGGCCCTGGAAACGCTGGCGAGGATGTCCGTCCCGGAAGGCGGTCGCCGGGTGGCCGTGCTGGGGGATATGCTGGAACTGGGCCCATCGGCCGTTCAAAACCACCGGCGCCTTGGAGAACTTGCTGCAAGAGTGGGGATGGACGCCATTTTTGCGCTCGGTGACATGTCCGGTCACGTGTCCCGAGGAGGTATCTCGGGAGGCCTGCCCTCCGACAGGTCCCGGGCGTTCGATGACCGTGAATCCCTCGTGACCAATCTCAAGGCATTTCTCAAGCCGGGCGACCTCGTACTGATGAAGGGCTCTCGCGGCGTTGCGATGGAGACGACAGCGGAGGCACTGGGTTTCGCAATGAAGCCATGAAAAACGGCAGGCGCGAGAATGGTAAGATATTTTCAGGACAGATCACGATAAGCCGAATTATATGTCGACATCAGGTACAGAACGGCAGACCTATTTGCTGATATTGCTGGTCGTCGGGCTGGTGGGATTTGGCCTGGTCATGGTATATAGCGCCAGCACGGCGTTGGGTCAGGTGCGTTTTGAGAGCGACCACTTTTTTCTGAAGCGGTCGGCGTTGCGTACGGTGGTCGGTCTTCTTGCAATGTTTCTGATTATGCGGATTGACTACCGCTTCTGGGCACGTTTCGCCCGGGTCTTTCTGGCCATCGGTTTTCTGGGTCTGGCCGTTGTCCTGGTTTTCAAAATCGCGGACTTCGGCAAAGTGCGCGGCGCGTATCGATGGATTCCATTGCCGGGCGGCGCATTTCAACCTTCGGATCTGATGCGGCTCGCGCTTGTGGTCTATCTGGCGGAATCCCTGAGCAGGCGCCAGGGCCTGGTAAAAGACCTGGTTCAGGGTTACCTCCCGCATATTGCCATCGTCGGCACAGCGATGGGTATGGTCATGTTGCAGCCCGACCTCGGAACGGCGCTGGCGATCGGATTCACCTGCACGCTGATATTGTATCTGGCCGGTGTGCGAGTCAAGCACCTGGCCGGCACGGGGATGGTACTTTTGCCGGTGTTATTTATCGTTGTGTTCGTTCTTGGATATCGAAGAGAGCGGATGATGACGTTCTTCAGTCCCGCGGACGACGTCCAGGGCGCAGGGTATCATGTTATGCAGTCATTGCTGGCGCTGGGCAGCGGAGGATGGTCCGGAGTGGGCCTCGGACAGAGCCTTCAGAAGTATTTCTTTTTGCCGGAGCCACATACCGACTTTGTGTTCAGCATCGTCGGTGAAGAGCTGGGACTGGTCGGTACGGCTGGCGTGGTGCTCTGTTTCGTGATCTTTGCCCGGTGCGGCTTTCAAATCGCCCGGCGCGCGCCGGACCTGCACGGATTCTTCCTGGCGTCTGGCATTACATTCATGATTCTGGTCTACGCGTTTGTGAACATGGGGGTGTGTACCGGACTGATACCGGCCACCGGGCTTCCCCTTCCCTTCATCAGCTACGGTGGAACTTCCATGCTGTTCACGCTGCTTGCCGTTGGTATTCTGATTAACATCGGGAGGTGCGGATCGGCCGACCCGGGAGCGCTTCCCCAACGGACCGGTGCGGTCAGAATGTACCGGACAGGAGATCGCAGGTTCTGATGCCATTACGCCTGTTGTTTGCCGTTACCCTCACCGGCGGCCACACGGTGCCCGCCCTGGGTGTAGCGGCCGCGGTCCGTCAGAGGCGCCCGGATACGATTGTCAGATTCGTCGGTGTTGCGCGTGGTGTTGAGGCCAGGCTGATTCCGCGTGCCGGTTATGTCCTGGAGGCCTTGCCGGTTATTGGCCTTAAACGTCGCCTGCATCTGGATCTGCTGCAATTTCCATGGTCGCTCTTGAAGGGTATCTGTTCGGCACTCCGTATCCTCCTTACGTATCATCCCCACACGGTAATCTGCACGGGCGGCCATGTCAGCGGACCGGTGGGCGTTGCCGCACGATTGCTCGGTATCCCGTTGGTCCTGCACGAGTCGAACAATTACCCCGGGCTCACAGTACGCCTGTTGTCGCGCGCGGCCCGGCAGGTCTATCTGGCGTTTGAAGGGGCAGGGCGCCGTGTGGGCGGACGTGAGAAGCATGTCGTCGGCAACCCGATTCGGGAGGGATGGCGGCGCGTGGACAGGAAAGAGGCTCGCAGGCGGTTTGGTTTGGACGTCGATCGGGTCACGCTGTTCGTCACCGGAGCCAGCCAGGGATCAATGGGAATCAACCGCGCCGTGGCAGAGGCGCTGCCGGTACTGACACAACGCGGCTATCAGATTCTGTGGCAGACCGGCAGTGTGGGATACCGCACGGCGGCATCCGCGGCCCAACCCTGCGGAGGCCGCGTGGTCGTCAGGGAATTCATCGACGATATGGCGGTGGCTTACAGCGCGGCAGACCTCGCGTTGACCCGTGCGGGCGCAATAACGGTAACGGAAATGACGCAACTGGGCGTACCCGCGTTGATGGTGCCATTGCCACTCGCGGCCGAGAACCATCAGGAATACAACGCAAGGGCGGTCGCTCGAGCCGGCGCCGCGCGAATGGTGCGCGAGTCGGAACTCAGCGCGGAGAGGTTGGCACAGGAAGTGTCCGGGATGATCGATTCGAACGGGCTTCTGGCGGATATGGCCCGCCGCAGCCGCGCGCTGGCGGTTCCTGACGCGGCTGTGCGGATGGTGGAGGGAATGGCGCATTGTGGATTGCTGCGCGGTGAGCGATAGTGTCCTGTCCCGAAAACAGGTCGCCTGAATTCGGGACGGAACACCGAGATTGGATGCCGCATGTTGAAACTGAAACCGGGTTGCCGGGTTCATTTTGTGGGCATCGGCGGAGTGGGCATGAGCGCGGTCGCGGAACTGCTGTTTCAGCAGGAATGCATTGTCACCGGATCGGACCGCGAGGCCTCCGCGCTGACGGACCGGTTGGGATCCCTTGGAATCCCCGTTCAAATAGGACATACGTCAGAGGCGGTGGAAAGCGCAGACCTGGTTGTATACACGCCTGCCGCGGGACCGGAAAACAGGGAATTGAAGGAAGCCCGGACTCAAGGGATTCCGACAGTCAAGCGGGCCGCTCTTCTCGGAGAATTGACGGCAGGTCACCGTGTTGTGGCCGTGACCGGCACACACGGAAAGACAACCACAACCGCGATGGTGGGCGGGGTTCTCGAGGCCGCAGGTCTGGATCCAACGGTACTGGTGGGTGGGATCGTTCGTGGTCCTGAAAGAAATCTGCGTCCCGGCTCAAGGACGTTGTGGGCTGTCGAGGCCGATGAATTCGACCGCTCCTTTCTGACATTGCGTCCGGAGGTGGCGGTTGTGACGTCACTCGAGGAGGATCATCTCGATACTTACGGAAACATGGCGGGCCTCTTTCTGGCGTTTCAGCAGTTTCTGGAACAGACAGGCCGAAGCGCGGTGATGGCCTACGACGGGCCGTTCGTGCGCCAATTGAACGCGGGGCATCTTGACGTCTTCACGTACGGGCTGCAGGACACAACGGGGATTTCTGCGCAATCCGTGCTTCAGGACGGCCTCGAAAGTCGGTTTCGAGTGGTCGACCGGGGAAGACCACTCGGCGATATCGTCCTCCGGGTCCCCGGTCGCCACAACGTGAGCAATGCGCTGGCGGCCGTTGGCGTGGGCCTGGCCCTGGAACTGCCCTGGATGGCAATACGCACAGGCCTGGAAAACTTCCGGGGCGTGCGACGCCGTCTGGAGGTGCTTGGCGATCCAGGGGGAGTGTGTGTCGTTAACGACTACGCCCATCATCCAACCGAGGTTCGCGCCGCACTCGAGACGATCAGGGCGTCAGGGACGGGCCGTTTGGTCGCTGTTTTCCAGCCGCACCTGTACTCACGAACCAGAGATTTCGCGGTTGAGTTTGGAAATGCGCTGGGTGAAGCCGACGAGGTCTGGGTAGCCGACGTCTATGCCGCCCGAGAGGACGCGATTCCCGGCGTGACCGGCGAAACGGTGGCGCGTCAGGTGCGGAATGCCGGCTGTTCCGAAGTATTCTATATCGCGGGCCTGGATGACCTGGAACTTCGCCTGTCGAAAGCGCTTGCGCCGGGCGACCTCGTATTGGTGATGGGCGCCGGCGACGTGGAGCAGGTTGCATACGGGCTTATCGACCGGTTATCCGAGGGAGTACCGCGGGCCGATGCATGATGCTTCAAAGCGGAACGCGCTCGCCCGTGAAATCCGGGCACGTTGCAGGGGCGAACTTCTGGTTGATGAACCCTTGAAGAAGCACACCCATTTTGGCATGGGTGGCGCCGCGGACCTGTTCTTCCGGCCCGCGGACATGGATGATCTGGTTACCGCGGTGCCACTCGTTCTGGACTCCCAACTGCAGGTGTTGGCTCTGGGCGGCGGAACCAACATTCTGGTGAGCGACGCCGGTTTCAGAGGGCTGGTCATCTGTCTGACCGGCGGACTTTCCGGAATGGCGGTAGAATCGGATCAGGGCATTGCGCAGGCGGGCGCGAGCCTTCAGGTATTTTCCAGACGCTGTCAGCGCGCCGGACGAACCGGAATGGAGTTCGGATGCGGAATTCCCGGTACCGTGGGGGGCGCGGTATGGGGCAACGCCGGGGCGTGGGGGGGTCAGATCATGGAGCGGACAGCGTGGCTGAGAGGTCTGGACCTCCGATCCGGAGATGCGCTTGAATTGCAGAAAGAATCAATATCGTTCTCGTACCGTCGTACGGACCTTCCCGTGGGATTTCTGATCGTGGAGGCGGGTTTTTTTCTTGAAGAGGACGATCCTGCAATGGTCCAGGCACGCATGGACGAAATGCTGGCGCAGCGAAGAAGCTCCCAGCCGCTTTGGGAGCGTAACGCCGGATGCATCTTCAAAAACCCTCCCGGAACTTCGGCGGGGCTGCTCATCGACAAAGCCGGATGCAAGGGGCTGTCCGTGGGCGACGTTGAAGTATCGGACGTCCATGCGAATTTTATCGTGAATCGGGGTGGTGGCACCTCGGCGGATGTGCTCTCGCTGGCACAAATGGTCAAGGAGAAAGTACGGCAGGCTTTTGGCATTGAAATGAACATGGAAGTTCGCGTTGTTGGCGAGCGCGGTATCGAGAATCCGTGAAACAGCGTGCCGCGACGGGTCCCTGCCATGGATTTCCTTGTGCAGCATCGGTTGTGGAACAGGATTGCGCGAATCCACTGAAACGACGGAGGTCATATGCACAGTCTTAGACCGATCTATTCCCGGACGCAGGAACTTGACCGGATACCCTACGAGGATCCGGAACCCCGATCGCCTGTCCGCATTTTGCGGTGGATTGTCGTTATGGCGCTTGTTGGTCTGCTGCTTTTCGGAATTCAGAACGCCTACTCGGCGCTCACCGAATCCGACCTGTTTCGTTTGGAACGCATTACCGTGACGGGCAACCGGCTCCTGAAGGAAAGCGAGGTGGCGGCCCGTTCCGGTCTGAAGATCGGCGTCAATCTGTTTGCGGCCGATCTCAACGCGGCCACGGAACGGTTGTCGGCAGATCCTGCGATCAAGGATGCATTGTTATTGAGGCAACCCCCGGGCGGGCTGCTCATCGAACTGCAGGAGAGGCAGCCGCTTGCGCTGGCCGCAATGTCGGACGGATTGTACGGGCTGGACGGTGATGGCGTGCTCTTTCCGCTACCGCAGTCGCCGTTCGATCTGCCAATCGTAACCGGTATCGAAGCGGTCGTAGACACACCCGTGGCTCACCGGTTTATCCACCTTGTGGCATTCCTGGATCAGCTTCGGGAAAACGCACCAGCGTTTCTGGAAGAGGTCTCCGAGGTACACCTGGTGTCCGCCACTGAGGCTCGTGTCTTTCTGGTGGGCGATGGATTGACGCTTCTCATGCGACTTGAAGATGCGGTTGAACAGGTCCGTTGTTTTGATGCGTTTGTGAAGGCGGAGACGCACGGAATTCCGACGCCGGCCTACGTCGATCTCCGGTTCTCGAATCAGGTCGTTGTGGGTACAGGGTAAGAAACTGTGTCAGGCACCCTTCTTGCAGAAGCCGGAAAGGAACCGAGGATGGCCAAGGGAGATCAGATCGTTGGAATGGATATTGGAACGACCAAAATCTGTGTGGTCGTAGCCGAGGTACAGGATGACGATCAGCTCAGGATTACGGGTATCGGCACAAGCCAGTCCAACGGGCTGAAACGTGGTGTGGTGGTAAATGTCGCCCAGACGGTCCAATCCATTCAGCGCGCCGTTGAAGAGGCGGAGCATGCCTCGGATGTAAGTATCGGGGCGGTCTACGCAGGCATCGCCGGCGATCACATTCGCAGTCTGAATTGCCGTGGTGTGATTGCCGTTTCCGGAAATGACAACGAGATTACCGCTCAGGATGAAGCGCGTGTCATTGAAACCGCCAAGGCAGTTTCGATACCCATGGACCGGGAAATTATCCACGTGCTGCCCCAATCTTTCGTGGTGGATGACCAGCCAGGCGTCAAGAATCCGATTGGAATGTCGGGAGTGCGTCTCGAGGCCGACGTGCATATGGTGACAGGTGCCGTGACTTCGGCGCAGAACATATGCAAGAGCATCCGAAGGGCGGGCGTCGAGGTTGTGGATCTCGTGCTGGAGCCGTTGGCATCGAGCTACGCCGTGTTGTCGCCCGAGGAAGAGGAAATGGGCGTAACGCTGGTCGACATTGGCGGCGGAACAACCGACGTCGCCGTATTCTACGACGGGAGCATCAGGCATACGGCCGTCGTGGGGCTGGGCGGCGAGAATGTGACCAGCGATATCTCAATCGGATTGAGAACACCGCTAGTACAGGCTGAAAACATCAAGCGTTCTCGCGGCTGTTCGTCGCGTTCACTGGTTGAAAAAGACGAGACGATAAATGTGCCGGGAATAGGCGGACGGCCCTCTTTCGAAGTGCCGCGAGTGGAATTGTCGGCGATTATCGAAGCGCGCATGGAGGAAATCTTCACCCTGGTTCATCGTGAAATCCGCAGGACCGACTATGCCGATCTGCTGGCGGCAGGCGTCGTCATCACCGGCGGAGGATCAATGCTCGAGGGGGCGGCTGAACTGGCCGAAGCGGTGTTTGGAATGCCGGTGAGCGTAGGCATGCCGAACGGTGTTACCGGCCTTTCGGACGACGTCACCGAGCCCATCTACGCGACCGGCGTCGGCCTGGTGAAATTCGGACTGCAGCATCAGGAATTCGGCGGCGCGTTAAGCGGCGGCGGCAACGGCTCCCTGGGATCGGTCCTGGGAAGGATGAAGGCGTGGGTGAAGGACTTTTTCTAGGAGGAAAGACGGCCGCGTCCTGCCGGGCGCGCAACAATGCACGAATTACAACGGATGGGTCGACCGAAGGGGTTTGTCCTCTCCACAACGCAAATTGACGGGAGAAGCTATATGGTGACATTTTCGATCACTGACGATGACCAACAGGCGAAGATGCGGGTTGTGGGGGTCGGCGGCGCGGGGGGCAACGCGGTAAACCGGATGATCGCGGCGGACCTGAAGGGTGTGGAGTTCATCGCGGTCAATGCGGATCTGCAGGATCTGGACAGATCCGCGGCATCAAAACGGGTCCAGATTGGCCAGGCAATGACAAAGGGACTGGGAGCGGGCGCCAATCCGGAAATCGGACGGCAGGCCATGGAGGAAGACCGGGACCACGTCTCGGAACTTCTGGCCGGTTCGGACATGGTGTTCGTGACCGCCGGAATGGGTGGCGGTACCGGCACCGGCGCTGCGCCGGTGGTGGCAGAGATCGCCAGAGAGGCCGGCGCGCTGACGGTGGGCATCGTGACCAAGCCATTCAAGATGGAGGGCGTGCCCCGGCTGCGCAATGCGGAGATGGGCATCGCTCAGCTGAAGGATTCCGTGGATACGCTCATCGTCATTCCAAACCAGCGTCTCCTGGACATCTGCTCGGAGGATACCACGTTGCGCGAGGCCTTCAGAATGGCGGACGACGTTCTGCTGCAGGCCACGCGCGGGATCTCGGACCTGATTGCGATACCGGGCGAAGTCAATCTGGATTTCAACGATGTGCGCACGGTCATGCAGCAGGGCGGGGACGCGCTGATGGGAACCGGCACGGCCAGGGGCGAAGGAAGGGCAATCCAGGCGGCCGAGGCAGCGATCAGCAGCCCCCTGCTGGAAGATCTGTCCATCGACGGCGCAAGGTGCGTACTTGTAAATATCGCTGCCGGTAGTGAATTGAAGCTGTTTGAGGTGGACGAATCGGTATCTGCCGTTACAAAAGCGGTTGGCTCCGAGGCGAATGTCATCTGGGGCACCGTTTTGGACGATGCACTCAGCGATGAACTGCGGGTGACAGTGATTGCCACCGGTTTTACCCGGGACGACGATCTCGCTGAAACGAAAGCGCGGCGAGTTGCAACGGACAACCCGCTCGGCCTGGATGTTCCGGCGTATCTGCGCAAAGCCGACGCCGACGCCGAGGTGACGGAGCCACAGGTTGTACCGGAGGAAAACGGAGAGGGAGACTTCGCGCTGGACGACCTGGAAATCCCGTCGTTTCTGAGGCGGCGCCTGAAGGATACGGGCTGACACCGGGTTGCGCCTCGCCCCAACGTATGCTTCCTGGGGATGATGGAGGATCAAGGACATGGACAGCGTGCGATGGGGTATCGTGGGATGCGGCGACGTCACGGAGGTGAAGAGCGGGCCCGGATTTCAGAACGCGAACGCGTCGAGACTGGTGGCGGTGATGAGGCGGGACGTGCAAAAGGCGGCCGACTACGCGAACCGGCACGGCGTGCCGCGGTATTACGGGCAGGCGGAGGCATTGATTGAGGATGACGGGGTCGATGCCGTTTATGTGGCGACCCCGCCGTCTTCGCATCTCGAGCTGGCACTGAAGGTGGCACAGGCTGGAAAACCATGCCTTGTTGAAAAGCCCATGGCGATGAATCACGGCGAATGCCGGCAGATGGTGGCGGCCTTCCGGAACACGGGACGGCCGCTTTTTGTGGCATACTACAGACGGGTCCTGCCTCGATTCCTGCGCGTGCGGGAGTTGCTACACGAAGGAGCGGTCGGCGAGTTGAGTTCGGTACATATTACGCATTACGAACGGCTTGCCCGGGGTGAAGCGGCGCATGGCTGGCGTTTCAGGCCGGAGACATCGGGCGGGGGGCTGTTTATGGACCTGGGATCTCACGGCCTGGACCTGCTGGATTTTCTTGTGAGTCCGATCAAACGGGCCTGGGGATGCGCGGCGAACACGGGCGGTACGTATCAGGCCGAGGACGCGGTCGCGGCCAGCTTCGAATTTGAGTCCGGGATCGTTGGAACAGGCATCTGGAATTTCAACGCGGATTTGTCTGAAGATCGAATGACGTTTACCGGCTCCGAGGGTGAGTTGCAATGTCCGGTTTTTTCGGATTCCGATATTCTCGTGAAAAAAGGCGGGGCAACAACCACCCTCGAATACAGGAATCCGCCCCATGTACATCAGCCGCTGATCCAGACGGTGGTCAATGAACTCCTGGGCGGAGAAACGTGCGAGTCAACGGGCGAGAGTGCGGCGCGGACGGGATGGGTGATGGACCGATGTCTGCAATCGTTCTACGAAGGGCGCATCTGAATGCCCCGGTGTCCTGACCCGAAATCAGGTTGCCTGAATCGGCCGGGACGGTACTATACAGCCGGCCTTCAGGGTGGTCAGGCGGTCTTCCCTGTTTGAAGATATGCCTTCAGCGCGCTCGGGTCCATCCCTGCGATGCCCAGATCGCAAACGTTTCTGCCTGAAGTCCAGCCGTCATCTCCGATGACGATCGATCCCATGTCGACTATCGCGCGCATGGTGGGGGCGGGTACATCGTACTGTGCGCCAACCGAGTGCCACGCCGCAAGACCGTATGGGATGTCTTCCGTGAGCCAGCGGCCGTCCAGGGAGCCGGGCGCCTTGAGACGGGTGAGCATGTAACTGCCGTTAATGGTAGCCCAAAGGTCTCCGTTCGGTCCGAAGCCGGCGCGATGAAAGGCGACATTCGCCGGACACAGGTTGTAACCGAGTCGACTGGCGATCGCGCGGCGTTCGGTATCCACCTGCATGATTACTCTGGCCACGGACGGGGTGACGCCCTCCTCGTAAAAGTAGAATTCACCGTGTGAATACTCCACGCGGCCGGCGTTGAGGAGGACGCCGGCGGGATGGACCACAGGGTTCATTGCGGCCAGGCCGCAGGCCATCACGTCAGGATAACCCGTTAACCCCGGAAAAAGGATATCCAACCGTCCGCGCACGTGTTCGAATTCGCCGGCCGGAAACACGCCCAGGCCCATGCCGGTGACGATTCCCCAGATGGTTGCGGTGTCCGGCGCCGTTTTCCGGCAAACGAAGGGCGCGGTGTCCACTTCGGCAAGAACGACGCCCCCTGTGCCGGCTTCCCTGAGGAGGCGCGCCCATTCGAGGGTACCGAGGGTACCGGGCATGATGACGACGGTCTGACCCGGTCGCAGGTGCGTCGCACAGACTTCCGCGAAGGGTTTGTGAGCGTACGCCGGTACGATGAGCAGAATAATATCCGGCGAATCAAGGGCCTGCTCGATATCGGTGGTGATGCAATGGATCCTGGCCGCACCCTGTCCTCCCGCACCGAGCAGATGGATGATGCCGCCGTCCACAACAGGATCCAGAGATTCCCTGAATTCGGGAATCTCGTATAGCGTGATCTCAAAGCCCTTCAGGCTGAGATTGGCGGCCACGGAAAAAGCGGTATTTCCGCCGCCGAGAACGGTAACGGTCTTCAGGGACATCAGGAGCGCCTCCCAGGTGAACAAACGCATGGCGGAAATGGATTTTACTTTGTTTTGAATTCGGACCTGCCAATCACCTTCCGTACATGTCAGGAACGAATATATACTCGCCACAGTATTGGGACAAGACCGGATTCGTGGACGGACCGCCGGCAATGTTGGTCTGCAGGCCAGGCCGGGCTTATCGACGCATTGCCGCCGGAATTCAGGTCGGATATCCCCATAGACCCGCATGAGCCGGCGGGATGGCCCATTCACGTCCGACAGTTCAACGCGAGGAGGAACGCTTTGCCCTATGAGGATCATAAAAAGCAGGCACAGGGCGCCGTATGCTGCGCCGTACTCACCATCAGCGACACGCGGACGGAAGCCGACGACAAGAGCGGCAGGATAATCAGGGATCTGCTCGCGGCTGGCGGTCACACGACGGGCTTTTACCAGGTCGTCCCGGACGAACCTGCCCGCATCCGTGACCTCGTAATCCGGATTGCAGGAGATGGCGAATGCCAGGCCATTCTGACCAGCGGCGGCACGGGCATCGCCGCCAGGGACACCACCTACGAAGCTGTGACGGGCCTGCTTGAAAAGCGGTTGGATGGGTTCGGAGAACTCTTCCGCTTCCTGAGCTGGGATGACATTGGCTCCGGCGCGATGCTCTCCCGCGCCGTGGCCGGTGTGTACCGCGACACGATGATATTCTGCATGCCGGGATCTTCAGGCGCCGTCCGCCTCGCAATGGAAAAACTGATCGTTCCCGAACTGTCGCACCTTGTCTGGGAAATCTGGCGTCAGAAGTAGCCTTAGATCCGACGTATTGCCGGGAACTCCCGGGAAGACCCGGCGAAGGCCACGCATACCCGGTGGAAACAAGCAACACGGTACATCCGCATTCGACCGGCTGAAGGCCAGAACCGTACTCTCGGAAACCGCGTTTGAGTCCGTTTGCAGTGTGCCTTTCGTCATTCAGGTAAGGGATTTCATGCCAACACGCACGATCTATATCCTGGTGCTGCCTCTCTTCCTCGGTTGCGCCGGTATCGACTCTGCCCGGGACACAGGCCGTCCGGACCATCACAACGCCTCGTACGACACCGCCGCCCACGACCCCCGTTTCTCGCCGGTTCCCGACCGCATTGTACTCACGTGGAACGGCGATCCATCCAGCTCCCAGGCCTTCACGTGGCGGACCGACGCGTCTGTTGTCGAAGCCGTGCTCGAAATCGCGACGGCCTCCGCATCACCCAGGTTTATGGTCGACGCACAAAAAATCCCGGCCCGAACCCAGGCCGTGGTCACGGAAAACGGCGCTTCACACTTTCATTCCGCAACCGTTACCGGTCTCCGTCCCGGCGCCCTTTACGCTTATCGCGTGGGCAGCGGCGACACGTGGAGCGAATGGTTCCACTTCCGGACGGCCCTGGACGAACCGGCGCCCTTTTCATTCATTTATCTGGGCGACGCCCAGAACAACATCCTGTCCCTGTGGTCCCGGACCATCCGCGCGTCCTTCGCGACCGCGCCGCATGCGAGCTTCATCCTGCACGCCGGGGACCTGGTCAACCGCGCAAACAGCGACGGCGAATGGGGGGAGTGGTTCCGGGCAGGCGCCTTCATCCATGCAACCGTCAACGCCGTTCCAACGCCCGGAAACCACGAATACGCCAAAGACAAAGAGGGCAGGCGTCGTCTGTCCCGCCTGTGGCGCCCACACTTCACACTGCCGCAAAACGGCCCGGAAGGGCTGAAGGAAACCGTATACTATTTCGATTATCAGGGCGCGCGCATCATCTCTCTTAATTCCAACGAAGATCGCGACGACCAGGTACCGTGGCTTGAATCCGTCCTTCGGGAGAATCCGAACCGCTGGACGTTCGTCACTTTCCACCATCCTGTCTTCTCCACCGGAAAAGGCAGGGACAACGAGTCTTTGCGCGAAGCGTGGAAACCTCTGTTCGACAGATACAGGGTTGACCTCGTGCTACAGGGACACGACCACAGCTACGGACGCGGTTCGAATCTCCCTTCGGGCGCCATTGCCCGCGACGAACGGGACGGTACCGTATACGTCGTATCCGTGAGCGGACCCAAACAGTACAAACTCTCGTCAAGGCGATGGTGGCGGCGGGCCGCCGAAAACACCCAGTTGTACCAGACCATCACCGTAACCGGTGACACACTGCGGTACGAAGCCCGCACGGCCACCTCCGAACTCTACGACGCATTCGACCTTATAAAACAGAAAGACGGTCCAAACATGCTCGTCAACCGCATACCCGACACACCCACACGCACCCACATGAACACCATCGGCGGTCGAAAATAGCCGGGAACCGGAGGGGCAATGCCAAGGGTGGGGCTGATCGCGCATCCTGACTTTTCCCGGCATGACACCGGCTTCGGGCACCCGGAAAAACCCGAACGGCTCATCGCCATCCAGCGCCGGCTGGACGAGGCCGGTCTCAGAGACCGGCTGGTCAACGTCGCGCCCAGAATGCTGGAAGCCGACCGGCTGGAGACGGTCCACACGTCCCGGCACATCAGGGATGTACAACGCCGATGTGAACAAAACATACGCCTTATGGACGCGGGGGACACGTTTATATGCCCTGCGTCATTCGACGTCAGCCGTCTCGCGGCAGGGGCGGCATGCGAGGCGGTGGAGGCCGTCATGGATGACCGTGCAGATGCCGTATTCTGCGCCACGCGTCCACCGGGCCACCACGCTGAACGGGACAGGGCGATGGGCTTCTGCCTGTTCAACAACGCGGCCGTCGCCGCCCGATACATCCAGGAAGCCCACGGGCTGGAACGAATCCTCATCGTCGACTGGGACGTACATCACGGGAACGGTACCCAGAACATCTTCGAGAAAGACCCCACGGTCTTCTACTTCAGCGCACATCAGTACCCGCACTATCCCTGGTTCAGCGGCAGCAGCGGCGAAAGGGGAATCGGCGCGGGAACGGGAACGAACCTGAATGCCCCCCTGCCCGCCGGCGCGGGAGACGAACAATTCATTCGCGCATTTGACGAACTTCTGGCCCCCGAAATGGAACGTTTTCAGCCGGAATTCGTTATCGTCTCATCCGGTTTTGACGCGCACGTCGACGACCCGCTTTCCGGCACCCGGGTTACGGCGGACGGATTCGCCGAGATGACGCGCAGGGCTCGTCATCTCGCGGGGACGTACGCAAACGATCGTCTCATCTCGGTTCTGGAAGGCGGTTACGACCTGAACAGCCTTGCCCAGTGCGTCGAATACCACTTGAGCGCCCTGCTGGATACCGGTTAGCAGACTCCGGCGGCCCTGCGTGCCGGCGCCGGCCGTTGGAACGTTTGACTCGATCCGGTCGTCTACACCCTCGGCCTCGGCCCCGCGGGCAGCGTGCGTCGATTCCGTTTACGGAGGCAAAGTGAGTTCAAGAGACCCTGTTGTCGCATTCCAGGGTGAAATGGGCGCATTCAGCGAAATGGCCGCCCGCAGTTACTTCTGCGAAAATGTCCGCGTGGTTCCACAGTCCGATTTCGAAGGCCTTTTCAACGCCGTCGCCGGGGGCGGGTGCACGCACGGCATGGTACCCATTGAGAATTCCCTTATGGGGAGCATTCACGAAAACTACGATCTGCTCCTCCAGCAGGATCTCTACATCACAGGCGAAATCAAACTGCGAATCGTGCACCACCTCATTGTCAATCCCGGTGTCAGGATGGAAGACGTGAGGCAGATCTACTCACAGGCGCCTGCCCTGGCGCAATGTACCGAGTTCATTCGATCCGCCGCAGGCGTCGAAGCCGTGGTTGCACACGACACGGCTGGCGCCGTCAAACAGATCAAGGAAGAAAACGCGAGAGATGCCGCCGCCATCGCCAGCGCACAGGCGGCCATCGACTACGATCTGGAAATTATACGCGAAGGCCTTGAAAACGACCACCGGAACTATACCCGGTTTCTGGTTGTCGCGTCCGAACCGGCTGAACCTGTCGATCCCGCCAAAACCACCGTCGTCTATACTCTGGATCACATCCCCGGAGCCCTGTTCAAAAGCCTGGGCGTATTTGCAATGCGGGATATCAATCTCCTCAAAATCGAATCGCGCCCCTTGAGCGGCCGGCCCTGGGAGTACGTCTTCTACCTGGATTTCGAAGGTCACCTGGCCGGTGAAGATTGCCGGCAGGCGATTGACCACCTCGAAAAAATGGCCAGTTTCCTCAAAATCCTCGGCTCCTACACGCTGGGAAAGACTGTCGAAGGCAGTCTGCGGGAGAAAAGGGTGGCCCCATGAACCTGGCGCGCAGGATGGACAAGCTCGGTACTGAATCCGCGTTCGAAGTGCTCGTCAAGGCGCGAGACCTCGAAGCCCGGGGCAGGGACGTGGTCCACCTTGAAATCGGCGAGCCCGATTTCGACACACCGCCCCATATCGTCTATGCCGCCGGGCAGGCGCTTCGTTCGGGTCATACCCACTACGGTCCTCCGGCGGGTCTGCCGGAACTCCGCGAGGCCATCGCAGGCGACGTCTCCAGGTCCCGTGGAATTCCGGTCAATCCGGATCAGGTCGTGGTCACGCCCGGCGCCAAACCGATTATGTTCTACGCCATTCTGGCCCTCGCGCAGCCTGGAGACGAGGTCATCTATCCCGATCCGGGATTTCCCATCTACGAGTCCGTAATCAGATTTGCGGGCGCCCGGCCTGTACCCATTTCGCTCACGGAGGAACGCAACTTCGGCCTCGACGTGAATGAACTTGCGGACCGGATCACGGACCGCACCCGGCTTCTCATCATCAATTCCCCGCAAAACCCCACCAGTGGCATTATCCCTCCGTCAGACCTGAAGTCGATCGCGGAGCTTGTCGTCGACAAGGGGATCCCGGTACTTGCCGACGAGATCTACTCCCGGATCCTGTACGACGGCGAATTCCATAGTATCTCGGTGTACGAGGGGATGCAGGACCAGACCATTATTCTGGACGGCTTTTCCAAGACGTACGCGATGACGGGGTGGCGAATCGGGTACGGCGTGATGCCGCAAAGCCTGGCGGAAAAGTTCGGGCTCCTGATGGTCAACAGCAACTCCTGCACCGCGACGTTCACCCAGCGGGCGGCCCTGGCCGCACTTCAGGGTCCGCAGGATAACGTGCGCGCGATGGTGGCTGAATTCAAACGCCGGCGGGACATCTTTGTCGCGGGACTCCGCGAAATTCCGGGCATCCGCTGCCCGCTTCCGGGCGGCGCGTTTTACCTCTTTCCGAATGTTGAAGACCTGGGGCGCTCCTCCCAGGAATTCGCCGACTACCTTCTGTACGAAGGCAACGTCGCAGCACTGTCCGGCCGCGGCTTCGGCGCCTTCGGCGAAGGCCACGTCCGCTTTTCGTACGCCAATTCGGTCGAGAATATCCACAAGGCGCTGAATCGTATCGCGGAATGCGTGCGGAAAATCCGGGGATGACACGCGGCTTGAACCGTGACGTTCGGGTTGGAGGATACCGTCGCCGTTTCGTCTAATCAAGGCGGGTCCGATGCTGCAGACGGGAGACCCGGCTTGCGGGGGCTTACAAAAAAACCCCGGTGACGAATCGTCATCGGGGCTTCTTGCAATGAATGCGGAGATGGAATTCAGCCGCGGGCGAGGCAGGATATCCATCGCTTGAGGCCGGCCACCCCGCCTTCTACCACATCACACGAAAAGACGTCGCCGTGCTCACTTCCTGCCGGCTGTTCATGTCGAGGATATTCACCCGAAAGTCCCGCGGGCCGGGAAACATTTCCAGGTTCAACGCCTGGTATATCGGCTCCCACGCCTGCGAACCCTTATGGGTATAGGAGATCGCCGTTGTCCATTCCGGTTTCTCCTCCGCACCGTCTTCCTTTAAGGTGCGAATCTGATAGGTTATCTGATAGTTGGTGGCGCCGAACCGGTCCTTCCGCAGATTGTAGATTTCAAAGTAAAAGTACGCCTGCGCGCCCTGCCGGTACTGTTTGAGCGGATTGGGCAGAATGAGATACCGCTCCCGTCCGTAGGGCGCCTGCTCCCTTTCGACAATCCGTCGCGCAAGCAGCATATCGCTCACGCTCAGCGAATCGTATCCGAATTCCCCAATCTGCAATACGCTCCGGAACGTACCTATTGATTTTGTCTTCCTGTCCTCAGCCTCCGCCGCGATGAAGTATTTACCGGGCGACAGCATCAGCTTCTCGCCGGTAAACAGATACCCTTCCCGAGTCGCTTCATACTGTACCCACGGCATGACGTCGACCCTTCCGACGTCCCTCCTCAGAGTGTCCCAATCCGCATCGAACAGAAACAGTCCCTGGCGTATTTCCACCGCCTGCGCCCCGGTTTGCGCCTCTTTGTGTTGTACTTCCTCTCCCGGAAGCGCGTAGTATACCTCCACTCTGGCCTTGTCCCCTTCCCCGCGGAACCGGGCCATCTGGTACGGGGCATCGTAACGCTCCCATTTGTATGGGTCCTTATAGTATTCGGGCAACTTTGCCGTCAGCCTCTCGAAATCCACCGGCTGTCTTCCCAACCAACCCACCCGATAGCGCCAGGTATCCCGCGTATCCGTATTCGCAAACAGCAGCCGAAACCCGCCGTAGTCCCACATCTCCAGACGGGAACGATGTTTAAACGGCGTCGTCCCCTGCTGGCTCAGCCAGAACAGATGATCCTGGTACCAGACCGGCTCATCCAGACCGGTATCGATCTCCGGCGGCCGGACACTCCTTGCCTCCGGACGTCCATACCGGATATACGCCTGACCCTTGTCCGTCGTCCAGCCCGCAATTCCACGTTCCGGATCTCCGAAACGAAGGTTGACGTACGCCACCCTTCCGCAGTGCTCCATCAGACGTTCGTTAACCGGCGTGAGGAACAACGGATCGCGTCCGGTCCAGAATGCCCGCAACGCCTCGTCGTCGGGGAGGTCTTCGCCAGCCTCCACGTTCTGTTTGCCCACCAGCATGAATACGGACATCATGAACTGCTGTTCGCGACCGGACATCCGTTTCAAACCGTTCACATAGGCGGGATAGGCGCGCTGGAGTTCGTCCTGCGCCTGGTATGCCAGTCCCAAAAAGAAATAGACGTCCGGGTCCTCCGGCCGGCGATTCAGGAAGTCCTCGAAAAGCGCCGCCATTTTTTCGGGCATCCGGGCTTCGTAATACACCAGTCCCAGCAGTAACAGCGAGGGTCTGTGCTCCGGATCGACATTCAGAGCCCTGGTCAGATATCCGATCGCCTGGTCCCGGTCTTTCTCCCCGAATCTTTCCAGACTGAACGATCTGGTTCGCCGATTGCCCAGGTCGTCGTATTGATAGTCGATGCGCTCGCCTTCGAGATATCGCGACATCTGCCAGGCCGCATACCGGCCGGCCAGGTACAGCGCGCCGACGTGGTCCGGATTCATGTCGATGGCTTTTTTCGCGATCTTGTAGGCATGGCCTCTTCTGCCCAGGGCCCAAAGGACCCTCGCGTACTCGATCTGAAAATCGATATTCGTCCTGTCTTTCCGAATCGCCCGTTGCAGCCACGTGGAGGCCTGCCTGCGGGTACCCGGTGTGCTCTCATCGCTGTAGAGTCGGGCGAGCTCGTACATTGCCCATCCTGACTGATCCTGCCGGACCGCCTCCCTGATGAGCTTTTCGCGTGTCCGGTATTCGACCGTTGTATCCGATGCCGCCGCAAGGAGCGAGTCTACACGCGCCGAGACCGCCCGGGCGGCTTCGGCCTGCGCCGCGAAAACCGGAATGGCTGCTGCAATCACAAAAACCAATGCCCGCATACACCCTCCTGGTACAGGTGGCGTCCAACCTCCCAAAACCTGTAACATCGCCACAAATGGCAGTTTGACAAAGAAATAAATGCCCGGTATCATGTATACGAACGACCGGTAGAAAAGTTCTCCGGTCCTTCCAACGGAACGATATCCCAGTTGGGGATAATGCGGTCTACGGCTTATATTTCGGCAGCCCGCGTTTCGACACGTGGCAGCGCTGTTTCAGGAGAATTCGATGGCGAACCCTTATACTCAACCGGCCGAGGTCATCAGCCGCTGGATCACCGACCGCCAGCGCCTGCTTCGAAACGAGACGGAAGACTTTCTCCGAAGCGAGATCCTGAACTACGGCCCGCGCCAGACCGCGCACTGGAATCGGGACTACAGCTCGGTTGAAGCCTTCGAGCGCTCGGTCGAAGTCAATCGCCGCCGCTGGCAGGAAACGATCGGCATCTTCGAGTACGACGGAACAAAGCTCGAACCGGTGCTGGATCCGTGGTACGAAAACGACAGGTTCACCGCCTGGTGGATTACCATCAGATTACTCGGCAATCTGCGAGGGCGCGGAATACTCGCCCTGCCCAGGGACCCGGACGGTCCCGCCCCGCTCGTCATCGCCCAGCACGGTATCGGGTCGTCGCCCGAAAAGGCATTCGGCCTGGACGACCCGAACGATACCTACAAATCCTACGCCCGCTGCCTGGCGGAAGAGGGATTCGCCGTGATCGCTCCGATGAACATCATGGGCGGCCCTGCCCGGGCGCGGCAGGAACGCCTCTGCAAGCTGCTTGGCAAGACCCTGTGGGGCCTTGAAGTCTTCCGCACGCAGCGGCTTCTGGACTACCTGGAAACTCGCCCTGAAGTAGATATCGAACGCACCGCGATGTATGGTATCAGCCTTGGGGGCGCCTACACCATGTTCACGACTCCGGTCGAGCCCCGCATCAGGGCCGCCGTGGTCTGCGCCTGGTTCAACCACAGGCGCAACAAAATGGCCGTGGACGACCCCCGTTACAGCTGCTTTCTTTCCGTCAACGAGGAGCACGTCTGGATTCCCGGCTGGCTGAGCGCGTTCACAGACAGCGACCTGGTCTCGCTCATCTGTCCCCGTCCACTGCTGGTGGAGCAGGGCAAGGCCGATGGAATCGCCTGGTGGCCGATGATGCTCGACGAGTATCACCAGGCTTGTGAACACTACGCCAGACTCGGTTTGTCCGAAAATATCGAAATTGACCTTCACGAAGGCGGCCACGAGATTCGGCTGGACAGGAGCCTTCAATTTCTGAAGAAATGGTTGAAGCCGTAGCCGGTTACGTTCGGAATGCCGGATTACGTTCCGAATCTCGATGGATGGACCGGACGATCCAAAATACAAAGGAAAAAAACATGGTTAAACTCGGTGTCTTCGGATGCGCGGGCATTTCAACCCATCAACTGAATTCCGTGTGGGACGACAATTGCGTCCAGGTGGTCGCCGGTGCGGATGTGCGTCCGGCGCAACTCGACCATTTCAGGGAAAGATTCGGTATGCGTCAGGGGTACGCGGATTACAGGGTGCTGCTTGGCGAAGCCGATATTGACGCCGTCATGATCTGCACGCCCACCTTCCTCCATCCGGAGATGGCGATCGCCTCCGCGGAGGCAGGCAAACACATCTTTTGCCAGAAACCCATGGCGATGAATTCGTACGACTGTTATCGTATGATCCAGGCGTGCCAAAGAAATAACGTTAAACTCCAGATCGGTTTCGTCAGGCGTTTCGACAACGACTGGGGCACGGTCAGAAGAGTCGTCGAATCCGGCCGACTGGGCAGCCCCGTTCTCTGGCGCCAGATTTCCGGCGGCTCGCCCCCGGGCAGCCCATTCTTCATGGACCGCTTTCAGGGCGGCGGGCCGATGATCGACGGCATGGTCCACAATTACGACTTCGCGGTCCACTGCTTCGGCGAACCCGTGGAAGTCAAGTCCATGCCCATCAAAATTCACCACACGTCCAGCGCCTGGGATACGGGCACCGTCCTCGTCCGCTTTGAACGGGGCGACGCGATCATGTGTTCCTGGTCCTGGGGACTGCCGGCCGGCGTACGTCCCAGAGGGGGTACGGACATAATCGGTCCCAACGGCGCACTCATGTTTCCCGGGAACTACGATCCGAAGAAGGTCGAAGGCAAGTACGACACCGATACCCAGGGCGCCTACCTCCTGTCCCTTGCCGACGGCGAGGAGGAAATCATCACCTTTAAAAAGAAAAACATGTTTAGGGACGAAATGCTGCATTTCGCCGATTGGGTTCAAAGTGGAACGGATCCGCTCGTTACCGGTGAGGACGGCCTGCGCGCCACCCGGATCGCCGAACTGGCGCTCGACGGCGGCGGACTGTATCAGCCCGCGTAGCGTCTGCGGCGGGAATGCCGGCAGGATTCGAAGAAAACGGGTAGAAATAAGGGACTCAAATGATTTCAGAATTCCCTCCGGTAAGAGATACTCATGAGCTTGTTAGGCACCGCCCTCGCGCAGACACGAC
>LXNJ01000437.1_pt1 | contig 29834 bp, 21 predicted proteins | sample 809081 | NCBI WGS metagenome assembly LXNJ01 (sample SAMN04870510, study PRJNA318959) | sponge metagenome | biome: sponge; feature: marine sponge reef; material: water | host: Petrosia ficiformis | place: Greece: Milos, Mediterranean Sea | collected 2013-05-29 | depth 5-7 m | reverse complement strand
GCGGCGATCAACCCGACCGCCACTGCCGTCACCAAGTCGACGAATACGGTCAAGGCCAAGGTGGTCAACATCACCACGAGATGTTCACGCTGCAGTCGATGAACCCGGGACAACAATCGCCAGTCGATGATGTCCCAACCGATCTTGACCAGGATACCGGCCAGCGCGGCGTGGGGAATGGGCTCGACGAATCGACCGAGCCCGAGCACCACGCCGAGCATGAGGATCGCGTAGCACATTCCGGATACCGGGGTCCGTCCTCCGGCGCGGATATTCGTCACCGTCAGGATCGGCGAACCTGCAGCCGGCACACCGCCGATCAACCCGGCGACGATGTTGCCCAATCCCTGGCCGACCAGTTCCCGGTTGGGGCGGTGCTGCGTACGCGTCAGCGAATCAGCGACCAGGGACACCAGAAGGCTGTCCACCGACCCCAGCAACGCGAGGATGAGTGCGGGCTCCACCGCGCGTGCCAGGAAACTCCACCCGGGCGATTGCAGCTGGAACTCCGGCAATCCCGTGGGCACCGTCCCGATGACCGGTGCGTCGGTGAGCCAAAGAACACCCAGCAACGTGCCGGCCAAGAGCGCGACGAGCGGAGCCGGGAGGTACTTCGCGAAACGGCGCGGCCAAAGGACAGCGATGGCAAGGGTCGTCGCGGCGATCACGAACGCACTGACGTTCATGTCCGCCACCGCCCCGGGCAGTGCGGCGAGCGTGCCGAGGGCACCACCCGCGACCGAGACCCCGCCAACGAACGGCAGCAGCTGAATCATGACCACGATGATGCCGATCCCAGACATGAAGCCCGAGATCACGACGTGCGGCGTATAGGCGACGAACCGGCCAATCCTCGACAGCCCCAGCAAAACCTGCAGTAGTCCCGCCATGACGACGACGGTGAGGGCTTCGGCGATGTGACTGGCGTAGCCCGTCACGATTACCGCCATCGCGACGGTCATGGGCGCGGTGGGGCCGGAGATCTGCGATCTCGTCCCACCGAAAAGCGCCGCGAAGAAACCAGCTCCGATGGCGCCGTACAGTCCAGCGGCCGCCCCTAGACCCGAAGCCACCCCGAAACCGAGCGCAACGGGGAGCGCCACGACGGTGGCCGTAATGCCGCCGAAAAGGTCACCCCGCAGCGATTGGAAACTGTAAGTGCCGTCGAGCCCTTGCATGAAACAAACACTCCGTTGTTGCCTGGTAGTCAGCGGCGCTCGATGCCGGGAGAATTCGCCCAGCGAATTCTCGGGGCGACCGCGAAGCGGTCGCGTCTTGCATGCCGAATCAGGTCGCTAGTTCCTTGGCCGTTCACGACACATCCCGGTGCACCCGGCGGGGCGATGGAGATTTTGCGCAGCGGAATCCCTGGCGGCCGTGAACCGGCCATCCCCGAAACGCAGCTGCATGGTGTCGAGCGTCTCCGCCGCCATTGAATCACACCAACTGGGCGGTGCAAATTCGGTGTGGTCACCGAATACGGGGCGCCTCGCGCAGTCGGCCGTCGTGGTGAACCGCCCGCTCAGGCCCTTCCTACGCGGGCGGGGACAAGCCGCGCCTCATCCGATGCGTGCCAATCGAAGGCGGCACCACGGCGAACCGTCGCCGCCCTCGGTCAACTCGAGCTCAACGCCTCCGACAAGGCCTGCTCGATCTCGTCGGCGGTGGCACCCTGCTCGCGTGCCAACCGGGCTTGGGCTTCCTCTTCCCGCCGCTGCTTGCGTTCCTGGTGGTAGTTCAGCCCCGTCCCGGCCGGAATCAGCCGGCCGACGACGACGTTCTCCTTCAATCCGCGCAGGTGGTCGCGTTTTCCGGTCACAGCCGCCTCGGTCAGCACTCGGGTCGTCTCCTGGAACGATGCCGCCGAAATAAACGACTCCGTCGCCAGGGATGCCTTGGTGATACCGAGCAGAACGCGTTCGTAATCCACGGGCTTGAGGTCGTGGCCACTGAGACGCTCGTTTTCAAGCAACACGTTGACGTACTCGGCCTGCTCGCCCCGGATATAGTCCGAATCGCCCGGGTCGACAATCTCGACCTTGCGCAGCATTTGCCTGACGATGGTCTCGATGTGCTTGTCGTTGATCGTCACCCCCTGAAGCCGGTACACCTCCTGGATTTCGTAGATGATGTACTTCGCGAGTTCGGCGACTCCCTTCAACCGAAGGATGTCGTGGGGACTCTCCGGACCCTCCGAGATGACTTCGCCTCGTTCAACGTGCTCACCCTCGAATACCGAGATCTGCCGCCACTTGGGAATCAAGGTCTCCACCACCGTGTGGGTGATGATGTCACCACGCTCGACCTTCTGGCCGGCTGCCGCCACGATGCGGTGGGAATCGGGAATCGACAACGACAGTTCCTCGCCATCGTCCGCCGTGATCACGACGGTCCTCTCCTTCTCCAGGACGGCGACCTGGCCAGCGACCTCCGCCCGCAATCCCTCGCCGGTGATAACCAGCCGCTTCTTGCCCTTGGTTTCCTTGCCGAAGCTGACCGTTCCCGTCGCCTCCGCGAGAATCCCCGGTTCCTTCGGCCGCCGGGCCTCGAAGAGATCGGCGACACGCGGCAAACCGCCGGTAATGTCACGGGTCTTGGACCCTTCCTGGGGAATTCGGGCAATCACATCGCCGACGCCCACCGCCGCGTTGTCCTCCACGTTGAGGATCGCGAGGTCCGCCAGGAAGTAATGCGCCGGTACGTCCGTATTGGCGAGATTGACCGCTTCGCCCGACTCGTCGACCAACCGAACACCGGGACGCAGATCCTTGCCCGCCGTCGGCCGGTCCTTCGGATCGAGAACCGAAATGCTGGTCAAACCGGTCAGTTCGTCCATCTGCCGGTTCACCGAAAGACCCTCTTCCATGTCTTCGAACACGACACGGCCTTCGACCTCGGTGATGATCGGGTGGGTGTGGGGATCCCAGTTCGCGATGACCTGACCCGCATCGACCTCGTCGTTCTCACCGACCGTAACGAACGCGCCGTAGGGCAGCTTGTAGCGTTCACGCTCGCGTCCATGCTCGTCGACGATCGCGATTTCCCCCGAACGCGACACCGCCACCAATTCACCCGACTCGCGTTTCACATGCTTCAGGTTGTGCATTCGCACCGTACCCCCGAAGCGCACCTGGACGCTGTCGCTCGCGGTTGCGCGGGACGCCGCGCCGCCGATGTGGAACGTCCGCATGGTCAGCTGGGTGCCGGGCTCGCCAATGGACTGGGCCGCGATCACGCCCACCGCTTCGCCCACGTTCACCTTGTGCCCCCGGGCGAGGTCGCGCCCGTAGCATTCCGCGCATACGCCGAAACGGGTTTCGCAGGTAATCGGGGAACGCACGGCGATCTCGTCGACGCCCATGAGTTCCAAGCGTTCCACCCAGGCCTCGTCGAGCATTGTGCCCTTGGCGATCAGTTCGTGTTCGCCATCGACGTCGGCCACTGGCCGGGCGATGACGCGACCGAGCACTCGCGCCGAGAGCGGCTCGACCACATCCCCGCCTTCGATCAGGGCGGTCATGACCAGGCCCTTGTCGGTCCCGCAGTCCGCCGCGGTGACTACGAGATCCTGGGCCACGTCCACAAGCCGTCGCGTAAGGTAGCCCGAGTTCGCCGTCTTCAGCGCGGTATCCGCGAGTCCCTTCCGGGCACCATGAGTTGAAATGAAGTACTCGTTTACCGACAGGCCTTCCCGGAAGTTGGCAATGATCGGAGTCTCGATGATGCTGCCGTCCGGCCGTGTCATCAGGCCCCGCATTCCGGCCAATTGCCGTATCTGTGCCTGGGAACCTCGAGCACCGGAGTCCGAGTAGATGTAGACGGAGTTGAACGACTCGTGGTCGAACTCCTTGCCGTTGAGATCGATCGCCCTCTCGGTGGAGATACCCTTCATCATGGACTGTGAAACCAGGTCCTCCGCCCGCGACCAGATGTCCACGGCCTTGTTGTATTTCTCGCCCTGGGTCACGAGGCCGGATGCGTACTGGGACTCGATCTCGGCGACTTCATCTCGTGCACTGGTGATGATCGCCGCCTTGTCTTCGGGTATGACGAAGTCTTCGATCCCAATCGACGCCCCCGAAGTCGTCGAATAGTGGAATCCCGTGTACATGAGCTGGTCGGCGAAGACCACGGTCTCCTTGAGGCCGACGTTGCGGTAGCAGGCATTGATCAGCCCGGAGATCGCGCGCCGGTCGAGCGGCTGGTTGATCAGCTCGAAGGGCAGTTGCTGCGGCACCAGCTCGTAGAGCAATGCCCGGCCCACCGTGGTCTCGACGAGTGAGGGGTCCTCCTGTTCGTCGTTCTCGCGAATGCGCACCTTGACCTTGGCGTGCAGGTCGACCTTGCGGGTCTCGAACGCGCGTGTGACCTCGGCGACGTCCGTGAAGGACATGCCTTCGCCCAACGCGCCCATTTTTTCCCGGGTCATGTAATACAGACCCAATACCACGTCATGGGTGGGCACGATGATCGGCTCGCCACTGGCCGGCGACAGCACGTTGTTGGTGGACATCATGAGTGCGCGGGCTTCCAGTTGCGCTTCCAGCGTCAACGGCACGTGCACGGACATCGTGTCGCCGTCGAAGTCGGCGTTGAACGCCGCGCAGACCAACGGATGCAGCTGGATCGCGTTGCCCTCGATGAGCAGCGGCTCAAATGCCTGGATGCCAAGCCTATGCAGGGTCGGTGCCCGGTTTAGCAGGACCGGATGCTCGCGGATGACCTCCGCGAGAATGTCCCAGACCTCCGCAGTCTCCCGCTCCACCATTCGCTTCGCCGACTTGATGGTGGTAGCCAGTCCCCGTGTTTCCAGCTTCCCGAAGATGAACGGTTTGAACAGCTCCAGCGCCATCTTCTTCGGAAGCCCGCACTGGTGGAGCTTGAGGGTCGGGCCCACAACGATGACCGTCCGTCCCGAGTAGTCGACCCGCTTGCCAAGCAGGTTCTGACGGAACCGCCCCTGCTTGCCCTTGATCATGTCCGCGAGAGACTTCAACGGGCGCCGGTTGGAACCCGTGATGGCCCGGCCGCGGCGGCCGTTGTCGAGCAGTGCGTCCACCGCTTCCTGCAGCATCCGCTTCTCGTTGCGCACGATGATGTCCGGCGCATTCAGGTCGAGCAGACGCTTCAATCGGTTGTTGCGGTTTATCACCCGCCGGTAGAGATCGTTCAGGTCCGACGTCGCGAAACGCCCGCCATCCAAGGGGACCAGCGGGCGCAGATCCGGCGGCAGCACCGGCAGCACGGTGAGGATCATCCACTCCGGCTTGTTGACCTTCCCGTTGGCGCTCGACTGGAAAGCCTCCATGAGCTTCAGACTCTTGGAGAGCTTCTTGCGTTTGGTTTCCGAGGTCGACGTGCGAACCTGTTCGGCGACCTGTTCGACCCGGTTCTCGAGGTCCAAGTCGATCAAGAGCTCGCGAACCGCTTCGCCGCCCATCATCGCCGTGAACTCGTCGCCGTGGCGTTCGATTTCCTCGTAGTACTCCTCGTCCGTGAGCAGCATGCCGGCTTCGATGCCCGGCACCGTACCGGCGTCGGTCACGACGTGGTTCTCGAAATAGAGCACGCTCTCGACCGAGCGCAGGGTTCCGATGTAGCGTCGCTCCACCCACAGATGAGGTGCCAGTCCCGGACGGTCGTCCTGGGATGCGACGTGGTCTTCCCGGCAGGTGTAGCGTTTCGACAGGTGCGACACCATGTCACCCGGGGTATAGGATTGACCCGCCTTCCAGCCAGTCAATTTGCCGTGGCTGTCCTCGCCGTAGCCCGCGTCGAGCAGTAGGCCGATTCGCGAAGGCAACGATTTGAGGAACCAGATGTGGGCGACGGGGCTCGCCAGTTCGATACGCCCCATGCGTTCGCGGCGAACCTTCGAAAGGGTCACCTCCACCCCGCACTTCTCGCACATCACGCCCCGGTGCTTGAGCCGCTTGTACTTGCCGCACAGGCATTCGTAGTCCTTGGTGGGACCGAAGATCCGTGCGCAGAACAAGCCGTCCCGCTCCGGCTTGAGGGTGCGGTAGTTGATGGTCTCGGGCTTTTTGACTTCGCCGAAGGACCACGAGCGGATCATTTCCGGTGACGCCAGTCCGATCCGCAAGCTGTCGAACTCGTCCGGTGCGCTCTGGCCCCTAAACAGATTGATGAGGTCTTTCATGTTCCCTTTAATCCCTTGTTCTTAAGCAACGTGGAGCGTTGTTGCAGCACCTATTCCCTATGCAGGTCGATGTCGATCCCGAGGGATCGGATCTCCTTCACGAGAACATTGAAGGATTCCGGCATCCCGGGGTCCATCTCGAAGTCGCCGTCGACGATGTTCTTGTACATCTTCGTACGGCCCGTCACGTCGTCAGACTTGACCGTCAGTACTTCCTGCAAGGTATAGGCCGCGCCGTACGCCTCGAGTGCCCAGACCTCCATCTCGCCGAACCGTTGGCCGCCGAACTGCGCCTTGCCCTGCAACGGTTGTTGCGTGACAAGACTGTACGAGCCGGTGGAACGGCAATGCATCTTGTCGTCCACCAAGTGGTCTAGTTTCAGCATGTACATGTAGCCGACGGTCACGGGACGGTCGAACGCGTCTCCGGTGCGGCCGTCGTAGAGCACCGTCTGGCCGCTGGTGGGCAAGCCCGCCAGTTCTAGGAGGTTACGGATGTCATCCTCCTTGGCCCCATCGAATACCGGCGTAGCGATGGGTACCCCGTCGCGAAGGTTGCCCGCGAGTTCCAGGATCTCCTCATCGGTCAAAGAGCCCAAGTCTTCGCCCTGACCGTTGACCGATCCGTCGCCGTTGTAGACCTTGTCCAGGTAGCCGCGCATCGTCGCGGCCCGTTGGGCAATGCTGGGCTCCGACTCAGACGGCGCTTCGAGCAACTTCCCAATCTTCTCGCCGACGCCTTTCGCCGCCCAGCCAAGGTGCGTCTCGAGCACCTGGCCGACGTTCATCCGGGACGGCACGCCCAGTGGATTCAGGACGATGTCCACGGGCTCGCCGTTCTCGTCGAAAGGCATGTCCTCCACCGGCATGATGACCGAGACGACGCCCTTGTTGCCGTGTCGTCCCGCCATCTTGTCTCCGGGTTGGATGCGCCGCTTGATGGCGAGGTAGACCTTCACGAACTTGAGCTCTCCCGGCCGGAGATCGTCGCCGCCTTCGATCTTGGACTTCTTGTCCACGAAAACCGCGTCCAGTTCACGGCGTCGTGCCTTGAGCTGGCGTTCCGCCTTGTCGAGTTGATCGTTCAGGGCATCGTCTGCCATGCGCACCCGGAACCACTGGTCCGGGTTCAGGTTGTCGAGATAGGCATCGGTCACTTCCGCCCCGCCTTCCAAGTCGGGCGCACTAGCCGACTCGTTGCCGCGCAGGGCCTCGCGCAGCCGCTCGAACGTGGCGCCTTCGACGATGCGGTACTCGTCGTCGAGGTCCTTCTTGATCTCCTCGAGTTCCATGCGCTCGATGTCCAACGCGCGCTTGTCCTTCTCGAGCCCGTCGCGGGTGAAGATGCGCACGTCGATGACCGTGCCGCGGACCCCGGTGGGAACCCGCAGCGAGGTGTCCTTTACGTCGGACGCCTTCTCGCCAAAGATCGCGCGCAGGAGCTTTTCCTCCGGTGTCAGCTGGGTTTCGCCCTTGGGCGTGACCTTGCCGACCAGGATGTCCCCGGGTGCGACTTCGGCACCCACGTAGACGATTCCCGACTCGTCGAGCTTCGCCAAGGCCGATTCGCCGACGTTGGGGATGTCGCAGGTGATCTCCTCCGGGCCGAGCTTGGTGTCCCGTGCACTGCAGGTAAGCTCCTGGATGTGCACGCTGGTGAACCGGTCCTCCTGCACCACGCGTTCGGAGATCAGGATCGAGTCCTCGAAGTTGTAGCCATTCCAGGGCATGAAGGCGATGCGCATGTTCTGGCCCAGCGCCAACTCCCCGGTATCCACCGACGGTCCATCGGCGAGGATGTCGCGCGCGGCGATCCGGTCGCCTTCCTTCACCAACGGTCGCTGATTGATACAGGTGTTCTGGTTGGAGCGCGTGAACTTGGTCAGGTTGTAGATGTCGACACCGGCCTCGCCCGCCCTCATCTCGACATCGTCCACCCGCACAACGATCCGCGCGGCATCCACGGAGTCCACCACGCCACCACGTTCCGCGATCATGCAGACGCCGGAGTCACGTGCCACGTGGCGTTCGATCCCGGTACCAACGAGTGGCGTCTCGGTACGGATTGTGGGCACCGCCTGGCGCTGCATGTTCGAACCCATGAGCGCCCGGTTGGCATCGTCGTGCTCCAAGAAGGGGATCAGCGCCGCCGCCACAGACACAAGCTGCTTCGGCGATACGTCCATGTAGTCGACCTTGTCGGGCGCCATCTTCGTGAACTCGTTCAGATGACGAACATCCACGAGGTCCTCGAGGAAATTCCCCGACTCGTCGAGCACCGAGTTGGCCTGGGCGATCACATGCTCCGACTCGTCGATCGCCGAGAGGTAGTGGCAATGCGCCTCGTAGCGAGCCGCTTCGGCGCCGCCAACGAGGTCGCGGTTCGCCGCCTCGGCGTTGGCGCGCGTCATCACCTCGCCAACGCGAAACCCAGTGCCGCCGGCATGGGTAATGCGTACTTCGTCGACCACGTGACCGTCTTCCACGCGACGATAGGGGGTCTCCAGAAATCCGTATTCGTTCGTTCGCGCATACGCGGCCAACGAGTTGATCAGTCCAATGTTCGGACCCTCGGGGGTCTCGATCGGACAGATTCGCCCGTAGTGGGTGGGATGCACGTCGCGGACCTCGAATCCAGCGCGCTCCCGGGTAAGGCCGCCCGGGCCGAGCGCGGACACGCGGCGCTTGTTCGTCACCTCGGACAGCGGGTTGGTCTGGTCCATGAACTGGGAGAGCTGGCTGGAACCGAAGAATTCCTTGATTGCAGCCGCCACCGGTTTCGCATTGATCATGTCCTGGGGCATCAGCCCTTCGGATTCCGCCATGGACAGCCGTTCCTTGACCGCGCGCTCGACCCTGATCAGGCCGACGCGGAACTGGTTCTCGGCCATCTCCCCGACGGATTTGACTCGGCGATTGCCGAGATGGTCGATGTCGTCCACCGATCCCTTGCCGTTCTTGATCTCGATCAGCGTCTTCAAGACATCGATGATGTCCTGGTTGGTGAGAATCCCGGGGCCCGTGATCCGATCCCTGCCTAGCCGGCGGTTGAACTTCATGCGGCCGACGGCGGATAGGTCGTAGCGCTCGGGCGCGAAGAACAGGTTGTTGAAAAGGTTCTCGGCCGCTTCCTTGGTCGGCGGTTCGCCCGGCCGCATCATGCGGTAGATCTCGACGAGCGCTTCGAGCTTGTTTTTTGTCACGTCGATCGCGAGGGTGTCCGAGATGAACGGTCCGCAATCGAGGTCGTTGGTGTAGATCGTGTCGATGCGTTTGACGCCGGCCTCGACGAGCTGGTCGAGGACTTCGTCGGTGATCGCCGTGTTGCAGGAAACGTGGATCTCCCCCGTCTCCTTGTCCACGATGTCACGGGCGATCACCCGACCAATCAGGTATTCCCGCGGTACATCCAATCGACGCAGGCCAGACTGCTCCAAGAGTCGGACGTGCCGGGCCGTGATCCGCCGGCCGACTTCCACGAGTACGTCACCGGTCGCCCCCTTGATCTCGAACGTCGCCACGTCTCCGCGCAGGCGTTCCGCGATGAGGTCCATCGAAAAGCCGCCTTTCTTGACGTGGAAGACGTTGTTGTCGAAGAACTTTCCGAGTATTTGCTCGGAGGAATAGTCGAGCGCTCGCAGGATGATCGTCGCGGGGAGTTTGCGCTTGCGATCGATGCGCACGTAGACCGCATCCTTGGGATCGAATTCGAAGTCGAGCCACGAGCCCCGGTACGGGATGATCCGCGCGTTGTAGAGAAACTTGCCCGACGAGTGCGTCTTGCCCTTGTCGTGATCGAAGAACACGCCTGGCGAGCGATGCAGTTGGGATACAACGACGCGTTCCGTACCGTTGATGATGAACGTCCCGTTCTCGGTCATGAGCGGAATCTCGCCCATGTACACTTCCTGCTCCTTGACGTCCTTGACCGCTTTGTTGGCGGAGTCGCGGTCGTAGATGATGAGCCGCACGCGCACCCGTAGCGGCGCCGCGTAGGTCAACGTGCGCAGCACGCACTCTCGGACATCGAAAGGCGGCTCGCCGAGTCGGTAGTCGACGTATTCGAGGGCGGCGTTGCCGGAATAGCTCACGATCGGGAACACCGAGCGGAAGGCGGCGTGGAGCCCGACGTCGGCAAGCCTCGACGCCCTGACGCCACGCTGCAGGAACTTGCCGTAGGAATCCACCTGGATCGACAGCAGGTAGGGGATTTCCATGGCTTCCGGCAGCTTGCCGAAGTCTTTGCGGATGCGCTTTTTCTCAGTGAAACTGTACGCCATTAGAGTTCCCGTGGTTCGAGTGATACAGAGTTGGTGAGTGAGTCTTTCGCCCTTGCCAGCGTCGCATTTCGATGGTTAGCTAACGGCAAGCGGGACATGCCCCGCGTCCGACGCAAGCCGTCGGCAACGGGTGACTCGCTTCCGCGACGATGCGACGCCGGGGCCGCAGTGCCGACCCCCGACTCGGTGAGCGGGGCGGGGACGCAAAATCCCATGCGCACTAGACCATGCGCACGGGCTACGTCCCATACGTTTCCCGACCGGACGTGCCGGACGGTCTCGGCCGACGCCTCAACGGCACCGGCGAAGCAGATCCGATTCAAATCGCGCGGCCGTGATCTACTTGATTTCCACGGACGCGCCTGCGTCTTCCAACTGCTTCCTTATCTCCTCCGATTCGTCTTTGCCGACGCCTTCCTTGACAGGCGAAGGCGCTTCGTCAACCAGGGCCTTGGCTTCCTTCAGACCAAGGCCCGTGATGGCACGGACAGCCTTGATAACGTTGACCTTCTTGTCGCCAACGCCCGCAAGGACCACCGCGAATTCCGTCTGTTCTTCCGCGCCGGCGTCGGGTTCGTCGGCACCACCGGTCCCCGCCGGTGCAACGGCCACCTGTGCGGCTGCCGCGGATACGCCGAACTTTTCCTCCATGGAGCGGACGAGTTCCACGACTTCCATGACGCTCATATCCGCGATGGCGTTTAAGATATCGTCTTTGGACAAAGCCATAAAGGTTGTCTCCTCAAATGTTGTTCAGTGTTTGCGTGATGTCCCTGCCCGACTAGCCCGCCTGGGCTTCCTTCGAGTCGCGGACCGCGGCCAAGGTTCTCGTCAATTTGCCTGGAACGTCCATAAGCGTTTGGACGAACTTGGAGATGGGTGCCTGCATCACCGACATGAGCATGGCGATCGCTTCATCCCGGGTCGGCAAGGTCGCGACACGATCGATATCGTCCGCGGGTAGCAACTGACCGCCGATCGACAACGCCTTGACATCGAGTTCCTCGATGTCGCGTACGGCATCCTTGAACAGCCGCGCCGCCGATCCCGGATCTTCGTTGGAGAACGCCAACATGGTAGGACCCGCCGCGACCTCGGCCAGGCACTCGTAATCGGTACCCACGACCGCACGCTTCAAGAGCGTGTTGCGGACGACCCGCAGGTACACGCCCGATTCGCGGGCACGACGACGCAAGTCCGTCATGTCGGCGACGCTAACGCCGCGATGATCGACGACCACCGCCGACAGGGCGTTGCCCGCCGCCGCGTTCACCTCGGCGACGATTACCTGTTTCTGTTCGAGTTGCAGTGCCATGGTTAGACGCCCAGCGAGCCTTCGTCGATGCGCAGGCCCGGTCCCATCGTGGTCGACAACGTGATTCGCTTCAGGTAGTGCCCCTTCGAGGAGGCGGGCCTCGCCCGACGAAGATCCTGGATCAGCGCTTCGAGGTTTTCCTTGACGTGCAGAGGCTCGAAACCCACCGTACCGACCCGACCGTGCACGATGCCGCCGCGGTCGGCGCGGAATTGCACCTGTCCCGACTTGGCGTTCTTCACCGCCGTCTCGACGTCGGCCGTTACGGTGCCGGTCTTGGGGTTCGGCATGAGTCCGCGCGGTCCGAGTACCCGGCCGAGCGCACCGACCACGCGCATGGCGTCGGGGGTCGCAATCACCACGTCGAAGTCCAATTCCCCGCCGTTGACCCGTTCCGCCAGATCGTCGAGCCCCACCACGTCGGCGCCGGCGGCCCGTGCCGTGTCGGCATTGTCGCCCTGGGCGAACACGGCAACCCGCACCTCTTTGCCCGAACCGTGGGGCAACGTGGTGGCCCCGCGAACGGCCTGCTCGGACTTCCTGGGGTCCACGGCCAAGTTCACGGCGACATCGATCGATTCGGCGAAACCGGTCTTCGCAAGGTCGTTGAGCAAGGCCACGGCCTCTTCGATCGGGTAGACCTTCGTTCGATCCACCCTCTCGTTTACCGAGCGCTTTCTCTTACCGAGCTTGGCCATCGCTAACCTCCCGTCGGCCGCAAGGCGGCGGCGTCCACTTCTATTCCGGCGCTACGCGCACTGCCGGCTATGGTACGTACCGCCGCGTCGAGGTCTGCGGCGGTGAGATCAGGCATTTTGATCCGGGCGATCTCTTCAAGCTGAGCCCGCGTGACCTTGCCCTTCTTGTCCGTGTTGGGCGTACCGGACCCCTTGTCGATATTCGCCGCCTTTCGCAACAGGACCGAAGCGGGCGGCGTCTTCGTAATGAACGTGAACGAGCGGTCGCTGTACACCGTGATGACAACGGGAACCGGCAGCCCCGCTTCCTGGCGTTGCGTTTCGGCATTGAACGCCTTGCAGAACTCCATGATGGGGACGCCGTGCTGTCCCAGCGCCGGACCCACCGGGGGCGCCGGATTGGCTTGCCCGGCCGGAACCTGGAGCTTGACATAGGCTTCGACTTTCTTTGCCACAGTTCTACTCCGCGATGTCTCGGCGCACCGCTATTGCGCTTGGACCAGGTGCCATCAGCCTTTCTCCACCTGCGAGAAGTCCAACTCCACCGGCGTTGAACGACCGAAGATCGTCACGGCGACGACCATCCGGCTCTTCTCATAGTTGACTTCCTCGACGACACCGTTGAAATCGTTGAAGGGACCGTCGATGACCCGCACCAGTTCGCCTGGTTCGAACACGGTCTTGGGCGTTGCCTTCTCGCTGCCTTCCTGGACCCGGGCAAGGATCGCCTGCGCTTCGGCGTCCGATAATGGTGCCGGTTCGTCGGCCCGACCGCCGATGAATCCCATCACCCTGGGGGTCTCCTTGACCAAGTGCCAGGTGTCGTTGTTGAGGTCCATGTGCACGAGCACGTAGCCGGGAAAGAACTTGCGTTCGCTGCGCCGTTTCTGGCCAGCGCGCATTTCGACGACTTCCTCAGTCGGTACCAGCACGTCGTCGAAGTGCTCCTTCAAGGAGGACAATTCGATTCGCTCCTTGAGCGAACGCGCCACGGCCTTCTCGAACCCGGAATAGGCATGGACCACGTACCAGCGCATCATCGTTCGTCCCGTTTGAACCAGGTTGGTCGGGTCGAATCCATCTGCGTCGTCGCTCGCATCTCGCTACGTCGCACTATCCGATCACCTGCTTCACCAGCCAACTCAATCCCGAATCGAGTCCCCAGAGAATCAGCGCGAACAACAGGATAAGGATCAATACGATCATCGTTGTCTGGGTCGTCTCCTGTCGGTTCGGCCAGACGACCCGCCGCAGTTCCGTCCTCGCTTCCCGTGCCAGGTTCCACACTCGCTGACCGCGTTCGGTCTGCAGTGCCGCAAACCCGGCGACCAAGGCCAAGGCGACCAACGAGAGGGCTCGATACACGAACGGCCAGTCGCCGAAGTACCAGTTGCCCACGACTCCCGCGGCGACGAGCACCATCACGACGATCCATTTCAGCCAATCGACGATGACTCCGGTCTCCCTTGCCGTAGCTGCCACTGATGTTGTCCGCATGCCTCAAGTACCCGGTAGGTGGCAGGCCAGGAGGGACTCGAACCCCCAACCTGCGGTTTTGGAGACCGCTGCTCTACCAATTGAGCTACTGGCCTTCCGGTGTTCGGTCCGCCCCTACCGGTACCCTATCGCCTAGGCGATGATCTTGGTGACGACGCCGGCGCCGACTGTACGGCCACCTTCGCGGATGGCGAATCTCAAGCCCTCGTCCATGGCGATCGGGCTGATCAGCGTCGCTTCCAAATTGATGTTGTCACCCGGCATCACCATCTCAACGCCGTCCGGCAGGTTCACCGACCCGGTGACGTCCGTCGTCCGGAAATAGAACTGCGGTCGATAGCCTTCGAAAAACGGCGTGTGCCGCCCGCCTTCGTCCTTGGACAGAACGTAGACCTCCGCCTCGAACCGGGTATGCGGGGTGATGCTGCCGGGCACCGCCAACACTTGGCCGCGCTCGACATCCTCGCGCTTGGTGCCACGAAGCAGGACGCCGATGTTCTCGCCGGCGCGACCCTCGTCGAGCAGCTTGCGGAACATCTCGACGCCCGTGCACGTCGTTCGCTGCGGTTCGCGGATGCCGATGATCTCGATCTCGTCGCCGACCTTGACGACTCCCCGGTCGACCCGGCCGGTCACCACCGTGCCGCGTCCCTGGATCGTGAAGACGTCCTCGATAGGCATCAGGAACGGCTGGTCCACGGGCCGTTCCGGCTCGGGCACGTAGTCGTCGAGGGTCTGGATAAGCTCCAACACGCTGCCTTCGCCGATCTCGGACGTATCGCCCTCGAGTGCCTGCAACGCGCTGCCCACGACGATGGGCGTGTCCTCGGGAAACTCGTTCTGTTCGAGGATCTCCTGGATGTCGAGAGTCACGAGTTCGACGAACTCCTCGCGTTCGTCCTCCTCGAGTTGATCCACCTTGTTCATGTAGACAACGATGCGCGGTACGCCAACCTGGCGTGCCAGCAGGATGTGCTCGCGGGTCTGCGGCATCGGGCCGTCGACGGCCGATACAACGAGGATGGCACCATCCATCTGGGCCGCGCCGGTGATCATGTTCTTGACGTAGTCCGCATGGCCCGGGCAGTCCACGTGGGCGTAGTGCCGATTCTCGCTTTCGTATTCCACGTGGGTGGTGGCGATGGTAATGCCGCGTTCGCGCTCCTCGGGCGCGTTGTCAATCTCGTCGAACTCCTTGATCTCGCCACCTTGACGCGCCGCGCAGATCTTGGTCATCGCCGCGGTCAGCGTGGTCTTGCCGTGGTCCACGTGCCCGATCGTGCCCACATTGATGTGCGGCTTGGTTCGTTCGAATCTCTCTTTGGCCATGTCGAGGCGGTCTCCTTTTGCTCCTCTCAACGCGTATATCGCGCGGTTAAGCTGCTGCCGACGCCCCCGACCCTTGTGGCCAACGACGCCGCGTAAGGCAAAATGTCATCTGGTGCTCACAATCGGATTCGAACCGATGACCTCGTCCTTACCAAGGACGTGCTCTGCCAACTGAGCTATGTGAGCGATCAACGGGTCCCCTTTTCGGTACTCCGGTCAAGTCAGTCCGACCCGTGACCAGACTGCCTGGAGCGGGTAGCGGGAATCGAACCCGCGCCATCAGCTTGGAAGGCTGAGGTTCTACCACTGAACCATACCCGCTGCCTGCTAAGCGCGCGCCGCCGCACCCTAAGCTCGCAATCCTGCCGACTTCGCCACCGCGCCACTGGTGGAGGGGGTAGGACTCGAACCTACGAAGGCTAAGCCGTCAGATTTACAGTCTGATCCCTTTGCCGCTCGGGAACCCCTCCGGGACTCGCAAGTGAAAAGACGCGAAAGTGTGCCTACGGCAGCGGTTGGTGTCAACGTCGAATTGAAGTCTGAGTCTCCCTCTCCCGCGGCAAAAACCACAGCACGACAAGGGCCAAACAACAGCCTCCGAAGCCGACGTCGGCGTTTTCGACATGGGCGTGGTTGTGCCAGATCGGCAAGCGCTGTAAGAAGACCCCCTCAAAGCGAACGATCCCTTAGGGCATGGTCAAGGCCATCAACGAGCGATTTCGGCAGGCGTTCGGCGCGCATGTGCGTTGCGCAGGTCCGCTGGCGGCAAGCGGCGCGGGGTTGCGCGTTAGCGGGATCGACCTGTGCAATCCGCTGCGACCCGTTGAGGTGAACGTGCTTCTCGACGCGCTTGGCCAATACCGAATCGTCACCCTCGCTGGACAACGACTGGACTCGTTCTCGGTCGCGCATTTCGAGCGATTCGCCAATCACTGGGGCGCGCCGCTGCCGCATCCGAGCAACTTCAAGCGTCCGGCCCTGGACCGCTTCATGGATAATCCCGAACTCCTGCCACGCGAGGAGCGACCTTCATCCCGGGTGAACGGCGCCTTCCCCGGCGAACTGCAGTGCCTGCCCGGGGCCGACTCGCCGGCCGTGCTCGTCGTCGCCAACATGCATGGGCTCAGCGACGAGGAACGCGAAGCGGGGCCGACGCTGACCCGCGGCACGACGTGGCACACCGACATCGAACATCACCCGATCCCGCTCCACGTGTCCATGTTCCTCGTCCACAAAGCACCGGTGTCCCGCGATGCGCCTGGCGGCACCTGGGTCCGCGACCCCCGTTCGGACAGCGCACCAAACGCCCCCTACTTCGAAGACGCCGATCCCGAGTTGATGGGTCTACGCAGGGCTTTGCCCCTCAACGGCGAGACGTCGTACGCCGACACCGCGGCCGCATACGCGGCGCTGCCCTCTGCCGAACAGAGGCGCCTCGGCAGCATCCGCGTGCGTCGGTATTCGTATGCCACGAAAGAAACGGTCCCCGTCCCCTTGGTCCGTACCAATCCGCGCTCGGGCATCAAGTCCCTGCACAGCCCGCTGTCGTGCCCACGGCCTCCCCGCCAACTCCCGGTCGAGGTCGATGGCATGTCCCGAGCCGCTTCCCGGGATTTCCTGGACGAGATCGAGGCCCACGTCCTGCAGCGCGAGTTCCGCTACGACCATGCCCACTCACCCGGCGACGTAACGCTCTGGGACCTATTCACGACCATCCACGTCGCGCCACCGATCAAGGAGAACATCCAATCACTCGACGACGCCCGCCTGTTCTACCGCATCAGCTGCAAGGGCGAACCCGCGTTGACGCTGCCCAGGCGCGATCCTCCGGAGTGGGTTGAGGAGCACATCTTCCTGGGCTACACGACACCCCGGGAAGTCATCGAGGTTTGACGAGTGGGTGCACGACAATACTTGTCGTTACACTGGACGCTTCGACCACTTCAGCAACGCCCACGATCAACAGGCCAACAGCCACCGTGCAAGCGCCCGACAAGTGCGACGGTCTCATTTCACTCCCGGTTGGTCAGCCCGGCAAAATGTTGCCGATCTCCGGGCGGCGTCGCAAACGGCTCGATCGCGTTGGTCGATGCCGCCACCCTCAGGACGTATCCCGTCATCGAGCACAACACCACGTCTTCGTCGATTGGTCGCCATACCACCCGCGCAAGCGATCCGCCGCCAGCCCCTCTTGCTATGCGCCCTTGCCGAAAAACTCGATCAGGAAGCGGACCTTGCCGTCGATCTCGACGTGGTGACGAACCTCCGGGACGACGACGGCGGATGCACCAGCGGCGACGGTGGCCGAACGATGGATCGGCGCGCCGACGCGGTAGACAAGTGCGCCTTCGAGCACGTGAATGCGAGCCCAAACGCCGCGTTTGGTGGCATGGTCGCGGCGGAGGCCCGCAGGCACCGAGGTCTCGTCGAATTCGGGGGTCCTGCGATGGACGACCAGGCTCGCAGGCCACTCCATGGCCTCACAACGGACGCAATCGAGTTCGGCCCCCAGCATGCCGTCGCGGCCCTCGCTCGTCGTCACCCAAGGCCGACTCTGGAACGGGGGCCGGTGCCGCATGTGCTGGCCGTGGCCACAGTCGAGGTCGGCGACCCAGTCGCCCGGGTCGTCGCGATGGAAGGCAGTGATCAAGCGTTGCATGGTGGAACCCGGTTGGGAGGCGCAGGGTCAGCGCAAGCACGACCACAGTAGCTTCTCACGGGAGGACCGGCGACGCCCGCGCGGATGGGGGCGGGCCCAATGCGGACGCGGAGCCTGACCGGCCTCGAGGTGCTGCATTTCCAGTTGTCGAAAGTGTGGAATCTCAAGTTGAAGTCGACCACTTCGCGGGATCACCGGCAATGCTAGGCACCCGGTCTCTCGACGGACCAGCCCAAGGCGGCAAGAAAGTCCTCCTCGTCTCTCGGCGAGACGAGGACTCTGCATCCGGACAGCTCGATCTCGATGGCATTCGTTACCAGCGCGTAGTCGAGATCACCCGGGGACACGCGCCAAAACGAATACCGCCGGCGTCGGACGGCTCTTATGTCGAGAAGCGCGATCCGTTTCCGGAACAACAGCCGGCGTACCGTCAGCGTTCTGATCTCGTGGCGAGATGTTCGAAAAGCTCAACCTTGTGGCCGACCGGGTCGAACAGGATGGCATTCCGATGACCATAGGCCTCATCAGTCGGACCTCGCCAAAACGCGACGCCTTGACGAACGAGACGACCATGGATCTCGTCGACACTCGCCACCTCGAATAGGAGATCGACACGACCCGGTTCCGCCACGGGCGGGCCGCTTTCCAGGCAAAGCCGACAGCCGCCTTCACCGCGAAGAACCGCGATCTGTCCTGCTGTTTCCCCCTCAACCGTCAAGCCAACCGTGTCCACATACCAGTCGCGGACGCGAGCGATGTCGCCAACCTGCAAAGTCACGTATGCCAAGGTGGCCATGCGCTTTTTTACCAGCGTTCTTCAACGCTGATTATCTTAGTACAGTCCAAGAGTCCAGCGGGGCCCGCTAGGAGCTTGCGCCGAGGCTGCGGGACTGCTGAAACAGCGCCGACACGACAAAACGGGTTGGCCATTACTATCGCTGCGCGAGTTGGATTTGCTGGTGCCGCCACGAGGAGTCGAACCCCGGACCTTCTCATTACAAGTGAGCTGCTCTACCGGCTGAGCTATGGCGGCTGATCGAACGGGATTTCGCGGACGGCCGCCCGTTCGAACGGGCGGCGATGGTAGGGAATGGGCGCCCCGGCGGCAAGCGAATCCGCTATCCAGCTTCGTCCGGACACGGTTCGTAGGGTAGATCGCCCAGCGCAAGGGCCGGTACGTCCCGGGCGCGCAGTCTGGCACCTTGGCGCACGCGGACTTTGACGGCATAGCCCAGCGCGGCGATCTCGTCTCGCCGCGCATCGGCTAGGTTGCGGTTGCGGTAGACGCCGACCGCGACGCCATTCTCGTTGGGGCCGCGGTATAGAACCCGGGCGTCCTCGATCATCTGGGTCTCCATTTCCCGCAGGATCGACCAGGCCGCCTCCCGCGAAGCGGCCGGTTCAACATAGACGAGGTATTCCGGCGGCCCGAGATCGGCTTCTTCCAGCAAGCCAACGACCGCGCCCGCCGAACGGAGTCGCGTCTCCACCCCTTCGAGCGCTTGACTTTCGATCGGGCCGACGATGACGCAACCGAGCAATGCCGACGAGGTCGGCTGACCCGGCACGGACGCTTCGCCGACTAACCTGGGCGCTGCGGGCGATGCTGGCCGAGGATCCCTGTCCGGAGGAACAAGTCGTCCGGTGTCCTCGGGAGGAATAGACCTTCCGATGTCCTCGATCTCCTCGCTGTCCCGCGGCTCGTGGGTTTGGTCGTCATCCGGCACCGGATCGGCGTGTTCCTCAATGCTTGGCAATGCCTCGGTGTCGAGGTCCGACCCCTCCATCGGCGATTGAACCTGGACCCCTTCCGCTTCGGGTGCCGGTCCGACGCGTTCTTCGATAGGCGGCACCCCCTGGGGATCGAGATCCTCCCGATCGATCGGCGGCGGCGGGTTCCCTTCGGCATCACGCGCCCGTTCGATGCGTTCCACGATAGGCGGCAAAGCCTGGGGATCGAGGTCCACGCGTTCGGCCGGCGGCGGCGCGAGGATTCCTTGCGCGACGAGCTTGTCCCTCACGGGCCACGCGGTCCACACGACGATGTTGGCAAGCACGAGAAGGACCAGAATCCACGTCAACAACGGGCGGATCGCCCCGCCAGCAACCGCTGCAGCACCGAATTTCACGGCAATGCGATCTCCAAGCCGTCAAGCACCAAGTGCGGTTCGCATCGGACGGGTACCGATAGACCCTCCGCGAGCAAATCCGCGTCACCACCGGTGAGGAACACCTCGGCACCGTCGCCGTGGCGAGCCACATATCCCTTCACCGCGGCTTCCGCGAACGCCAGCAGCATGAGGAACGTCCCCGAGGAAACCGCCGCCTCGGTATCTGCGCCGGGAGCCGTGCTCGGCCTGATCGATCCCTTCGGCCTCACGTGGGCGGTTTCCCGGTCGAGGGCGTTTCGCAACAACCGCAACCCGGGCGCGATATGGCCACCTTCGTGAAGTCCGTTGGCATCGACGAAGTCTATCGTCGCCGCCGTGCCGACGCTGATGACGACCACCGGACCGGCGCTGCGACGCCAGGCCGCGACCACGGCCAACCATCGATCCACGCCGAGCCGGCCCGGGTTCGCGTAGCCGCATTGCACGCCCGCAAGCTCGGCCGATGTCGTCGCGAATTCCGGCTGTACGCCAAATCGGTGGGAAATCGTACCGGCTAGAACGTGCCGATTGCGGAGAACCGTCGCGACTCGAACGCGGCCGGGTTCGACCTTCAGGTCTGGCAGGTCGGGCGACGGCAAGGCACCCACCGACCGGCCGAATCGCCATTTGGTGCGGGTATTGCCCATGTCGATGTCGAGCGACGTCATGTTCCCGCTTGTCCAGCCCGCACGCATGGTTGCCACCGGGCGACCGGCTCCCGAGACTTCATCTAGCGGCCGCGGTGCGCATCGTGACTTCTCCGCCCGTGAACGTGCGGACGCCGTTCGCGGTCTCGATCCGCAATGCGCCATCGGTGCCAACATCGAGCACTTTTCCCGTGAAGGATGCCGCAGGTTTGGTGCCGGTTTCCGGACCGCTCAGATCGGCCGGTGTTACTACGACCTGAGCATTCCGGTAGTAGTGCACGTCGTTCCACTCGTTGCGGAGGGGTTCGAAACCCGCCGCGTCGAATCCGTGGCACACGGCGACGACGTGGTCGAGAATCCGTGCCAGAAGCGCGTTACGGGATGGATCGTCGAGCTGTTCGGCCACGTCGGCAATCGACTGGTCGATTCGGTCCGCGACCCGCGGTGCGCAACCGACGTTGACGCCGATGCCGATGACGACTTCGACCGGAGCCACCGCCCGCACCAGTTCGATCAGGATTCCGGCGAGCTTGCGACCGTTCAGCAGTACGTCGTTCGGCCATTTGAGCGCCACGCCCGACACGCCGTGCTCCACCAGCGCCCGACGTACCGCCACCCCCACGACGAGGCTCAGGGCGCCGATCTCAGCCACCGGCCGCTCGACGGCGACGCCGATGGAGACGGCCAAGTTGCGCGCAAACGGGCTCAGCCAGCTACGGCCCCGGCGCCCGCGGCCGGCGGTCTGAACCTCCGCCACGAGAACGCGCCCGGCGATCCCGCGATGCGTCGCCTGCGCCAGGAGCGACGTGTTCGTGCTGTCGATGTGAGCGCGTACTTCGAGGTCGCGCAGCCAGGTTGCGGTTGCCAGCGCGAGTCGGTCGCGCACGGCGGTCGCAGACAACAGTTCGATGTCTTCGTCGAGGAAGGCGCGGTTGTCCCTAACCTGTACACCCAGTTCCGCCAGCGTAACCATGTCCGCGGCGCCAACCCCCGCCAAGTTGGTCGAACGTTGCAAGACCAGGTCGTCGAAAACGCGGCCAAGCCCGCCCTCGGCGTGAGACTCGCCGGGTGACTCGCCAAGCCCCGATTCCAGCGAGTCGCCAACGAGCTCCACTCGGTGTTTCTTGTCGTTGGGGCGCAAAGTTCGTTGACGTGCCGAAGGCTGACCGCTAGTGTCAGTATCACATACGGCTGGCCCTCACAACCCGTGGCACACGCCCCCCAGCAAACCGAACTGAAACGCGCCGGACTAAAGGTCACGATGCCGCGCCTGAAGGTGCTCGAGGTCCTCGAGCGCGCCGAACCGCATCACCTGTCGGCCGAAGACGTCTACAAGCAACTCCTCCGGGTGGACGAGTCGATCAGCATCACGACCATCTACCGCGTCCTCACCCAGTTCGAACAGTCCGGCATCGTCGAGCGGCACAACTTCGACGACGGGCATGCCGTCTACGAGTTGGCGAGCGAGGTGCACCACGACCACATGGTGGATGTCGAGACCGGTGCCGTCACCGAGTTCGTCAATGAGCGCATCGAAGCGCTTCAAAAGGAGATCGCCGCCGAACACGGCTACGATCTCATCCACCACGAACTGGTGCTCTACGTCCGCAAGCTCAAGAATTGACGATCACGACCGGCTTCTCGTGCCGATCGAGGTCGTGGGTGGCAACCAACACGGGCGATGACAAGCATCGCCCCTACAGCAAGAGGTCGACCAACTTGGTCCGGTTCTTGTGCCGTGCGTAGTCGAGAGGCGTCCGGCCGTCCGCATCCTTCGCTTCGATGTCCGCACCCGCTTCGATGAGGGCCGTTACGTAGTCCGGTCTCACCCCCTGCATGGCGGCGAAATGCAGCGCGGTTCGACCCCGGGGATCGACGGCATTGACATCGACACCGCGGGCGATCAGCCAGCGACTTCCCGCCGGCTTCCTGAAATACATGAGATCCATGAGAGGCGTGCGGCCGTGGAACGTCTGCTCCCAGTCCGCGTCGTAGCGGTCGAGCAGTTCGCAACCCTCGACCTCGCCGTCGTAGGTCACCGTGAACACCGCCGGCGCGGGGTCCGCCCCGCGTTCCAGCAGGTATTCGGCAAGCGCGTACTGTCCTTGCGACGACAAGGTCCGCCATAGCGGCGTGCCATGGAACACTTCGCTACCCTCGTCGATCTCCTCCGCGTTGTCGATCGCAGCCCCCGCATCCAGTAGCACCTCGGCGCAGCCGATCGCGGTGGCGCTGCCCAAGGTCTTCCACAACCCCGAGAAAGCGACGTAGTGAAGTGGGGACCGACTCCGGCGATCCGGCGTATCGACCACGGACCCGTCGCCGAGTTTTTCCTCGATCAGATCCTGATCGAGAAGCGCGGCGGCGAGGTGGATACCGATCGCCGTGCCCCCTTGTCGAAGCGCTTCGACGAAGTCCGAAGCCGGCGCGACCGTGGCATAGGCAAGCGGTTCGAAGTCGTGAGGGCCCGCAGCGAGGTTGGGATCCGCCCCAGCGGCCAGCAGGGTTTCGATCGTGTCCAAGTGCCCGGCGTGCCGCGGGATGGTCTTGTGATGCTGGGTTATGCGGGTGAGCGGCGTGTGACGGGAAGCCGTACCGGAAACGATGTTGGGATCGGCGCCAGCGTCGAGCAGCAATTGCACCAGGTGGGCGCGACCCGCGAACGCCGCATCGACGATCGGCTTCCAATGTTGGGCAGCCCCCGGGGTCCGCCTTAGCGCGGCCCGTAGCTCGGCGGCGTCTCCGGCGGCAATTGCCGCACAGGCTTCGCGGTAGCCCGACATCAACTCATCTGGGACTGTAGGTAGTTCTGGATCCCGGTCTTGTCGATCAGATCAAGCTGGGTTTCGAGCCAGTCCACGTGTTCTTCCTCAGACGTCAGGATGTCCTCGAACAATTCGCGGCTGACGTAGTCGCCCACCGTCTCCGCGTAGGCGACACATTCACGCAACAGTGGCATGGCGTCGTTTTCCAACTTGAGATCGCACTGCAGCATATCTGCCACATCCTCGCCGATCATCAACTTGCCGAGATCCTGGAGGTTGGGCAAACCGTCCAGGAACAGGACGCGCTCGATGAGGGCGTCCGCGTGTTTCATCTCGTCCACGGACTCGCTGTACTCGTGCTCGCCAAGTTCTTTCAATCCCCAGTCCTTGTACATGCGCGAGTGCAGGAAATACTGGTTGATCGACGTGAGTTCGTTCTTGAGCACGCGATTGAGGTACTCGATGATTTTCGGATGCTGCGGCTTCATAGCGCTCTCCCTAGTCCAACCCAGGATTGCGATTGTCCATGTATCAAACCCCTAGCGCAACGTAACTTACTGATACTACAAGTGAAAATCATTGTCATCACGCTTCCCATTCTGGGAAGAACACCCCCGCCAAGAACCTGTTGTAGGGACCTCGTGGGGCGTCCCGTGGTGACGACGGAGGTCCATGGGGTTCCGACGGGCGGGCACTGGGCCGCCGATGTTCGGTAGTCACGACCCTCAGTCGGCTTCCACCAGCGATTGGTACCGCCGCATGTGGCGAAGGTAGCTGAGCTCGTCGCCCTTCACCTCGAAGATGCGCGCCAGGTTGTAGTGGGCATCCGGAATCGACGCCGCTTGCCGGTAGTAGCCCACGGCCGTGTCCAACTCGTCGAGTTCATCGAAGACCGTGCCGAGGTTGTAGAGCGCAAGTTGGTGCTCGGGTACCGCGTCCAACGCTAGCCGGTAGTGCCGCTTGGCGTGCTTGAGGTCGCCTCGAACCTGGTACAGGCGCCCGAGGTTGACATGCGCGTCGGCGTTGGCGGGGTTTAGGTTGATCGAGCGGGTATAGGCCTCCGGAGCTTTCTCGGGCGCCACTTCTTCCAGGTCCAGACCGAAGTTGTACCAGTCGTCGCTGTCGAGGTCGTCGCTCTCCCGTGCAATGGCGAGATTGCGGGTGGCGAGTTTGCGCACATCGCCGGCCAGATGTTCCACTTCGAAGGCGAAATGGCCCTGGCCGGTTTCCACGTCCCAAAGCGCGTTCCGCTCGCGGACCACGACCGTGTTTCCGTCCGCGAAGATGCGCATCGCGGACAGAGGTCGTTGGGCGCCCTCCTCCCGCAACCGGTTGCGCAGCTTGAGCAGTGCCGCCAAAGTCCGGCGCGACGATACGTTCGAATCGAGCAAACCCTTGGCCGTGCGCAGGATAACCATGTCCTGGAAGGAGAAATGGAATTCTCCGGTCTTGCCTCGCGTCGGCTCGATCAGGTCGTGCTGAACGAATCGACGGATCAGGCTCGGCTTGAGCCCGGTTAGTTCGGCGACTTCGCGCGTTCGATATCCGCCCGCATCCGTGCCGTCGCGAGCCCTAGATTGAATCGGCCGCATGGGCGTGGTCCCAACTCGATGTCAGCCCTCGCGGCGTCCGCCAGACGCCGCCGCCTTCCCGTCGTCGCCTTCTGACAGCGACTCGTCACTTGGTCGCTTCTCTGAAGCGCGCTTGCCCGAGGCGCGTTTCGCCGGCTTCGCTTCCTTGTCGGCACCGCCCTGGTCCGAGACGGATTGGCGCAGCGCTTCCATGAGGTCGATGATCTTCGCTTCCGCCTTCTCCTCGGGCGCAACGGCGATGTCCTGACCGTCGATCTTTTGCTGGATCAACTCGAGGACACGGGACTTGACCTCGTCCTTGTAGTTCTCCGGCTCGAACTTGTCATTGGTCCGCTGGGCGATGATCTGAACGGCAAGGTCGAGTTCGCCGTCGTTCACTTCGCAGACGTCGAGAGGCACCTCGTCAACCTTGCGCAGTTCGTCGGCATGCTTGAGTTGCTCCATGACCAGGGCTTCGCCCATGGGTCGGATGAGGACGAGATAGCTCTTGCCACGGGCTGCGTAGCGCGCCAGCGCCGCACGACCGGTGTTGTCCAAGGCGGCGCGCAACAGGTGGTAGGACCGGGCTGCTCCCTTGTCCGGGCCGAGGTAGTAGACCCGTTCGATGAAGACCCGTTCGACATCCGCCAAGGGGATGAACTCGTCGATGTCGATGGCGTTGGTGGCAACCACGTTGAGCGCCTTCAACTCGTCGGCGGTGAAAGTGACGTACTGGCCCTTCGCGAATTCGTAACCCTGTACGCGATCTTCCCGCTCAACTATCTCCCCATCGGAGGCGCGGATATACTGCTGACGCAGCCGCGAGCCGTCCTTGCTCAGGTAGTTGAAGCGAACGGCGTTGGTATTGTCGACCGTGGGGAACAGCTTGCAGGGTATCGACACCAAGCCAAATGAGATCGTTGCGGAAGCCATGGGACGGGCGGCCATGCGACACCTCCCTTGTATTCGAGGCCGGACGGGAATATAGCCCGGATCGGAAATGCCCTCAAGAAGCGGCGAAAGCGGCAATACGAGCGCCGGCAGCCCGGGCGGCCCTGCCAGCCTTGGCACGTACCGCGCCAAACGGCACGCCTCGGTAACGCCGGAGCCATTCGCCGCCGTTCAGCGCCAGGGCACATCGGGGTCTCGACGCCTTTTCGTCGTCCAGCAGCACGCCGCAACCCGGCTGCATTGGGACTTCCGGCTCGAAGTCGACAACGTGCTGCGATCCTGGGCCGTGCCGAAAGGGCCGTCCATGGACCCCCAGGACAAGCGTTTCGCCGCATTGGTCGAAGACCATCCCCTCGACTACGCCGACTTCGAAGGCACCATCCCGGAGGGTAACTACGGCGCCGGAAACGTCATCGTCTGGGACCAGGGCACGTACATTGAACTGGAGGACTTCAAGACCGGCTTCTCCGACGGCAAGCTGCTGTTCGACTTGAACGGACACAAGCTGCACGGTCGGTTCACGCTCATCAAGCTCAAGGGAAGGGAGAACACCGGCAAGGAGTGGCTGCTCATCAAGGAGCGCGACGAATGGGCGCGAACCGGCACCCTATCCGACGACTCCGTGCTGTCCGGCCTGACGGTCGACAGATTGGCTGAGGCCGACGCGATCGAGTCTTCGTTGGCCGACGATATCCGCGCCCTTGTCCCGCCGCCGCCGCCGTACGAGCCCGCCGCCGAAGCGCCCATGCTGGCCACTGCATCGGAGCCGTTCCATCGCGATGGCTGGGTATTCGAGATCAAGTACGACGGCTATCGGCTGCTGATCGAACGGCGCGGCGACGACGTGACATTGCGATCGCGCCGGGGTCTCGACCTGACCGCGCTGTTTCCCGAAATCGCGAAGTGCGCGCGCAGGCTGCCGTACCGCGAATACACCGTCGACAGCGAAGTCGTGGTACTCGACGGTCGCGGCATACCGAGCTTCGCCAGACTGCAGCAACGCGCCGCCCTGCGCGGCGGGCCGGCGTTGGCGAATGCGTCGATGCACGACCCGGTCACCTGTTTCGCGTTCGATCTGTTGAACGCCTGCGGATATGACTTGAAGGATCAGCCACTCGTCGCGCGCAAAGGCCTGCTCGAGCGGATGCTCCCCGCCGCCGGTCCCATCCGCTATTCGGCGCACGTCGAGGGCAACGGCATCGAGACCTTCCAGTCCATGACCAAGCTCGGACTCGAAGGCGTCGTCGGCAAGCGTGCCGATTCGCCATACCGTAGCGGCCGCAGCGACGCTTGGCGAAAGGTCCGGGCGAAGCGTTCGGCGGACTTCGTCGTCGCCGGTTGGACACCGGAGAAATCGAACGCGGAAGGCATCGGTGCGCTGGTGCTTGCCGAGTATCGTGGCGAAGAACTCGCCTATTGCGGTCGCGTCGGCTCGGGCTTAAGCGAGGCGAAACGTCGGGACGCGAAATCCCGGCTCGCGGCACTCGACGCCGGCGAGGCGCTGTCACCCGACACAACGCACCGTTGGGTCAGGCCGATGTTGGTGTGCGAGGTGGAGTTCCGCGAATACTCCGCCGACGGTCACCTTCGCCACCCGGTGTTCGTTCGATTCCGCGACGACAAGACTCCCGAGGAATGCCTGAGCGCATACGACGAACCCGTCGAGGTCGGCTTCGACCCGGAACCGGCGCGCGAGGTGATCATCACCAATGTCGAGAAGGTCTTCTTCCCCGAGCTGGACCTCACCAAGGGCGACCTGATCGACTATTACGAAAACGTCGCACCGTGGATGCTGCCCTACCTCGTCGACCGGCCGCTGGTTCTTACCCGGTTCCCCGACGGCATCCACGGCAAGTCGTTCTACCAGCGCGACGCGCCCGCCTTCGTCCCCGATTGGCTCACCCGCAAGACCTTGTGGAGCGAGAGCGCCGAACGCGAGGTCAACTACTTCGTCGTGCAGAACGTCGAGTCGCTCAAGTACCTGGCGAACATGGGTGCGATTCCCATCCACGCTTGGCACAGCCGCATTACCGACCTCGAACATCCGGACTGGTGCGTCTTGGATCTCGACCCCAAGGACGCGCCGTTCGCACACGTGGTGGAAATCGCCAAGGCCATCGAGGAACTGCTCGGCGAGATCGACTTGCCGGGATTCTTGAAGACCAGCGGCGCCAGCGGCCTGCACATCCTGTTGCCGCTGGCACGTCAACTCACCCACGGCCAGGCGCGAACCCTGGGTGAACTGCTCGCCCGCGTCATCGTCGTGCGACGGGGCGACATCGCCACCATCGCCCGGGTCGTGCGCCAGCGCGACAGCAAGGTCTACGTCGACTTCATGCAGAACGGCCACGGCCAGTTGCTGGTAGCGCCGTTCTCGGCGCGCGCCGAGGTGGCGGCTTGTGTATCCATGCCCATCGAGTGGTCGGAACTCGATGATCGGCTACGCAACTCCAATCATCACCTGAAGAACGCCATCGATCGCCTCGAGCGCGTCGGCGACCCCATGGCACCCCTACTGGATACAACACCGGATCTCGACCGGGCTCTTGGGTTGCTTGGAGAGCGCTTGGCGGATTCGTAGAGCGGAGGTTATCGCCTCCGGAGGGCGACATCGTCCGGGCCACGGGCGACCGCAAGGGCGCCCCAGGGTCGCCCCTACGAGAGCGCTTGGCGGATTCGTTGGGCGGAGGTTATCGCACCCGGTGGGCGGCATCGTCCGGGCGGCGGGCGACCGCAAGGGTCGCCCCAGGGTCGCCCCTACGAGTGCCTGGGGATTTGTAGGGCCGGGACGATGGCGCCGAAGGGCGAGGTATCGTGGCCTAGCCGTTGGTGCCCGTCTCCGGCTTGTCGCCGTTCTCGGTGTCGCGTCCCGCAGAGCGAACCGTCCTGTCGACCGTGGTCGTCTTGTTGCCCGCCTCGAGGGCATCGCGTATGGCGGTGACGTTCTCCGGCCGCGTTGGGTGGAAGTCACCCAATGTGCAGGGCATCGAGGCGGCATCGGGACGAAACCGCGGCAATCCCCTGAACTGGTCCCGAGCACATAGCCGCATGCCCCGTTTCTCGATGGACAGGATCATGTCGGCCTGAAGGCCCATGCAACGGTTGGGGAGAATGTTGAGCCACATTTCATCGCCCCGGCCATGGAACACCAGAACCTGGTTGTTCATGACCTCGACCCGGCGGTACTTTCCCGAGGAGAGGCAACGAGAGGATTGCTCGTAGGCTTCTTCGCCGAGGGGGTTGGCGAGGATTTCTTCTGCCGTGATCTTTGATTCGGCACCCTGGGCCTGTTCCTGCTTTTCGGCGGATGCCGCAGCCAGACAGGCGACTGCCAGCAGCATCGTCAGCGGGACCCGCATCACCATGCCAGATGACCTCGGACGACATTCGCCGCGTAGTTTACGCCACCTGCAACCCGAAAGCCGTTCGATCGTCGCGTTAGCGCCACAAGAGCCGGCGCTTACCGGCACCGCCTTTTGCCCCAGCCCAAGCCGCCCTAACACCCTGTCGGTCTTCCCGGCTCGCGCCCAAGTCCGACAGGTTGCTAGTCCAGACCGTACCGTGTCCGCAAGTGATCCAGGAACGCGTCAGTTCCGAGCCGGCGACCGCTCACGCCGGCAACCAATTCCAGGCTGGGCCTGATGCTTCCCCGACCGTGCACGTGCTCGCGTAGCCAGTCGAACAGAACGGAGAACCGGCCTTGCCGCACCGCCTCGTCCAGACCCGGAATCCCATCCCGCACCGCGCGAAAGATCTGTGCGGCCATGACTGCGCCGAGGGTGTAGCTCGGGAAGTAGCCGATCAACCCCGCG
>LXNJ01000436.1_pt1 | contig 29902 bp, 31 predicted proteins | sample 809081 | NCBI WGS metagenome assembly LXNJ01 (sample SAMN04870510, study PRJNA318959) | sponge metagenome | biome: sponge; feature: marine sponge reef; material: water | host: Petrosia ficiformis | place: Greece: Milos, Mediterranean Sea | collected 2013-05-29 | depth 5-7 m | reverse complement strand
CAGAGTCAGGACGCGTGGCTGAACGGTTCAAATGAGAGCGTACCGTGATCAGTACGCAGAACTGTTCAACGAAGGCCGCAACGTCGTGCTCATGGCGATCTCCAACGATTCGGCGGAGGAGGGCGCTTCCTGGCTGAAGGACGAGGACTTCCCCTACCTCTTCGGCAGTGATCCCGACGGCGGCGCCTTTACGGCGTTCGGCGGATCGCTCAGGGACAACGGAATGGTCGGGAGCCGTGCAGTCATCGTGGTCGGGCCCGACGGCCGCGTGGCCAAGGTGATCCCGCAGTTCAACCAGGTGGATCCGGCCGCGTACGAGGAACTGGCCGCCGTGATCGACGAGGTGACGCCGGAGCCGGAGGAAGGGTAGGCGCGGGGCTAACCGGCCCCCAGCATCGACTCCACCGAGCCCACCAGATCCTGCCCCGGGCCCACGCCCGTGGAGACAATGCGCCCATCGCCGTCCACCAGCACGACAATCGCCGTCGTGAGCGCCTGATAGGCTCTCACTGCCTCGCCCCCGGCGTCGTACACGAAGGCATAGCCGGGTCCGTGCCGGTCGACGTGACGCCGAATCCGTCGCGGCGTCTGGTTCACCGCCACGGCGACGGCCACCACGGTGATCCGGTCGGAGAAGCGGTCCTGGATCTCGTCGATCTGGGGCTGCAGCGCCTCGCACTGTTCGCACCACGATGCCCAGAACTTGATGAGCGCGGGGCCGCTTCCCACCACGTCGAGGAGCGCCACGGCGTTGCCGTCCAGATCCTCCACCCGGGCGTCCGGCGCCGGCGTGCCGGGCGGAAGTCCCAGTCCGTCGTCCTGGGCACGCGCGGCGCCCGGGCCGGCTGCCGCGAGCACGGCACCCGTGATGAGAATCGCGGTGGCTTGCGCCCACCGGGACGTGCGCCCGTTGTCGGAGTCCATCGTCTTTGCGTTCACTGGTACGCTCCTCACAGGTTGTATCCGACCTGGATAAAGTAGTATTCCGCCACCCCCAGCATGACCAGAGCCGCCAGCCGCTTCACCGTCACCATCCACTTTCCGGACTTCGGAAGGCGAGAGAGCGTGCCGGAGAACAACCCCACCGCGACCAGGAGCGCCGTCATGCCGAGGGAGAAGACGAAAAGGTAGAGGAACCCCATCGCGCCCGCCCTCGTCGCCGCCACCCACGCAAGCACGGCCGCAAAGGCCGGAGCCCCGCACGGCGCGGCCACGACTCCAGACGTCGCGCCCAGTACAAAGACGGCGCCGTAGGACCCCCCCTCGCGGCTCCCGGCCCACGTCAGCAACCGTTGCGGCACTCTCACCGGGATCACATCGAGCATCGCCAGCGCAAAGAGCACGAGCAGGTTGCCGATCGCGAAAAGGGCCCACGGGCTGGCGCTTACGGTGCCGAACAGGGTCCCGGTAAGGCCGGCGAGAAGCCCCAGGAAAGCGTAGAGCAGCGCCATCCCCACGACATAGGTCATGGTCAGGCCCACCGTGCGCCGCATGGGCTGCCCGTCGGTTGACGTCCCCGAGATCACGGATGCCGTGATCGGGATCATGGGGTATACGCACGGCGTCAGGCTGGTCGCCACGCCGGCTCCGAAGAGCACGGCGAGAGCCAGAAGCGGGCTGGAGGCGAGCGTTTCGGACAGACCCCCGGCTGCCTCCTGAACGAAGACAGCCGGGGCGACTTCCGTCACGAGAAGGTCATTTTCCGCCGCGGCGCTTGGCGGTTCGTCCGCTGCTGCGGCCCGAACTTGCGGATGCGCCCGAACTGCGACCGCTGCTGCCGCTCACGGACCCGACGCTCCTGCCGCCCGAGTATCCGCCGGTGCTGATCGACCGCGGCCCGCGGTAGCCCCTGCCGGCGACCACTTGTCCGCCGGACGACCTCGACGGCGCACGATTCACATCCACGATCACCGGCCTGTAGTAGCCGCCGCCCCATCCGCCCCAGCTCGAATACCCGTAGCCATAGTAGCCGGGATAGCCGTAGCGGCTGTAGCCGCCGTAGCCGGACATTAAGGGGGAGTAGTAGCCGAAGGGGCTCGTCAGGTACACACGGCGGTGGGTTCGCTGGTCGGACCCGTACGCTCCTCCGTCCGCCAGCGCGCCGCCGCCTCCGAGCGCGAAGTGCTCCGGATACGAGACGGCCACGACCATATCGATGACCTCCGCCGACACACCGGCGTCGTCAAGCCGAATCAGCTGTTCCGAGTCCAGGCCCGCGAAATCCTGACCGACCTGTGCGAGCCAGCCCGCGACCGCCTTTGCATCGACGTTGCGCGAAGCGTCGATCACGTCGTCGATCGTGACGCGGGCTGTCGCGAAGAACTCGGCACCCTGCAGTACGAACGGGAGCGGCTCGGTACGCTGCGGGAAACCCAGGTCCGCCAACACGGAGTCGTCCGCGTACGTATACCATTGCGACCACGCCGTCGTGCCGCCGTTCGCCTGAAGCGCCCGTACATCCAGCCATTCCCCGGGGCCCGGCATCGAGATGATTCCGGTGCTGAGGCGGACTGTTCCGTTGTCGCAGGTCAGGTCGGACGCCGTATACAGGCGCCGTCCGTCGTCGGAAAACCTGGCCGACTCCGTCCCGCGGCAGCCATCCTGCTCGACCGGATGCGATTGCCCGTCGGCGTAGTAGATCTCGCGATGCGTGATCTCGCCGTTCGCTATGGTGAGCATCTCCACGTCGGCGCCGCTCGGTACGAAGCAGAGCATGCCCCTGTCCGCGGCAGCCTCGTCGTCGGCGGGCCACTGCGCCTGAGTAGGAACCTGCGGCTGCCAGCAGCCGAGGTATGGCTGCCATCCCGCTCGCGTCTGGCCAGCCTGCGCCTCCACGGCGCCGGGAATGGCAGCGAGCAGGAGACCGGCCAGCACACTGATGCCCTTCGTTCCCGTCAACATGTTTGATCCCCTTGCGTCGCGCATCGCTTTCCTCCGTGTCGGGAGCGTCCGCCCCGATGGCTTCGTCATCATAGCCTGAATCCTATCCCGAACGTAACCTGCAAGCCCGCCAGATCGAGATCCGGGAAGCCTACGAAATCGGTCGACAGCGGGGCGCTGGCAAAGCCGTATCTGGCTTCGCCCACCAGCAGCACCCGGCCGTTAACTGCGACATCCATCCCGCTGAACAAATGTACTGTAGTTCCCCTGTCCCGCGAATAGAAACGGTCGCCGAAGATTTCCAGGGTCTCGAAGTCGATGAAGTCGCCGTGCTGCACGAAGCGGTAGAATACGATGCCGCCGGCGACGCCGACATATGGGTTCCATGTCTCCGGAATCCACGCGAACCGGCCGATGGCTCTGCCCCGATCCTTCAGGTAGGCCTTCAATCCGAGGGTGATGGGTCGGATCGAGAACTCGGTGGTCTGCTCGATCGGGAGATCGTCGTTATCCACCCAGTCCCGGAACTCCGATCTGGTCTTGGAGCTGGTGTATCCCATGCTCAGGAGCAGGTCCAGCCGGTTCGTGGTCCGGACCGCGAGATCCCCGCCGATCGACGCCCCGGCCAGATCCCGGGTATCGACCGTCAACTCCGAGCGGGTCAGGTCCCACAGGCTCTGCGTGCCGTTGCCGCTTCCGGCGCGGGGCATGTGCAGCCCTGCCCTCAACGTGAAAGTCGTCCTGGGCGTTCCGAAGAGGAAGTCGCGGCTCTGGGCAACCGCCGCCGCCGGCGCCACCGCCGCCAACAGGAGCAGTGCAAGGAGGCTGCCAAGCACGGGCCCTGTCCTGGAACTCCGTTCGTTACCGAGCATTTCCGATCTCCTGGTTGCGCGTTCGGCGATACTCAAGCGCAAGACCCGTGCCGTTCCGCAAGTGTGCCGCGGCAGGGCCTTGAGACCGAATGGCGCGCGAACCCATCCCTCCGCGGGGACAGTGGGCGTCCACTCGGGGGGACACCTCTCCGATCCCGGTCCCCCGACTCCGTCCGCCGCCCGGCATCATCCGAGGGTCCGCTGCAGGTATGCCTTCAGCCGCTCCCAGGCGTCGGCGGCCGGCGCGGCCCGCACATCGGGGTCGCCGTCCACGCGCAGCCAGAAGCCGTGGTCCACGTCGTCGTAGATGTGCAGATCGTGCTCGACGCCGGCTGCCCGCAGCGCACTCTCGAAAGCCGCCACGGACTCCGGCGACGGACCGCTGTCGAGGGCGGCGAAGGTCCCGTAGACCTCGTGGTCCATCCGGGCGACGACCTCCGGGTCATCCACGAGGCGACCGTAGAAGATCGCTGTCGCTTCGTGGTTCACGCCGTCCAGGCCGAAGGAGAGAGCGACCCCTCCGCCGAAACACCATCCCATCGCCCCGACCCGCCCGGTCACGTCGGGACGGCCCCTGAGGTACGCCACCGCGGCATTCAGGTTCGCGATCATCGCCGCCGGATCCGACTGCGCTTCGCGGACCAGCGCCATGTTCTCGTCCCGGTTGGAGCCGGTACGGCCCTGGAAGAGGTCGGCCGCGAGCGTCACGTACCCCTCGTCCGCGAAGTCGTCGGCGAGCTGGCGCACGCGGTCCTGGAGGCCGTTCCATTCGTGAATGATCACCAGCGCCGGAAACGGACCGTCGCCGTCGGGGACGGACAGGTAGCCGGTCGTGAGTTCGTCGCCGTCGACGTACTGGAGCGCGCTGCCCTCGAGCGCACCGCCCTCGCCCGTGATCGCGGGGGGCAGTTCGGGGGCCTGGTTCGCGTCCGCGGGCGGTGCCGCCTCCGCGCACGCCAGCGCGAGCGGAACGAGGAGAAACGGCGTGCGGAAGCGCGAAACGGCTCCTGCGTCGACCCGGCGGGCGCCTTCATCAGTGAATCCACCCATTGTCGCTTTTCCATCCTGGTGTTTGCCACCGCAAGGCTGTCGGGTAGACAATAGGTGGCACGGGCACGCCCTGCGTCAAATGGAAAAGGCGCGCCGACGGCCGGACTTGTCGGAAGCGCAGGCAGAATCACCAGAACGGGAGAAGCTTGGAATGAGGATTCCCCTTGCGGGAGAGTTGGGTCACCTGGCCGGAATCGGCACTGTTGCTGCCGTCCTGGCCGGAGCCGGACCCGGCGCGCTTGACGCGCAGCAGGACATGTCGGATGTCGAAATCACGACCGTTCCCCTGGAGAGCGACCTGTTCATGCTGGTGGGGCGGGGCGGGAACATCGGATTGTCCGTGGGAGAAGACGGCGCGTTTCTCATCGACGACCAGTTCGCGCCGCTGACCGACAAGATTCTGGCGGCGGTCGCGGAGGTGACCGACCAGCCCGTTCGCTGGGTGCTCAACACCCATTGGCACGGGGACCACACGGGGGGCAACGAAAACCTGGGCAATGCCGGCGCCATGATCGTCGCCCACCGGAATGTCTATCGGCGCATGAACCCGGACGAGTTCGCGGATCTGATGGGCCGGTCCAGCCAGGCGCCGCGGGCTGCGCTGCCCGTCGTCACGTTCGACGCGGGCGTCCAGTTCCACTGGAACGGCCGGCACATCGACGTGACGCACATCGGTCAGGCCCACACGGACGGCGACGCGGTCGTCCACTTCCCGCGCGCCAACGTCTTCCACATGGGAGACACCTTCTTCCGCGGCCGCTATCCCTTTGTCGACGTGGACAGCGGGGGCGGCGTCGACGGAGTCATCGCAGCGGCCAACTTCGTGCTGGAGCGTTCGAACGAAGGCACGAGGATCATACCTGGCCACGGAGACCTCGCGTCGCCGGAGCATCTGCGCGAATACCGCGACATGCTCGAGATCGTGCGCATGCGCGTGGCGAGCCTGGTGGCGAATGGCCGCACGGAGGAGCAGGTGGTCGCCGCTGCGCCCACGGCCGACCTCGACGAAGCGTGGGGAGCCAACTCCGAGCGGTTCGTCCGCGCCGTGTATCAGAGCCTGACAGGAGGGATGGAATGAAGAGGATTCTCGACAAGGTGCCGGCGGCTTCCCGCCCGGCCACGTTTGCCCTGGCGGCCACGTTCGTGGTGATTGCCACGTTCGCCGTTGCGGCGCCCCGGTCGCCCGCGGCCGCGCAGGACGCGCGCGTCGACGAGGTGCTGGCCACCGTCCAGGACACGATCATTCGCCTGCGCGAGCACATCCACCAGAACCCCGAGCTCGGCAACCGCGAGTTCAACACGGCGGCCCTGGTCGCCGACCACCTGCGCGCACTCGGCTTCGACGAGGTGCACACGGGGATCGCGCACACGGGCGTCGTGGGCATTCTTCGCGGCGGCCTGCCCGGCCCGGTCGTGGCGGTTCGGGCCGACATGGACGCCCTCCCGGTCACCGAGGACACGCCGTATTCGTTCAAGTCGACCGTGCGCACCACCTACCTGGGGCAGGACGTGGGCGTATCCCACGCCTGCGGCCACGACATCCACGTCGCGGTCCAGCTCGGCGTGGCGTCGGTGCTGGCGTCCATGCGCGATGAACTGCCGGGGACGGTCAAGTTCATCTTCCAGCCGGCCGAGGAGGGGCCGCCGCCGGGCGAGGAGGGGGGCGCCGAGCTGATGGTGGCGGAAGGGGTGCTGCAGGACCCCGCACCGAGCGCCATCTTCGGCCTCCACAGCTTCGCCGAGATGGAGGTCGGCAAGGTGGGCTTCACATCGGGGCCGGCGCTGGCCGCGGTGGACCACTTCCGTATCCGGATTGTGGGGAAGCAGTCGCACGGGGCCGCCCCGCATCTGGGCATCGATCCCATCGTCATGGCGTCTCAGGCCGTGACCGCGTTCCAGACCATCCGGTCGCGCAACCTGCCGCCGCTGGAGCCGAGCGTGGTCACCGTGGGGATCGTCCGGGGCGGAACCCGCTTCAACATCATCCCGAACGAGGTCGAACTCGAGGGCACCGTGCGCACCTACAACCCCGACGTGCGCGACGCGGTCGAGCGGCGCATGGGCGAGATCCTCGAGGGGATCGCCTCCGCCGGGGGAGGCACGTTCGAGCTGGACTACGACCGGGGCACGCCGGCCACGATAAACGATCCCCATCTCGGGGAACGCATGCTGCCGACGCTGGCAAGAGCCGTCGGCGAAGAGAATGTCGTCGACCTGGATCCCACGATGGGTGGCGAGGACTTCGCATACTTCGCAAACGAAGTCCCGGGATTCTTCTTTCGGCTGGGACAGGTCAAGCCCGGCGGCACCTCCGGCGGTCACCACACACCGGACTTCCAGGCCGACAACTCTGCCGTGCCCGTCGGGATCCGCGCGATGACCAACCTGCTGCTGGACTACCTGAAAGGGGGGAGGTCGGCCACGGACCGGTAAGACGACACAGGCAGTCCCTGGGCAAGGCCGCCCGAGCACCGGGAGCCGCGAGGCGCCGGGCCGGTTCGCCTCAGTAGGCGGCCTCGTGCACGCCCGCGACTGCCCGCCCCGAGGGGTCGAGCGTCTTCGACAACACCTCGTCCCAGGCCAGCGCCTCGGGTGTGGAGCACGCCACGCTCGGTCCGCCGGGGACGCAATGGGCGGCGGCCGGCAGCGGGAAATGCGACTTGAAGATCCGCCGGTACAGGTAGGCTTCCTTGTCGGCGGGCGGGTTGTGGGGGAAGCGGAAGGGGGCGCTGGCCATCTTGCGGTCGCTGACGCTGCGGTCCGCGAAATCCTTCAGCGAGTCGATCCAGGAATACCCCACGCCGTCCGAGAACTGCTCCTTCTGGCGCCATAGCACCTCGGCCGGGAGGTAGTCGGAGAAAGCCTCCCGCAGGATGCGCTTCTCGATTCCGCCGGCGGGCATCTTCCCGGCTGGATCGATTGACATGGCCACATCCAGGAATTCCTTGTCCAGGAACGGGACGCGGGCCTCGATTCCCCACGCGGCCATGGCCTTGTTGGCCCGCAGACAGTCGTACTGGTGCAACCGGTCGATCTTGCGGACGGTCTCTTCGTGGAACGAGCGCGGATCGGGCGCGCGATGGAAGTACAGGTAGCCGCCGAACACCTCGTCGGCCCCCTCGCCGGACAGCACCATCTTGATCCCCAGGGTCCGAATGCGCCGGGCCATCAGGTACATCGGCGTGGCGGCGCGCACCGTCGTCACATCGTACGTCTCCAGGTGATGAATGACGTCGGACAGCGCGTCCAGTCCGTCCTGCACGGTGAAGTGGAACTCGTGGTGCACGGTCCCGATATGATCGGCCACGACCCTGGCCGCAGCCAGGTCGGGAGATCCCTCCAACCCGATACAGAACGAGTGCAGCCGCGGCCACCAGGCCTCGGTGCGGTCGTCATCCTCGATCCGGTTTCGCGAAAAGCGCTGCGCCACCGCGGACACGATGGAGGAGTCCAGTCCTCCCGACAGGAGCACGCCGTACGGAACGTCGGACATGAGCTGCCGATGCACGGCCGCCTCGAGTGCCTCGCGGATGCGTGACGGGTCGGGGTTCTCCGTCGCCGCGCCGAAGCCCCGCCAGGCGCGCGTGTAGTACGGTCGCGGAGTGCCCTCCGAGGAATCGAGAAGGTGTCCCGGCGGGAATTCGGAGACCGTGCGGCAGACCGGCGCAAGGGCCTTCATCTCCGACGCGACGTAGAACCGGCCGTCGTCGTCGTATCCGGTATACAGGGGGACGATGCCGAGGTGGTCGCGTCCCACGAGGTACCGGTCCTTCTCCAGGTCGTACAAGACGAACGCGAAGATCCCGTTCAGGCGATCCAGGAAGTCGCTTCCCTGCTCGTCGTACAGCGCGAGAATGACTTCGCAGTCGCTCCGGGTGAGGAAGCGATACGGCCTCCCGAGCTCGGATTCGAGCTTGCGGTGGTTGTAGATCTCGCCGTTGACGGCCAGTACATGTGTGCCCGCTGCGTTCTGGAGGGGCTGGGCGCCGTGCTCCACATCCACGATGGCGAGGCGGTTGTGGGCCAGGACCGCCCGTTCGTGCGTGAAGACGCCGGACCAGTCGGGGCCGCGGTGCCGCTGCAGCTTCGACAGGGTCAGGACCTGATCACGGGGTGGTGGATCCGCGGGGTCGAACCCGAGGATGGCGAGGACTGAGCACATGCGATTAACATAGGTGTCCCGGAACCGGGGGTGTACCCGGTTGGAATCCGCCACCTCGCAACGGACCACGACATGTTCCCATCCATTCGATTCCCGGCCGGCAGGCGATCCATCGCGTTGCCGGTGCTGCTCGCCCTGGCAGCGACCGCAAACTCGACTCGCGCACAGGAGCTGGGTCCGGCCGACGGTCACGACCTGCCGGGCACCGACATCGAGCGCGTGGCGGTCGGGGCCGAAGCGCCGCTGTTCGCCCTGGAGTCCTTCGACCGCGGCACGGTGGCGCTTTCGGGCTTCCGCGGGGACAAGAACGTGGTGCTCATCTTCTACCGGGGCCACTGGTGACCCTACTGCGCCGGTCAGCTCGTGGAGCTGAGAGCCCTTTTGCCCGACGATCTCAAGGACGAGACGGAAATCGTGACGGTGTCGGTGGATGACCGGGAGGGGATGCAGTTGATGATCGACCGTGTCGCCGCGGAAGACGGCATGGCCCCCGATTTCATCATGCTCTCCGACCCGGACCACACCGTAATCGACCGCTACGGCCTGTTCAACGAGAACGCGCCTCCCAACCGGCCTCTGCCGCACCCCGCCACCTACGTGATCGACAAGGAAGGCGTCGTGCGGTACCGCTTCGTGGAGGTGGACTACCGGGTGCGTCCCACCAACGAGGACATCCTGGAGGTCCTGAAGTCGCTGTAGCGGGCTGAACGACGCCCCGCGCGAAAAGCGGGGCGGTTGGGGTGGGTCGCTCCGCTGGTTGGGGGCCTTCGGGGGTCGACGTGCGCTCGAATCGTGGTGCCTGAAGGGGGCGATTCACGCTCTCGGGACGATTGTCCCATCCAGACATGTAAACGCACACCCGGGGCGGGTAGCGTGGGTCTCGCTTGATCGTATCACGACCCATCGAACGTGGAGCCGCCCGGATGCCCGAAGGCCAGCACGAAGTATCCCGCCGCCGGACGATACCGTCGCGGCCGCGCGCCGGGAATCGCCGCCGCTCGGCGGTCCTGACCCTGGTCCTGGCTCCGACGGCGATCGTATTGGCGACGCTTGCAGCCTCGGACCTGCCCCGTTTGGGGCGAGTCGCGGCGCGCGTCGAACTGGCCCGGCTGGACGCCGAGTTCCTGGAGGACGACGCGGTCGTTTTCCAGTCCGCGCTGAATGACTGCGGGCCTGCCGCGCTTGCCAACATGATGCGCGCGATCGGCCTCCTGGCACCCCCGACCGACACGCTTGCCGTGCTGGCGGACATGGGGCCGAGAGGAACGACTGCCGGCGGGCTGATTCGCGCCGCTGGCCGATTTGGCCTGTCGCTCACGCTGGTACGCCTGACGCGGGCAGATCTGCGTCACGCACGCACACCGTTTATCGCGTGGGTGAACCGCAATCACTTCGTGGCGGTGACCGAAAGGTCTCCGTCCGGCCGTCTGACCGTGGTGGACCCGACGGTGGGCCGCTACTCGATCAGTGAAGAAGCATTCCAGGAGATCTGGTCCGGCGAGTCGATCGTACTTGCCGGGTAGTCCCGGATCCAGCCGCGGCGAGACGCGTTGCGGTTTCGTTCACAATCGGTAAAGGAGGAGATGATGAGGAAGAGACTAGTTCGGGCCAGCGCGTACGCGCTCTGCTTGGCGCTCCTTGCGGGACAGGGGGCTTACATGACCGCGGGGTCGCCGGTCGACCCCCTGGAGAGCGAACGACCTGCCGTGGTTGAGGGTCGCGGATGGAAGTCGTTCAGTGTCTGCCTCGGCTGTGTAACGTCGGGCCTTTTTCTGATCAAGACAGGCGCGATCCTCGCAGCAATGAGTGTGCCCGGCTCGACGGTCGCGCTCGGCGGATGCATCGCCGCGTGTCACGAAGCGATCTTTTGATTGACATTGGAGGCAAGATGAACAGGAAAACGCCCAATCAGATTCGTGTCGGCATGGCGACAATGCTGCTGCTCGCTCTTGCGCAGGGCATGGTGAATCCGCCTGTGCTCGGGGGAGAGCCGGCTACGCCCGTGGACAGCATGCAAGCGGAGGGGTTTGCTCAAACGGCAGCTGAACGCGACGTGTCCATCGTCGAGGGAAGGCAGGCGCTTCTCAAGGGAGGCTGCATTCTGTGCGCTGGAGCCATTCTCATAGGCGGCGGCGCGAGCATCATCGGGTTGATTGCATTCGCGGCCGTGGCTCCGTTCGCAACGGGTGCGTGCTCGTTCGTTTGTACGCTGGGGTTCGGATGACCATGGGTGACTTGGGAAACAAGGAGGAAAGGCGGACGCGAATGAAAGGAACAAGCATGGCGAGAGTGTTACGAATCTTGACCGTACTTGCGCTGGCAAATGCAATGGGCGCGGGTAATCGGCAAGGACAAGTCGACGTTGATGAAACCGGTGCGGTCGAGACGACCACGGTATCGGAGGAAGCAGTCGTGGGCGCTCAGAACACGGGTCTCAACCTGGGATGTTGGGGGTGTATTGCTGGCACCATCATTCTGGTGACGACAACAGGTGTTGGAGGTGTCCTGAGTATCGCTTGCGGTTTTGTATGTGGGAAACTTTTTTTGGCGAGCTATTTCTAAGAGGAGATGATCATGATTAGACCAAAGGGAAGGCGGTTCATTGGGGCCATGATGGCTGCGGTGCTGATCGCCGGCTCACTGCACGGTGCTGGGACCGGTGCTGCCAGGGCCGTGGGTTGGGAAGGACGCTCCACTGCGGCGGAGGCCACGGTGACTGGAGGACAGGGATGGATGGGGTGGTTTACATGTGTGGCGTGTGCCGGGGGCAGTATTGCGGCCTCCGTCGTGTCTGGTCCGGCGGCGGCTCTTGGCCTTTTTGCCTGTGGAGTTGTGTGCGGCTTCGCATTGGATGATGAACATTAGCTCTTGGCGGTGGAGGTAAAACCATGAGACCTTCGCCTCCATGGCACTGGATAGGTGGATATACTGCGTGCAGAATGATCTGCACGATGGATTTCAGCCTCGCATAGAGAAAGGGAGGAGAGGACGATGAAGATTAGCGGCTGGATTGTTCGAAGTGTTGTCGCAGCGGCTGCCGTCGCGACGCTTGGGACCGTAGGTGCAGCGGGTGCACGGTATGATGTCAAGGCCGACGCCCGCCTGGTTGAAGCGCCGTCTGAGGATCAGATGACTAAGGCTGTTATTGGGGGCCAGAGTTATACAATCCTCGCGGCCGTCCTGTTCTTGTTCCAGGGATTGTGCGTGCAATGCGTTGCCGGGCTTTCTGCGAGCGCGATGGTCGACGTCGTCGCGCTGGTGGAGTGCACAGTCATTTGCGACGTCGCATTCTAGTCAAACACAGTTAAGCGGAAGGGGGACCCGGGGCCGTGTTGCCCGGGTCCCCCGATGGGGGGAGCCATGGGAATACCACGACCATCGATGCATCAGAAGTGTGCTGCATTGGCGTTGACAGCCTGTGTCGCGGGGACGGCGATTGTGCCGTTCGCCTGGATGGGCAAGGCCGGAGATGGTCCGGATGCGCCGCCCTGGGCGTTTCCGCCTGTCTCTGGGTGGTTGGGGGAGTCGGAAATGTGGACATACCGAACGAACGGGGCAGGTTCGACGGCCGTGATCTACGTGGATCGCAGCTGTGTTCACTGCAAGGCGGAACTGGAGTTGTGGGAGTCGGTGTCGGAGGGTGACGCGGACGGTGTAGCAGTCTGGGTGGTGGCATCTCCCAGGTCGGTCATGGAGAGAGCGACCTGGGTTCCCCCGTCTCTGCGTGCCCGGACGGTGCACGACCGTGACGGGAGTGTTGCCCGGGCCCTGGGGGTCAGCGCCGTGCCGGCGACCTTCTGGATCGACGGGACCGATACGGTCCGCATCGTACGTGTTGGACGCAGTAACAGCGACACACTTGTCAACGACATCGCGACATTGGCCGGAACGGGAGAAGCGAAGCCATGAGTGGACGAGACGGGGCTGGCGGGGGCACGCGACGTATTCTGGCGGCACTGCGGCACTTTCTGAACATGCTCGTTCCCAGCCTGGACGATATTCCGGAGCACCGTCCCATCGTGGCTCCCCTGCTCATTGGATGGGTGTTCTCGCTGGCAGCGGCGTTCTCGCTTCGGCCGTTGGTAATGAGCGCCCTGGAGGGCCAGGGGCAGGAGGTCGTCCAGGGGACGCTCCTGATACTGTGGGTAGTCGCGTTGATCACGCCTCTGGTTCACTTGCTCAAGGCGGGACTCCTGACGTGCCTGGGTTGGGCTGTGCTGGTGCTCGCGAACTCGCAGCGCCGCGTCCGACCGATTCTCTCCGTACTACTCTACGGCGAAGCGATTCTGGCGACGCAGGGAGTACTACAGGCTCTCTATCTGCACTTGGCCACGGGTGGAAGCCCGACCTCACCCGCGGATCTTCAGACCAGCCTGGGGTTGGCTGCCTTCGTGCCGGCCACAAACCCGGGTCTCCTGGCGATCGCCCAGAGCTTCTCGGTGGGTCATTTCCTCTGGTTCGGGTTCCTTGTGATTGCTCTCCGCCGGTGCGATGGCCCCGAACTCCGGCCGGCTCTCGGACTCGCCCTCTTCTTCTGGGGTGTGATGGTGGCCTTTTCAGCGGCGCGCGCATGGTTCACATTGTAAGGCGGACGAGAGAGCGGGTGGGCGGGCGGCGTGAGGGCTGCCAGATGGCGGGAGTGAAGCTGCGGGGATTCAGCGTCCGGTTTTCCAACTTCTTCCTGGAGCCGATGGATCTCACGGTCGATCCGGGTGAGCGCGTTGCACTGGTGGGGGCGAACGGGGCCGGGAAGAGCACGACGCTGAAGGCGATTGCAGGCCGGCTTCGTGACTACGAGGGCAGGGTGGAGCTGGGCGGACGAGACATCAGGCCCCAGTTGCCGGGGATCAGAGCGCGCATCGGGTTTCTCCCCGAACGCCTGCTCGGATTCGGGTGGATGAGCGTTGATGAGCACTTGCGGTTTCTCTCCAACTTCTTTCCCACATGGGACCGCGACTACGCACAAGAACTCCTGAATCGCCTCGAGCTTCCCGGGGCTTCGAAGGTGGGCACGCTTTCCAGGGGGATGGCGATCAAGCTGTCTCTGGTTACGGCCGAAGCGCACCGGCCACCGGTCCTCATACTCGACGAGCCCACCACGGCAATCGATCCAGTCATGCGACGCGGGTTACTGAGGATCATCGACGAATACGTGCCCCAAGGCGGTGATCGCCTGGTCCTGTTTTCCAGCCACATCCTCGAAGATGTGGACTTTATCGCCGAGCGCGTGATCCTGATGAAGCGAGGACGGATCCTCGACGACGTCGACGCGAAGGAGCTGCAGAAGCGCGACCCAGGTGCCCCTCTTTCCCGAATTCTCCTTTCAGCATTGGAGTCCGAATGACTAATCGAGCCTTCTGGACCCTGGTGGGCGTCGAGTTCCGACGCTCCCGTCGGACCTTGGTGCGCCTTGGGATCGTCCTCGTGGCGGTTCTGGTCCTATCGGTTGTGATGGAATCCGCATCTTCGGTGTTGGCTTTCGGGCTCACCGCGGTTGGTTTCGGGGTTGGCCTTCAGATGTCGTTTGATACGATTAGCGACAAGCTGACAGGCGGTTTGGAAGCACTCACCACACTCCCTGTAAGCGCCTCCACTCTAGCGGCAGCTCGCCTTGCGGCGATGGTCCTTGGTGCTGCGCCGGGTGCGGTCCTGATGGCAGTCGGCAGCGGCATCGTGGGCCCCGCGTTTCTGGAGGACACAGGATTGATTCGTATTTTCATCGCCGCCTTTCTGGCAGCCTGGGTCTCCCTCTCGTCGGTATCGGCGGCAGTGGCTGCCCTTGTGCTTCGCTTCAAGACCAAATTGCTGATCTCCTATGGCGGGCTGGTCATAATGGGGACGGTGGGGGGGGCGTTGTTCCTTTTCGATCGGTTCATCGGGAGTCCGATGCGGTTGATATACGCCGTCATGACCAGTGACCATGCGTTGGCGATCGCCATCGGCAGTGCCCTGGTCGCTTCGGCCCTCGTCCTGGCCGGCTCTTTCCTGCTCGCCCGCAAGGGGCTCGAGATCTACGAACCGGAGCCGGACGCGATGGACTGGTAGGGCTGCTCTTGTCTGCTTCGATCCCCGCAGATTCCGGTCGTGCGGGGAGACTTGCTCGGGCACCGCCACGCCAACACGGACGGGTCCTCACGGGTCCGGGGTTGTGGGGAGGGTTATTGTACTCCCGGAACACGGCGCCCTCAGCCCGTGGAAGTCATGCCCCGAGGTACCATGAGTCTGGTCGAGTCTCTCCTGTCAAAAGTGTCCTTCGCAGAGGGCTCGGAGGGATGGAGCCTGATCGAGCGGTTCGCGGTGCTCGTACGCGAATCCGGATCGACGGACGAACGTGCGGCCGCGCACTTCATTGTGTCGCGCCTCGAGCACGCGGAAATCCCTCACGACGTCTATGAGCCGGACCTCTACCTTTCCATACCGAAGGGGGCTTCGGTCGCATTCGCGGGCGAGGATGTCGCCGGCAAGCCGCCTTCGTTCGCGGCTTCAACCCCGAAAAGGGGGCTGACGGCGGCGCCCGTCCACGTCCCCGCGAACCCGTCCACCGACGCAGCCGATCTGTTCAAGTCGGCGCATGGCTCTCTACCCGACGACATTGCCGGCAAGATCGTGGTGACCGAGGGAATGCCGATGCCCGTGTCCGTGGCGCGCTTCGAGGCCGCGGGTGCGGTCGGCCAGGTGTATATCAACCCGGGCAGCCGCGTCCACTGGGGAATCTGCACCACCGTTTGGGGCGCGCCGGGGGCGTCGCAACTGGGTCAACGTCCAACCACCCCTGTGGCTGCCATCGATCGGTGGGACGGCAACAAGTTGGTGGAGGCCATCGCGGATGGCCTGGACAAGGTGACGATCCACACCGATCTCGAGGAAGGGTGGTATCCCTGCCAGCTTCCGGTCGCAAAGATCGATGGCCAGGAGGAGGATTTCGTCCTCGCGCACGGGCACTACGACTCATGGGACGTCGGGATCGGCGACAATGCAGTCGGCGACGCCACGCTGCTCGAACTGGCGCAGATTTTCCACGAACACAGGGAGGATCTGAGGCGGTCGCTGAGGGTGGCCTGGTGGCCGGCGCATTCCACGGGCCGCTACGGCGGATCGACCTGGTTCGCCGACAAGTTTGCTCTCGAGCTGTCCCGGCGATGCGTGGCCGCCGTCAACATCGACTCGCCGGGGTGCTGGGGCGCGACCGAGTATGACGCCGTACCGTGGATGGCCGAGGCGGAAGAGGTTTGCCGGTCCTCCATCGTGTCCGTGGCGGGTGTCGAGCCGACCCGCCAGCGGCCCCTCCGGGCGGGAGACTATTCGTTCGACCAGATCGGTCTTACCTCCTTCTTCATGCTGCTCTCCAACATCCCCCAGGAGGAACGGGACCGGCTCGGGTTCTACCCGGTAGGCGGCTGTGGGGGCAACATCGCATGGCATACGGAGAAGGACCGGATCGAGGTCGCGGACCGCGCCAACCTGGAACGCGACCTCCGGGTCTACCTGACGGCCATCGGCAGGTTCCTGGATGACGAGGTACTGCCGTTGGATTTCCGGGCGACGATGGCCGAACTGGGAGATGCTCTCGAGGCGTATGAAGCCACGATCGAAAAGGATCTCGCCAAGGTGTTCAACCTGGTGCCGGTTAGAGAGTCCTACGATGCACTGCTGGAGCGGCTGACCACCTTCTACGACGACATCGAAGAGGGCAATTTCGATCCCGATGTGGCAAACGAGGTGCTGCTTAGACTGGCGCGGATCCTGGTTCCCATCGGTTACGCCGAGGGGCCCCGGTTCGAGCACGATCCGGCAACGCCCCGCGTACCCATGCCCAAGCTTGCCAGGGTGCCCGAGCTTGCCGAAATGCGGGAAACGGAGTCGGAGCTGTTTCCATTCGTGGTGACGGATCTGCAACGGCGGGTCAACCAGGTGGTTGCCGGCTTCGAAGAGGCGTCGTGGCTACTCCAGCGGGTCGCTGTCCCGCTCGTCGCCCATCCGCCCGGAGGCTGATCCGGCGCCGGCCCCCTCCAGTTGCTTGCGCGGAGGCGGATAGGCACGTACCGACGGTGCCAGGCCGGCCGCGACCATTCCTTCCGCCGCCTTGAGCGCGGCGACAACCGGATTGACGACCGGCACACCCAGGCGCGCTTGCAGGTCCCGTGCCACGTCCAGAAAACCCATCGTCATGCATCCGAGCACGATGGAGTCGGCGCCGTTCGCAACAGCCGCATGCCCCTCGCCTTCGAGCGTGTCCAGGACCTCGTTGCGCCGGCTGCGCAGCTCCAGAACCGGCACGTCCACGGCCCGCACCTCTGACACGAATCGCTCCAGCCCGTGGCCGCGGAATTGCCGGTGCACAGAGGGAACCACCTCGTCCACGACCGTCAGTACCGCGAAACGATCGCCGAGCTGGGCCGCCAGATGGCCGCTTGCCTGTCCGGGGCCCACCACGGGGATACTGGTGACCTCACGAACGGCACACAGTCCGGGATCACCGAAACAGCCGACGATGATGGCATTCGTCCCTCGGGATTCGAGCCGCGGAGCCGACGCAAGCAGCGATGGCACGCAGAGGGCCTCTTCCGCCGAGCTTTCAATGGACGCGGGTCCCTCCTCGCTATCCTCGACCGCCACGGTCGTGCCGGGAGCCGCGTGGCGTTCCAGATACGCCCGGCGGCGTTCGAGTTCCCCGAATCCGAGAGGACCACGCGAGAGCGGGCCGGGAATGAAGTAGGTGACATGCATGTAGGGTCTCCTCGCCGATGCCTGAATGTAGTCTTGTCCACGGACTCCTTTGGTGCCAGCCTTACTATCTTGTCGCCTTGTCATCGCTGACGGTCAGGGAAGGGAAAATGAGAAGAGTGTTGAGGGTTGTTCGGGTAGGCCTGATGGCCATGGTGCTACTCCCCGGTTCGCTGCTTGCACAGGGGTTCGGGGGAAGCGTGGCCGTGTGGGGCAACGAGGTGCTGGTGGCGGACCCCGCTTTTGGCGGCTCCAGCGAAGGGGGGATCTACACCTACATACGGGAAGGGGACCGCTGGGTCGAGGCCGCCAGACTGACCGGTCCGGAGCCCTCCGCCGGCGACGGATTCGGTTACGGGATCGCCGTGTCGGGGGACCGCATGCTGGTCACGGCCCTGAACCCGCGCTCTCCGCAGGGTGGTGGCGTCCATTCGTATATTCGCACGGCAACGGGCTGGAGCCATGACGGGATGATCGTCGCCGACGTGCTTCCGGAGGGTGCGATGATGGGGTTCGCGGCGCTGACCGGCGATCGCGCCGCGGTCGCTACGGCCTCGATGCGCGGCGACGGACCCGTCCTGCTGTTCCGGCACACCGGCGGCTCCTGGATCCAGGAAGCCATGCTTGAGTCTCCCCGGCCCGGCGAGAGGATCGGGTTCGGCGGGTCGATCGCACTATCCGACGACATGCTCGTCGTCGGAGCTCCCATTGCCGACTCCGCGATGGGTGCGGCGTTCGTCTACGAACCGCGACCCGACGGGTGGGACATGACGGCTGAACTGGCCGGCGACGGTAGCGCGGGCTCCTATCTGGGCACCTCCGCGCTCATCATGGAAGACCGTATCCTCGTGGCCGGGGGGCATCCGGTCAACGACGCAGGCACGGTGTTCGTCTTCGCAAGCGACGACGGTCAATGGACCGAGGTGGGCCGACTCGCCGCCTTCGACGGATCTCCCGGCGACCAGTTCGGGACCACCATGGCGGCGGACGGACCCATGCTGTGGGTCGGTGCGCCGGGCGTGGACACTCGCAGGGGCGGCATCTACGAATTCGGCGGCGACGGGATGGGTGGCTGGGCCTCTGCGATGAAGTTGACCGATCCGTCGCCCGAACCCGGCGCCTGGATGGGTACGAGGGTGGCCTACGGCAACGGGGTTCTGGTTTCGGGAATGCCCCGGGACGACTACGGAGCCGGCACGGCGCTGATTCTCGAACGGGACGGGGAAGGCTGGACGGAGGGCTTCTCCGTGTTCACGGACGTCACGGGAATGGACCCTGTGCTCGGAGGCCAGGTCGACTGTGCCGAGGGCAACGCGTCTGCGTTCGGGTGCAGCGATGTGGACCTCGTCTCCTTTGTTCCGGTCGAGGATCTCGGCGGCAGCCGCGGTGTGCGTGTCAACGATGTCTGGGGATGGACGGACCCCGAGTCCCAGCGGGACTACGCGATCGTGGGCCGGATGGACGGCACGTCCTTCGTCGATGTGACCGACCCGGTCAACCCGATCGTCGTCGGCAACCTGCCCAAGCCGGAATGGGCGCCGGGAAGCATCTGGAGAGACATGAAGGTCTATGCCGACCATGTCTTCATCGTGGCGGACGGGGCCGCCGACCACGGTATGCAGGTGTTCGACCTGGCACGGCTGCGCGAGTTCTCGGGCGAGATGCTCACCTTCGACGAGGACGCGCACTACGACCGGATCAACAGCGTTCACAACATCGTGATCAACGAAGAGACGGGGTTCGCGTACGCCGTCGGCAGCAGTGGGGGCGGGGACACCTGTGGCGGCGGGCTCCACATGATCAACATCCAGGAGCCCAGGAACCCGGTCTTCGCGGGGTGTTTCGCCGACCCCACCACGGGAAGGTCGGGCACCGGCTACTCCCACGACGCGCAGTGCGTCATTTATGACGGACCGGACCGGGAGCATGCCGGCAAGGAGATCTGCTTCGGCGCCAACGAGACGGCCCTGAGCATCGCCGACGTCACCGACAAGGACAATCCGATCGCACTGGCGATGGGTGCCTACCCCAACGTCGGGTACACGCATCAGGGCTGGCTCACCGAGGATCAGTCCTACTTCTACATGAACGACGAGTTGGACGAGGTGCGCGGGCTCACGCAGGGAACGCGGACCCTCATCTGGGACGTCAGCGACCTGGATGAGCCGATCATGGTCAAGGAGCATGTGTCGGAAAACACGGCCAGCGATCATAACCTCTACATCGTCGGCGACCTGATGTACCAGTCGAATTACAACAGTGGACTGCGTGTTCTGGACATCTCCGATGCAGTCAACCCGCTGGAAGTTGCGTTCTTCGATACGGTGCCGGGTGAGGATTCGCCATCGATGGACGGTTCCTGGAGCAACTACCCGTTCTTCGCATCCGGGGTCATCGTCGTGACTTCCGGATCGCAGGGATTGTTCCTGGTCAAGAAGCGGAACCGTACGCCCGTCTCCTGAAAGGCGCATTGATGAGCATGCCGCAAACACCTCACACGGCGACGCACCGCGCACGCCCGGTTGCCCTGGCCATCCTGCTGGCCTGTATAGGCGCGGCACTGAACGGCGCCGCGGATGTCGCGCAGGGCCAGACCGAAACGGCCCAGCGCGTCTACGTGGCCAACCAGGCGGCCGCCAGCGTCTCCGTCATCGACGCCGCGTCCGGGACCGTCATTGAGACCATCGATCTCACGCAACTCGGCTTCGACCCCAACTGCCGCCCTCACCACACCGCGGTCGACCCGGACGGCCGTCACTGGTACGTCTCCCTGATCGGCGGCGGCAACGTCCTGCGCTTCAACGCGGACAATGAACTGGTCAGCCGCGCACCGTTCGAGACGCCCGGCCTGCTGTCCGTCGATCCGTCGAGCGACCGGCTGTACGTGGGACGCTCGATGATGGCGGTCAATCCGCCGCAGCGCATCGGCGAGATCGACCGCGACGACATGACCGTCCAGGAGCTGGACGTCTTCTTCCCGCGGCCGCATGCCCTGACCATCGATCCCGCCACCAACCGCATCTTCACGGCCTCGCTTGTCGAGAACCGCGTCGCGGTCGTGGAAGGCGGCACCGAGGCGCTGGAACTCGTGGACATCGCAGGACCCCCCCACACCTTCGTGCAGTTCGCGCTTTCCCCCGACGGCAGCCGCCTCGTCGCCACGACGCAGTTGACCGGAAAGCTCCTGGTCTTCGACGCCACCACCCCCGCGCTCGCACTCGTTGCCGAGGTCGACGTGGGTACCCAGCCGTGGCATCCGGTCTTCTCGCCAAGCGGGGACAGGGTGTACTTCGGCGCCAAGGACGACGACGCGGTCGTGGTGGTCGAGACGGAGGAGTGGTCCGTCGTGAAGCGGATCACCGCGCCGGGAATCGTGGAACCGCACGGCAGCGCCGTGACCGCCGATGGCCGCTACCTCTTCGTGTCGAACCGGAACCTCAAGGGCGCCTACACGCCCACCCGCCAGGTGGAAAACAACGCCGACGTGGGCACGGTGGTGAAGATCGACACCCGGTCGCTGGAAGTCGTGCAGACGATCGAAGTCGGAGAGTATCCGGCCGGGATTTCGCTGGGGACGGTGGCCGTCCCGTGACCCACGGTCGCGCAATCGTCTCCGTCCTGATCCTGTCGGGGTTCACCGGCGTCTGTGCCCCGGCTCCGGCTCCGCCGCCTCCGGCTCCGGTAGCCTCGGCCCCGGCTTCCGACTGGGAACGCGTCGTATCCGGCATCACGGTCACGGATGAAGCGGGCGAGCCGATCGATCATCCCTTCCTGGGCGGCTTCAACCTCCCCCGGCCTCAGCTCGCCGACGCGGATGGAGACGGTGACCTGGACCTCTTCGTCCAGGAGCGCTCGAACCAGGTGATGTTCTTCCGCAACGAAACGGAGGGCGGCCCGCCCGTCTACCGCTGGGTCACCGACGCGTTCGAGGATCTGGCCGTGGGAGAGTGGTTCCGGTTCGTGGACGTCGACCTCGACGGCGACCTGGACCTCCTGGCGGAAGAGCCGTTCAGCTACATCCGCTACTATCGCAACGATGGCGGGACGGGGCCGGCCGCCTACGTCCTGGCGACCGATACGATCAAGGACGTCACGGGCGAACCCGTCTTCTCCGACCGCCAGAACATCCCCAACGCTGCGGACATCGACTGTGACGGGATGCTCGACCTGCTGATCGGCCGCCTCACGGGAACCATCACGCGCTACGAGGCCGAGTCCATCGACGCCAACGGCGTGCCGCGCTTCCGTCACATCACCGATTCCTTCGAGGACATCGAGATCATCGGCGCATTCCAAGGGAGTCTGCACGGCGCCAACACCATGGCGCTCGGCGACATCGACGAGGACGGCGACCACGACCTCTTCTGGGGCGATTTCTTCGAGCCCGGCCTCCTCTTCATCGAGAACACGGGCAGCTGTCGCCGTCCCGTTCTCCGGAGCGTGCCGAGGCCGTTCCCGCTGCGCGACCCTGTAGGCACGTCCGGCTACAACGCCCCGGCGCTCGGAGACGTGGACCAGGACGGCGACATGGACCTGACCATGGGGGTGCTTGGCGGGGCCTTCAACCCGAACCTCACCACCGTCGAAAACCTCCACCAGTTCGAACAGGGCGCGGACGGCGGGTTCACCGAGACCACCAGGCGCCTGATTCGCAGCCTGGACGTCGGCAGCGAGTCGATTCCCGCCTTCACCGATCTCGACGGTGACGGCGATCTGGATCTGCTCGTATCCAACAAGATCGAGCCGGGGGACACCCGCAGCGGCCGCCTCTACGTGTTCGAGAACACGGGTTCGCCCACCGCACCCGCCTTCGCGGCGCGGGGCCCGGTGCCGGGGCTGCCGGAGGCGTACCACTATGCTCCCGCGTTCGGAGACCTCGACGGCGACGGCGACGACGACATGCTGCTGGGCGAGTGGCGCGACCGGATCGCCTACTACCGCAACGACGGTGGCCGCCGCGGCCGCGCCGGACGCCGCGGCTCGGACGACCTGCTGCCCCGCTGGACCCTCGTGGACTCGGCGGCCGCCACACTCACGCGAGGACGCAACACCACGCCCGCCCTGGGAGACCTGGACGCGGACGGGGACCTCGATCTCATCGTCGGCGAGTCGTCCGGCACGTTGAACTACTACCGTAACGACGGCGGTCCGGGCGCCCCGGACTTCGTGCTCGTCTCGGACGAATTCCAGGATATCGATATCGGTCGCCGGAGTGTCCCCACCATCCTCGATCTGGACGGCGACGGGGATCTGGATCTCGCCGTAGGGACGGAGGCTTCCGGGCTTCTGCTCTACCTGAACGAGGGTTCGCCCGCCGAGCCCGTTTTTGTCGAGACCGTGCCTTTTGCGCCCTCAGTCCCCACATTCACCGCACCGGTCTTCGTCGACATCGACGGAGATGGGGACCGCGACCTGGTATCGGGTGGCGTGGGGGGCGGGATCACGGTCTACCGCAGACGATAGGAGTCGGATGGACCTCAGAGACGTTCAGGCCGTCATCGACAGCGCGAAGGTTCGGGACAACGGGATGCTGGAGGACTTCATCCGCGGCACCGCGCCGGAAGCGACGGAAGGGGAGGTGACGGAGGCGGCCGCGGTTGCGGTCGAGGTCGTGGAGACCGTTCCGGTTCTGCTGGCCAGGGCCGCGCAGGCCGCGGATCAGCGTGGCCTGAAGGTGGTGGTCATGCCGCTGCTGGATCACGCGGCGCGCTACTTCGTCAATCCGGTCGACCTGATTCCCGAGATGACCCAGGGAATGGCCGGGCTCCTGGATGACACCTACCTGGCCTTGCGCATCCTGGAAAACCTCAATCGAGGCTCGGACCCGCTGTTCGATGCCGATTTCAACGAGCCGTTGCGCTTCCTGCGCAGGCTCGTAGGTCGAGAGATCAGCAGGAAGCTGGACGCGGCCTCGATCTTTGCTCTGCAGGACGTTTCGACGCACGTCAGCAAGGTGTACGCCGAGATGGGAAGGCCTTCCTGACCGTGGGGGTCGGAAACGTTGTTGTTGCCGGGACCGTATTTGAGCAAAAACGGGGCTTCAACCCCGGGAAAGGACGGAAAGACCATGTTTGAGTTGCTTGCTCTTGGGATCGGGGGTGCCGCGGGGCTGTTCGGACACGTGAAGTCCAAGGACTTCGTGCGCCGCAAGCTCAAGTACACCAAGGTCGCGGAGAAGTCGGCGAGCGGAGTGGGACTGGCCGCCGGCGCGGCCACCGCAATCGCCGCCGCACCGGTAGTGGCACTGCTGCCGGTGGTGGGCGCGGGCACGGCGATCCTCGTCGGGCTCGGCGTAGGAACGGGCGTGGGTGTCGGCATCAAGCAGGCGCGAGGGGCGTAAGGGCCACGACCACCGCGGGGGCCCGGACGGGTCGCCCGGATTCGCACAGGACGAACGTTCCTTGAACCACGACAAGCGCACCGTCCGGTCATGGGTGCTCTACGACTTCGCGAATTCCATCTTCCCGGCGGTGATGACGACAGCGGTGTTTCCGCTGTTCTACGTGAACGTGATCGTCGCCGAGGGCGGGGGCCTGGGAGATCTCTGGTGGACCCGGGCGGTGTCGCTTTCCGCGCTGGTGGTGGCTTTCACGTCTCCCGTGCTGGGCGCGATCGCCGACCGCAGCGGTGTGCGCAAGAAGTTTTTCGCCTCCTACGTCGCGGTGTGCCTCATCGGCGTGGCGCTCATGACGACGCTGCAACCCGGCATGATCGTCGCGGGCTTCGCGTTCTTCGTGATCGCCAACGTGGGCTTCGAGAGCGCGGTCGTCTTCTACAACGCCTACCTTCCGGACATCGCGCCGCCCGACCGGCTCGGGGAGGTATCGGGCAGGGGCTTTGGCTGGGGATACCTCGGCTCGGCGCTCGGTCTGCTGCTGGTGCTCCCCTTCGCCATGGAACAGGGGCGCGAGCTGCTGGGGATCACGGCGGAGCGGGGATACCAGTTCATCTGGCTCGCCGTCGTCGCGTTCTTCTTCCTGTTCTCGATTCCCGCGTTCCGGAGACTCCCGCGGGACGGTGCGGGAGAGATGCGCATCGCTCAGGCCGCCGTCCTGGGGATCCGGAACGTAAAGTCGATTGCGGCCGAGGTGTGGCGGATTCCGAACCTGCGGAAGTTCCTGTTCGCGTATTTCTTCTACATTGACGGCGTGCTGACGATCATCGCGATGGCCGGCGTGATCGCAGGCGTCACCTTCGGCTTCTCGATTGTGGGCGTCATCATTCTGTTCCTCATCGTGCAGTTCTCGGCGATGGCCGGGGCTCTCGCGATGGCGAGGCCCACGGATCGCCTGGGGCCGAAGACGGTGCTGGCGTGGGTGTTGATGATGTGGGTGGCCGCGGGCATTGCGGCGTACTTCATCCAGGGCCAAACGGCCTTCTACGTGCTGGCGGTGGTCGCCGGGATCGGCTTGGGGACCGTGCAGTCGGCCAGCCGTGCGTTCATGGCGTCCCTGATTCCCGACGGAAGGGAGGCCCAGATGTTCGGCTTCTACGCGCTGTGCGGGAAGTCGTCCTCGGTCCTCGGACCGTTCTTCTTCGGTCTGGTGACCCTTTGGGCCGGGGGCAACCAGCGGCCGGGCTTCCTCTTGTTGACGGCCTTCTTCCTGATCGGACTCATACTGTTGCAGCGGGTGCGCGATCCCAGGGCCCCCGCCGCTGAAGGAGCAACCACATGACCATCAACGCCACCGAACGTCGCACCGCCGTGCGTGAACGCTACGCGCGGGCCGCGACGACGGGCGACGGCTGCTGCGGGCCGTCGGACTGCGGATCGTCGTCCACCACCGCTGCCGGTTTGGCCGCGGTCGCCACCGCCGACGAGATCAGCTGCGCCGTCGGATACGACCAGGACGAACTGGGCAGCGTCCCCGAGGGAGCAAACCTCGGTCTCGGGTGCGGGAACCCCGTGGCCCTGGCGTCTCTGGCCCCGGGCGAGACCTTGCTCGACCTGGGCTCGGGCGCCGGATTCGACTGCTTCCTGGCCGCGGAGCGGGTTGGGCCCACCGGGAAGGTCATCGGTGTGGACATGACGCCCGAGATGGTGGAGAGGGCCCGCGCGAACGCCCTCGAAGCCGGCTACGCGAACGTCGAGTTCCGGCTGGGCGAGATCGAGGCACTGCCGGTGGCCGACGACAGCGTCGATGCCGTCATCTCCAACTGCGTGCTCAACCTCTCGGCCGACCGCCCACGCGTGCTGGCCGAGGCGATGCGCGTGCTCAGGCCGGGCGGGCGCGTCATGATCTCGGACCTGGTGTCGGACCGGCCCATGCCGGATTTCGTGGCCAGCTCGCGGGAGTCGCTGGTCGGCTGCCTTCCGGTCGGGATTGCCGAGTACGAGGCCGACCTGGCCGCCGCCGGATTCACGGGCATCGCCATCGACAAGCGCCAGCGCTATCCGTCCGAACACATCCTCGCCGATCCACAGGTGCAGGAGGTCCTCCGCCGCGAGCCGGCCCGGCAAGCCGAGGTCCAGGCCTTCGTGGAGTCGATCCACGGCGGTGCGATTCAGGCGGTGAAGCCGGGGCGGCGCGAAGGAGGGGCAGGAGGGTGATAAGACTTGCCGGCAAGGTCGGGCGTTCTGCGCTGACCACCGTGGCCGTGCCGGCGGCTGTGCTGGCCTCGGTGACCGTGCCAGCGCCGGTGGCTTCCCAGCAGCGCGGTGGCGGGGCCGCCTCGGTCGCCCCGGTCGGTACCCCCGCCGAGATGCAGGCCATCATCGAGGGCGTCCAGACGCCGAACCGCCAGGGCCTGGACGTGCTCACGCTCGAGGAGGTCATGGAGCGGTTCGGCGTGCCCGGCATGACCGTGGCGGTGATCCACGACTTCGAGGTGCACTGGGCCAGGGGTTATGGGGTCGCGGACGTGGAGACCGGCGCCCCGGTCGACGTCGAGACGCTCTTCCAGGCGGCGTCGATCAGCAAGCCCGTTACGGCGATGGCGGCGATGGTGGCCGTACAGGAAGGCCGCTTCTCGCTCGATGCCGACATCAACACGATCCTCCGATCGTGGCAGCTGCCCGGCAACGGCTTCACCGACGGGCGGCCGGTCACGCCGCGCCTGCTGTTCAGCCACACCGCGGGGCTCGGCGACGGGCACGGATTCCCCGGCTACGACCCCGGCGCCCCGCGTCCCACCGCGGTGCAGATCCTGAACGGCGACGAGCCGTCCAATGTCGAGGCCGTGACCATGGTGCGGCCGCCGCTCACCGCCATGCACTACTCGGGCGGCGGCACCACGATCATGCAGCTCGCGCTCACCGATGTCTTCGGCGAGTCCTTCCCGGAGCTCATGCGCAAGACCGTGCTCGAACCCGTCGGCATGACCACCAGCACCTTCGAGCAGCCCCTGCCCCCCGGCCGCGACGCCAACGCGGCGCGCGCGCACGCCGGCGGCCGGGCCCTGGGCGAGGCCAAGTGGCACGCCTACTCGGCCATGGCGGCGGCCGGGCTCTGGACCAACGCCCGTGATCTGGCGCGCTTCGCCATCGAGGTGCAGAAGGCCGCGCGCGGCAACCCGGACCGCGTGATCACCGCTGCGTCGGCCGCCGAGATGCTGAGCCCGGTCGGCGTGGGGGACTTCGCGGTGGGATTCAGCATCGCGCGCGAGGGTCAGGGCTGGTACTTCAGCCACTCGGGCGGCAACTGGGGCTTCATCTGCCAACTGGTCGCGCACAGGGTGAAGGGGTACGGGGTCGCGGTCATGACCAACGCGTCCGGCGGCGGCCAGGTCGTCCGCGAGGTGGTGGAACGTGTGCAGCGCGCCTACGGCTGGGACGCGCTGGACAAGGCGACGCTGCGGTAGGAGGGCGGATCCGGCCGCGGGGCGCCCGAAACGGCAGCGTGTTGCCCGCGCCTGCCTACCCCGAGTTCCTCTGCGGCGGCCGGCATTGCGGCCAGGTTCCCGGCTGGCCGGTCCGCTCGCTGACCGGCATCACCCGCCGGGTCACGTCCATGCGCTCCGGATCCTCCGAAGCCGCGTAGGCCAGCATGGCCGCGAGCGTGGCATTGTTGCGCAGGTCGTCAAAGACGATCTTGTCGTACGTGTCGCGGTTGGTGTGCCAGGTGTACTGCCGGTAGTCGGGGTAGTTGGACTGGAGGCGAAAGCCGGGGGCGGGCTTGCAGATGAAGGACATGTGGTCCGAGCCGCCGGTTTCGGGGACGCCGGGGATGTCGAGCTCGATGTGGCCGGTGATCTCCGGGGGCATGATCTCGAACCAGCGGGCGAAGTGCTTGCCCGCGCCGAGGAACCCCTGCATACGGATGTAGTCGATCCGCCAGGTGCCGTTGTCCTGGTTGAACGACGCCTGCAGGCCGTCCACGACTTGCGCGTTGTCGGCGGCGAAGGCGGTCGAACCGATGAGCCCCTGCTCCTCGCCGCCCCAATGGCCCACCATGATCGTGCGCCGCGGGTTCGGATACGTCGCCTTCAGGATCCGCATGGCCTCGTGCATCATGATCGTCCCGGTGGCGTTGTCGGTGGCGCCCGACGCCCCGTCCCACGAGTCGAGGTGGGCGCTCAGGAGCACGTACTCGTCGGGCAGCTCCGCGCCCGGGATGGTCGCCACCACGTTGAAGGCAGGCACTTCGCCCAGGAACTCGGCGTTGGCGTCGAGGCGGATCCGCGGTCCCTGGCCGCGTGAAGCCAGCCGGTGGACCAGGGAGTAGTCCTCGCAGGAGAGATGAACGGAGGGGATCTCACGGGTCGGGGACGAGAAGATCTTGTCGACGCCCCAGCCGTTGGACCAGCGGCCGGTCAGCAGCCCGAGCGCGCCGGCCTGCTCCAGTGCGGAGGGGCCGCCGCCAGCGGTGAACCAGCGCTGCGTGCTCGCGGACCACTCCCGGCGGGCCTCGACCCGCGCCTCGCTCATGCGCTCGAAGGTCTCGGGCGTGGCGTGATCCTGCCACGACCGGTCCTCGCGGCACGTGGGCTCCGCGAACGAGACCGCGACGAACTTGCCCGCCGCCGAGGGGAGCCACGCGGCGAACTCCTCGGCGCTCGACATTGAGGGGAGCACGACCACCTCCCCCTCGACGGGACCGTCCGTGCCCGGGCTCCAGGCCAGCATCATCCCTTCGAGGGAGCGCACGCGCGGCTCGAGGAGGTCGATGTGCGTGATGCCGCGCTCCCACCCGATCCACGTGCCGTATTCCTGGCGCTCGGCCGCGATCCCCCAGCGCTCGTAGTTGGCGATGAGCCAGTCGCCCGAGCGGGAGAACGCGGGCGAACCCATCAGGCGGGGGCCGATCGAGTCGGTAAGCGCCTGCGCGAGGTCTTCGACCCGGCTTCCGTTTCCCATCCCTTCCTCCCACATCGCGCGGATGACGGGGTCGTCCGTGGGGAAGGTCTGAGCCGCTAGGGGCGCGCCGCTCTCAACCACCAGACCACAAGGAACCAGCAGTGCGGCCGCGTAGGCCAATCGTCGGGCAGTCATATTCGTCCTGCTTGCCATTCGTCTCTCCCTGGTCAGGCTGTCCGCGGAGAATCCGGGCGTCGCACCGGACAGCGAGGAACCGGCCGGCATTGCACGCCGAAGCAGGCCGGCACCATAAGGTAAATCGGACGTTCTTCCACGGTTAGCCTCGAGCCGCTCCCGTCCGCTGTCAGGCGGCTCGTGTCCGCGTTCCGTTGATCACCTTCTCGGGTTCCGGCTGCCCGATCCCCTCGCGCCGTCCCAAAGCGACATGCTCGTGTCCCTGGATTTGCCGCGGAAGCGCGGGCGGTGGGGCGGGCGAGGTCGGGTGGCCAGCCTCCGGTGCCAGGCTCCCCGCCATCGCCGGACTCTCAGCCGCCCGTGCCGGCCTCTCACCCGCCTGCGCCTGCCTCGATGGCCTCCCGTGCAGCGGCCTCGACTTCCCAGGGAACCGCGCCGGCCGCGAGCCGGGCCGCGCCGTTGTACATCTGCCCGGGCCGAAGCGGCGGGGCGGGGGGCAGGGCGGGCGTCAGCTTCGGCTCGTTCACCGGCGGCGGCACGCTCCCCAGCATCTTGCCCCCGCGCGTGAAGAACACCGCCTGACCCTTCGCATCGAGCGCCATCCGCACCCGGCCCTCGTGCACCAGCCGGTGATGCCGCCGGCAAAGCAGCACCGTGTTCGCCAGACTCGTCTCCCCTCCGTCAGCCCAGTGCCTGACATGATGCGCCTCCGTGAACCGGCCCCCGCAGCCCGGATACCGGCAGCCCCGGTCCCGCTCCTCGAGCGCCCGGCGGATGTGCGGC
>LXNJ01000435.1_pt1 | contig 29903 bp, 23 predicted proteins | sample 809081 | NCBI WGS metagenome assembly LXNJ01 (sample SAMN04870510, study PRJNA318959) | sponge metagenome | biome: sponge; feature: marine sponge reef; material: water | host: Petrosia ficiformis | place: Greece: Milos, Mediterranean Sea | collected 2013-05-29 | depth 5-7 m | reverse complement strand
GCTGCGCCTGCTGCGCTACCAGCACAACACCATGCATGCGGGCCAGGAGCCACTCAGCGAGGCCCGTATCCTGGCAGAGCTGAGCGGCGCGCAAGTCTCTCTCATCACCGACACCAGTACGCTGAAGCAGTGCCTACTCGCCTCCCCCGCCACCGCTGCTCAGCGGACACTCTACAACGCAGCCGGACTAAAATACCCCAGCAGGACCCGCGAGCTGGCCGATCCCGGCCCGCTCGCTTAAGGAGTCCAGGGAATCCGGATACGATCGCAGAAGCCTCAAGGATCCCCTCAAAATCAGCACGCATAGTGTTCAATATTGTATGTTGGTCAAATGTAACGCATACGATTTTGTACTTAAACCGCGGAAGTCAGGCGGGTCCGCAAAGGCTGCGTCAGGACGGACCGGCCATGGCTTCAGACACCGGCGCAAGGCGTACCCGTGCGTAGCGTCAGTGCCACTTGCAGGACGATGCACCGCAGCGCTTGGGACGCGTGCCGCGTTGGCCTGCATTGCAAGGAAGCGGCCCATTTGGACGGTCGACGTGGTGGCCGCGCCACAAGGGCGGCTACCGGGGCTTCCCTTCGATGATCACGTGCGGAGCCGCGGGCCATCATATGCTGCTGCTGCAAGGGGCCAGCGAACAGTCTGTCACCGGTTCCAGTGCTCTGGGGAGGGCCGTGAGGCAACGTGAAAAGTTGTCCAAATCCAAGCGGCGTTTGTATAAGCAAGGCCGGTGCCTTAACTTCGCTGCAAAGCAAAAATCGCGCGCCGCAGCCGCACGCACGGCGCGCAGCGGGTAACCCTGAGCTAATCCTTATTGCCCCATGGCAGACAATGCAACGCAGGCTGAAGCCAAAATCAGAGCTATCATCGCCGACAAGCTCGGCGTGGAAGAATCCGAAATCGTCCTGGAGGCTTCGTTCACCGAAGATCTGGGTGCCGACTCGTTGGATACGGTAGAGCTGATCATGGAGTTTGAGAAGGAGTTCAACATCAAGATACCTGATGAGGACGCCGACAAGATTGCGACGGTAAGCAACGCTATAGACTACGTGGTAGAAAAGACGTCATAGGCGCGGCCCGGACCCTTTCAGCTGCGTATACATATAGCACCGCACCCTTGAAGGCGGCATTGGCTTGTCCCGGATAATGCGTAAAGGAAGAAGCAGGGTGGTCATCACGGGCATGGGGGCGCTTACACCCTTGGGGAACTCTCCTGATGCCCTGTGGGAGGCCATGATGCAGGGAACCAGCGGAGCCGGGCCAATCTCGTATTTCGACACGTCGAAGTTTGCGACCAAGTTTGCGTGCGAGGTCAAGGACTACGATCCGCGGGACCATTTCCATCGTCGGGAGGCGCGCAGACTGGATCGGTTTGCCCAGTACGCGCTCGTCGCGGTTGACCAAGCCCTGAAGGACGCCGGGCTGGACACATCCACCATGCCGCAGTCGCAGAAGGACCGCGTCGGTGTCATTGTCGGCAGCGGCATCGGGGGGATTCAGGTGCTCAATGCGCAGGCGCAGGTCCTGCAGAAACATGGGCCGCGATTCCTGTCGCCCTTCTTCATTCCGATGATGATCCCAGACATCGTCAGCGGACACATTTCCATCAAGCACAACTTTCGCGGCCCCAACTACTGTGTCGTCTCTGCATGCGCCACCGGGAGCAACAACATCGGCGATGTGCTGATGATGATTGAGCGCGGCATGATAGACATCGGGATCTGCGGAGGGTCGGAGGCAGCCATCTCCGAGCTTGGCATCGGAGGTTTCAACGCTCTGAAGGCGCTATCCACCCGAAACGACAGCCCCGAAACCGCCAGCCGGCCGTTCGACTTGACGCGCGATGGCTTTGTGCTGGGTGAAGGTGCGGGAATCCTGGTGCTGGAATCGCTGGATCATGCGCGGGCGCGCGGCGCGCGCATCCATGCGGAACTCATCGGCATCGGCATGAGTGGCGACGCCAACCATATCACAGCGCCGCACCCGGACGGCAAAGGCGCGGCGCTTGCCATGAACAACCTGCTCAGGGACGCGGAGCTGCAGCCGGAGGAGGTCGATTACCTCAACATGCACGGCACATCCACGCCGCTCGGCGACACCGCAGAGACCAAGGCCGTGAAGGATGTCTTCAGGGACCACGCCTACGAAATGCTCGTGTCGGCCACCAAGAGCATGACCGGACACCTGCTCGGTGCTGCGGGTGCTGTCGAGGCTATTGCCACCATACTGGCCGTCAAGAACAACCGCATTCCGCCGACGATCAACTTTGAGCATCCAGACCCTGAATGTGACCTGAACTACACGTTCAATGCACCGCAGGAGCGCACGGTCAATGTGGCGCTGTCGAACGCATTCGGATTTGGTGGGCACAACACGTCCTTGGCCTTTCGCAAATATTTGGAGTGACGCCATGAGCAAACGCGTGCACTGTGCCTTGGTAATGACCTTCGTTTCATATACGGCTGCCATGGCGCAGGATGCGTGGAACGTTTCTGCAGCGCATGGCGAGGTGAAGACCGTCGCCTTCACGGCGAGCGAAGGCACGTGGATGAATCTGGATGTCAGTCCAGACGGCCAGGAGATCGTCTTTGACCTTTTGGGAGATCTGTACGTGCTACCGGTCGGCGGGGGTCAGGCCGAACCGCTCATACAGGGCCCGGCGTTTGACGTGCAGCCTCGCTTCAGCCCGGATGGAAATCGCATCGCGTTCACCAGCGACCGGGCCGGTGGAGACAACCTGTGGATCATAGCCCGCGACGGGACCGACACGACTCAGGTCACCAAGGAGTCGTTCAGACTAGTCAATGGCGTCGCCTGGACGCCGGACGGACAGTACCTCTTGGGACGCAAGCACTTTACCAGCACGCGCTCGCTGGGTGCTGGCGAGGTATGGATGTATCACGTCACGGGCGGCGATGGACTGCAGCTGACCCAGAGAAAGAACGAGCAGCAGGACCAAGGTAACGATATCGCCATCAGTCCCGATGGCCGCTATGTGTACTTCAGCGAAGACATGAGCGGCGGCTCCACCTTCCAGTACAACAAGGACCCGCATGGCCAGATCTACACCATCCGCCGCCTGGACCGGGAAACCGGCACGATCATAAACTACATTACCGGCGCAGGGGGTGCGGTGCGCGCCCAGCCATCGCCCGATGGCAGACAGATCGCCTTCGTGCGGCGCGTGCGCGCCAGGAGCGTGCTGTATCTGTACGACATAGCCAGCGGTGCACAGCGTCCGCTCTGGGATAACCTGAGTCACGATCAGCAAGAAGCTTGGGCCATCTTTGGCGTGTACCCCGGCTTTGACTGGACACCGGACAGTGAGCACATCATCATCTGGGCGCAAGGCAGGATCTGGCGCATCACCGTAGCCGATGGAACAGCAACCGAGATTCCCTTCAGCGCGCCGGTAACGCTGCAGGTGCATGAAACGCTGCGATTTCAGCAGGAAGTCTTCGGGGAGTCATTCGAGGTGAAGATGATCCGTGATGCGGTCACCGCGCCGGATGGCAGCACCGTAGTCTTCACCGCGCTGGGTCGCCTCTGGAGGAAGGACCTCCCCGACGGGCTGCCTGTGCGCCTGACGGGCAGCGCGCAGCACGAACACGAGCCGGCATTCAGCCCTGACGGCCAGATGGTGGTCTATACCACCTGGAGTGATGCCGAGCTGGGTGCCATCTACCGTGTGCCTGCCGCGGGCGGCACGCCAGAGAAGCTCACTACGCGCCCCGGGCACTATTTCACGCCGCGCTATAGCCCCGATGGGTCCAAAGTCGTCTACCGCCGCGGCAGCGGCAACGTGCTGCGCGGCTTCCTGCACGGCACCGACCCCGGTCTCTATTGGATGGATGCATCCGGCGGCCCGCCCCACCGGATCACAGAAAGCGGCGTAGAACCGCGCTTCGACGCCGCAGGCGAACGCATCTACTTTCTGAGCGGAGGCGGCCTGCAAAAAGAGTACAAGAGCATCCATCTCACCGGACGCGAGGAGCGAACCCACTTTACACTGAAGTATCCGACTGAGATTGTCCCAAGTCCTGATGGCGCGTTCGTGGCCTTCACTGAGCTCTTCAACGCGTACGTCGCACCCTTTCCGTCTACCGGAAGCGCCGTGGCGCTCTCCAAAGACACAAAGGCCATCCCGGTGCGCCAAGCCAGCCAGGATGCCGGTACCAATCTGCACTGGTCCAACAAGGGCCTGCATTGGGTCCTGGGCCCGCGATACTTCACGCAATCGGTCTCAGATGGCCTTCCTGGCGGTGTAGTGGACAGCACGGGCATCCCCCTTGGCCTGATGGCGCAGTCCGACCCGGTCGCAGGCACCGTGGCATTCACCAATGCGCAGATCATCACCATGAAGGGGGATGAAGTGCTGCAGGGCGCCACGATCGTCGTGGAGGGATCGCGCATCCGCGCGGTAGGCAAAGAGGCGGCGATCCCTGAGCATGCCACGGTCATCGACGCGACCGGCAAAACGATCCTGCCTGGGATCATAGATGCGCATGCGCACGCCAATCACTTTGTGAGCGGCCCACTGCCGCAGGAAAACTGGGCCTATCTGGCAAACCTGGCCTACGGCGTCACAACGGCCCATGACCCCAGCGCCAACACCGAAACGGTCTTTGCCCTCAGCGAAATGGTCCGTGCGGGCCAGTTGACAGGGCCGCGCATATTCTCCACCGGTACAATCCTGTACGGCGCAGATGGCGACTTCAAAGCGGTCATTGGCAGCTTGGACGAGGCCCGCAGCCACCTGCGCAGGATGCAGGCTGTGGGTGCCTTCTCAGTCAAAAGCTACAACCAGCCGCGGCGCGATCAGCGGCAACAGGTGCTGCAGGCCGCACGGGAGCTCAAGATCAATGTCGTACCCGAAGGGGGCTCCACATTCTTTCACAACCTGACCATGATCGTGGACGGGCATACCGGCATTGAACACAACCTGCCGGTCGCACCCCTGTACGAAGATGTGCTGCAGCTGTGGGCGGCCACCGATGTGGGCTATACGCCGACGCTGGTGGTGAGCTACGGCGGCCTGTCAGGTGAATACTACTGGTACCAGCGAGACAATGTATGGGAAGATACGCGCCTGTTGACCTTCGTGCCGCGGCCCCTTGTAGATGCGCGAAGCCGGCGACGTCTGATGGCGCATGAGGATGACTACTACTATGTGGAAGTGGCGAAGCAGACCAAGCGGCTGGTGGACCAAGGCAATATTGTTCAGGTCGGTGCGCACGGCCAGATGCAGGGCATCGCAGCGCACTGGGAACTCTGGATGCTGCACCAGGGCGGCATGACGCCGCACGAGGCGCTGCGCAGCGCGACGCTGCACGGAGCCGAGTACCTCGGACTAGACCATGCACTGGGATCGCTGGAGCCGGGAAAACTGGCGGACCTCATCGTTATTGATGGCAATCCGCTGGAAGATCTGCACCTTTCCGCGAACGTTTGGCAGGTCATGGTCAATGGCCGGTTGTACGACGCGGCCACCATGAACCAGATAGGAAACCATCCTGCGTCGCGACGCCTGTTGTACTGGGAGCGCGCCGAGGTGAGCGAAACAATGCTGGATCACGCGCCACAGTGCGTGTGCGGGCGGCATTAAGTGCGGTGCGTACAGTCGTCCTTGCGGCAGCGTCCATACAGGTTGAGAGCGTGCCGCTTGATCTCGAAGTTGTAGACGTCTGCGACCATATCCTGGATGCGCTGGATGCGCGGATCGCAGAACTCAAGTACCTGATGACAGTCCAGGCAGATCAGATGGTCATGCTGCCAATAGCGGTACGACGGCTCGTACTGTGCACCGTGCTCGCCAAACTGGTGGCGCACCACAAGCTCGCAATCCATCAAGAGGTTTAGCGTGTTGTAAACCGTGGCACGGCTGATGGATCTTTTTTTTTCGTTGAGGCGGAAGTAAAGCGCGTCCGCATCCGTATGCCCTTGCGTATTATAGAGAGCCTCCAGAACCTCAAACCGCTCTGGCGTCTGGCGCAGTCCACGCTGCCGAAGGTAACGGCGAAACTGAGCGTAAGCTTCTTCTCGCTGGTCGGGAGGAAGGGGCTGCATGGGTGCCGTCAGGCGCAAGGGGAATTCTGGGAAACTACACAGATACGCAGGTACATTGAAGCTGCGGGGAGTGTTCCGCATCAAGAACAGATTTGCGTGCTGGGCGTTTACCCGCGCACGGCTTTTGGGAACCGAATCGTCATTCCATGAGCACTTTTGACTTCGACTACAATGACAATGAGGACTCGTGGAGTCAGGAACGCGTAAACGCGCTGGTGGCGTCCTATGAGCGAGGCCGGGATTCCGCGTATTTCGACTCCGATGCCCTGGAGGACATCGCAACCCATTATTTCGAGGCGGGCAAATTGGCCAAGAGCCTGCGCGTCATAGACCACCTCTTGGAGATTGCGCCCTTCTCGTCCGACGCATGGCTTAAGCGCGGCGTGCTGCTGAGCCATCAGGGCAATGAAAAAGAGGCGCTCGGCGCATTCGAAAAGGCGCGCGAGCTCAACCCCGCGGATCCGGAGATTCTGCTGAACATAGCCGCGACGCTGAGTGAGCTTGATCGCTTCGATGAGGCCCTGTCGTATTTGGAGCAGGTCGAAGGGCTTAATTCGCTCAGCTGTGAACTGTTCTACCTTCGCGGGCAGGCCCTGGAGCACCAGAACCGCGTGAAGGAGGCCATCGAAGCTTTTGAAGCCTGTGTACGGCTCTGCGAAAAGCACCGCGAGGTATGGTACGAGCTGGGCTACTGCTACAACAATGCGGGCCAGTTTGAGCAGAGCATCGCCGCCTATGACCGGTTTCTGGACGACCATCCGTATTCCGAGGATGCGTGGTATAACCGCGGAATCGTGTTGCACCGCGCAGAGCGTTGGGAAGACGCCATAGAATCCTTTGGATTCGCCCTGGCCATAAAGGACGACTTTGCGTCGGCATACTACAACCGCGCGCTGGCGCATATGGCATTAGGGCGTTTTGAGGAGGCTGCCACAGACTGCGAGCAGGTGCTGGCCTTGAGCAAGCCGGATGCACCCACGCTGTTTGGGCTGGCAAACGCATATGAGGCGATGGGAAATATGCCGAAAGCGATTGAGCACTTTCGGCGCGTCCTTAAGCTGGACGCCAACAACGCCGATGCGTGGTGCGGGCTTGCCTTTTGCTACGAGGCGGAGTCCCGGCACAAGGCGGCTATGCGGTGCATCAACAGGGCACTGGCTCTGAAGCCAGAATCAGCCGAGTACCTCTACTGCAAGGGCGACCTGCACCGCAGCAGCGGTGCACTGCGCGCGGCCATGGCCGCCTATACCAAGGTGGTTAACCTCGACCCCAAGTGCCATGAGGCCTGGGTGGACCTCGCCTGTACGTGTATGCAATTGGGCGTTGTGGGCAATGCGCTGCGCGCATTTGAGCGCGCGCTGGACCTAGACTCCGAATGCGCCGTTTCCTGGTTCCAGCAGGGCCGGCTGTTTTCACTGATTGGGCGGACAGACGAAAGTCTGGCGTCGCTCAGGAAAGCACTTGACCTGGAACCCGGGCTGCGGGATTTGATCAAGGATGAATGTCCTGAAATCTACCGGAACCGCGACCTGCGCAACAAGCTCGGACTGGCGCAATAGGTCTGGATGCATTGGCTGCGCCGCCTCTACGACTGGGTCCTTTCGTGGGCGGAATCTCCCTACGGTGCGGCAGCGCTCTTTGTGCTTGCCTTCGTAGAGTCGGTGTTTTTTCCGGTTCCCCCGGACGCGCTCCTGATCGCGCTGGTGCTTGGCAGCCGACGGCGGGCCTTCTTCTTCGCGGCAATCTGTGCGCTGGGCTCGCTGCTGGGCGGAGCTGCCGGCTACGCGCTAGGCCACTACGCGTGGCTGACAGGGGATGGCTTTACAAGTCTGGCGCACTTCTTCTTTGAAACGATTCCGGGCTTCCATCAGACGCAGTACTACGAGGTCGGACAGCGATTCGAGGAGTGGGGCTTCGAGATCATTTTCGCCGCAGGCTTCACGCCGATCCCGTACAAGGTGTTCACCATCAGCGCGGGCGCTTTCGACGTTCACTTCGCACTGTTCCTTTTCGCCTCCCTGATCAGCCGCTCGGCCCGCTTTTTCATCGTAGCGGCGCTTATCTGGTGGTTCGGCGCACCGGTAAAGGCCTTCATCGACCGGTACTTCAACCTGCTGGCGATACTCTTTACGATCCTCCTCGTCGGCGGCTTTATCGTCGTCAGGATGCTGCTCTAAGCGTTACTTCAAGAGCATTGTCATACGCACCTTTTTTCGTGCACCGGCACTCGCAGCAACGATATAGGGACCGCTCTGCAGTGTTCTGGCCTCAAAGCGCAGCACATGCGTCCCTGCCGGCAGCGGGCCGCGGTGCAACACTACAGCGAGCCGCCCCAACAGGTCACGGACCTCCACCAGGACTTGCTGTTGCACGGGGTTGTGCAGTGTCAGCGTGGTTGCCTGATTGAATGGGTTCGGGTAGGCAGGCAAAAGTGTGAGATCCGAAGGCACCGCGGACGGCGTTTCAGCAGCCGTGCGGTCGTCCGCAACGAGCGCAGCCAGAAACAAGCCGTGGTGCCCGCTAGTGATGGCGATGGTGCCGCTTCCAAAGAACGGATAGGCGGTCCATGCGCCGTGCAGACCGGCATGATCGCTGAACGGATACGTGTCGAAGTGCGCAATCTCCACGGGTGCTGCGGGGTCAGCAATGTCTACGATGCGCAGACCGCTGGCGTAGTTCGCCATGTAGAGCGTATCGCCCAGAATGTAGAGATTGTGATCGGAAGCACCGGTGGAACCGAAGTACTCGTGCATTAACACCGGATCGTCGACATCCAGAAGATCCCAGATCAGCGTACGCGTGCCCGGCAGCGGCGGCAACGAAAGCCAGTGACGCGTCAGCTCGTCCGTCTCGTCGTTCAGGAAGAGATAGCGCTGGTCTTCAGTCAGCCATGCCTGGTGCGCATAGGCGGCGTCCGGGTACTCCACACTCGTGATCTTCTGCGGCTGCGCCTTGTCCGTGACATCGGCGATGCTGATCCCATTGATGTTGGCACCGATGCAGAGCTCCTTGCCTGTGTGGTCGGCGTCGGGCCCGCTGTACACGACGCATTGTACATCGTGGGTGTAGCCATCCCCGCTGTTACCAGTGGCATGGTCGCGAAAGCAGCCGGCATAGGCCGGCTGCGTCGGCGTCCGGATGTCGACCATGTGGAGTCCCTGCGTGCAAGCCCCTGAGTTGGAGCCCACAACATAGGCATAACCCGTGGCGGTATTTACGGCTACGTTGTGCGCCTGATCAAACCCGTCGTAGCGGGCGGACGCGCTAAAGACATGGGGCACGCTGGGCGGAGATCTCAGGAGCGTAAGGTCAAAAACCTGCAATCCATTGGCACCCGCTCCATCCACCACGACAAACATATAATCGTGATACACCTTGAGATCGCGCCAGTCGGACCGGGTGCTGTCGTGCGATGGCAATCGTCCCAGGTAGGCAGGATTAATGGGGTCGGAGACATCTACGAACGCCACTGCTTCTTCTGTGGCGACTAGTGCGTATTCGCGCCCAGACATGCTGTCGGTCCATCCCCACATGTCCAGGACGCGGTCGGCCTCCAAGCGGTCTGGCATGAGCCTGGAGAGAAGGTCTACCCTGTGGCAGGAATGCCCCGCGGCCATGCTATCCACGCACGCCACGCGCGCGCCCGTAATGGTTGTTTGCGCGTCCGCGGGCGCACAACCGAGCGCGCTCAACAGCAAGAGTGGCGTGCGCCAAGTCATGCACAAAGCTACTTCAACAGCGTAACCGACCGCGTTTGCCTCCAGTTGCCGGCCTTGGCTTGTACGAGATAGGTGCCGCTTGGCAGATCGTCTCCGCTGAAGTACAGCATATGGGTACCCGCCGCCTTAACACCGTTGGCGAGAACGGCCAGCTCCCGGCCATTCAGGTCATAGGCCCGCACATCGGCATGCGCCGCGGAGGGCAGCGTAAGCGTAAGAGTGGCTGTCGGGTTAAAGGGGTTGGGATACGCATCAGACAACGCAAAGCCGGTGGGCAACTCCTCGCTTTCCGCAATAGTGGCGCTGTTGGATTCGAGGGCCAGCATGAAGAGCCCGTGCGGGTGGCTGTGAACGACAACCGTGCCGCTACTGAAATACGGGTACACGGACCACGCACCGGCATAACTCAGCGCGTCGTTGTCCGGGTGCGTATCAAATGAGGCGCGCTCGAAGGGGCTTGCAATGTTCTGGAAGCTCACCACACGCAGACCGCTGGTGTAATTCGCCATGTACACATCCTGGCCCAAGACATAGAGGTTGTGGTCTATGGTCAGCACCGGACCGAAGTACTCGCTATGCACCACGGGGTCATCCAGGTCCATGACGTCCCAGATCACCATTCGCGTGCCCGACATGGAATCACCCGAACGCCTTTCATCACCCTCGTCGTTCATAAAGAAGTACCTATGATCCTCCGACAGCCACCCCTGGTGGGAATAGCTTACATCTGGATAATCTGCGCGGGCGATATTTATCGGTGTTCCCTTGTCTGTGATATCCGCAATGCTCAGGTGTGTCTCATTGGAGCCAAAGCAGATTTCTCGCCCGCTGTAGTCGGCATCCGGGCCCTTGTAGACTACGCATTGCACATCATGCACATAGCCGTTGCGGCCTCTACCCGTCTCCATGTCACGGAAACAGCCCGCGTAGACGGGGTCGGTGGGATCCAGGATATCGACCATATGCAGCCCACGCGGACAATGCGTGCTGCTGCTTGACGAACCGACGAGGATAGCATAGCCGTGGCCTTCGCTGATGGCGACGTTGTGAACGCGTGTCACGCCATCATAGTGGGCCGTTTCGGAAAACTCAACGGGCGGAGCCGTAACACTGCGAAGCTCCGTCAGGTCAAACACTTGCATGCCGTTGGCACCCGAGCCATCGACGACCACGAACGCATAATTGCGCCATACCTTGACGTCCCGCCAAATGGATGATTCGCCGCTGTGCGAGGGCAGGTATCCGAGGTACTGAGGGTTAAGCGGGTCCGTGATATCTACGAACGAGACCGCGCGACTGTGGGCAGCCAGCACGTATTCCCGTCCCGAGCTGGGGTCTGTCCAGCCCCAAACGTCATTGGTCCGGGTTGCGCCATAGTCCTCCATCGCCAGCTTGGACAAGAGGTCAACTTCGTGGCACGCATAGCCTGCAGCTTCGCCCTGTTCATCACAAGGCATGCGCTGGCCCGTTATGGATTGCGCGCTGGCCCATGGGGCAAACCATAAGAGCGCAAGAGGCAGACAGGCAAAAGGAATTCGCACAGCGCTAAGGGCAATATGGAAGCAACTGCCTCAATATACAACACGCAGTAGTCCAAGTGCCGCACAGCGATTGGATGGCGCTCCTGCCCTACTCGACACCAGTGTAGAATCTTATGCAAGCACTGTTCCGCTAACCATTGCCCAAATCACGAACCTTCCGCTACTTAGCCGGCTGCCATCAAACTTGGGCATCAGCGTGATCTCTCTGCGGAAATCCCGCGGCGCTGGCGACCGCTGCGCCTCGTGATGGATTATGCTGCGACCGGTGGTGAAGCGAGGTGCGACGCGCATACTTGTATGCGCTGTTACATCAGAAAACCGGCGGCTTAGAGAACGGTATCGCTGGCGCAAGCCGGCAAAAAAAAAACGCAACCATGCGGCCGAAGCGCATGCGCGCCCCATCAGGTGACCTGCCGCGCCGCGGTCGGTGCAGGACCCTGCCAATCCGGGCCCGGTGCCTTGAGCCGTGGCTCGCCGGCCGCTGGCAATTTGGCGCATGGCCCAACCGAGCAGGGAGCCTGCGCCTATCCTGCCTTGTTTGAACCGATCATTGCAGATCGATGGCCATTGGCAACCGGCGCGCTTCGCTCCCCTGGCATGGTGGCGTGTACCTGTGAATAGAAAAACCAGATGCGCTCGGCCACTGCGCTGGAGGTGCTGCCATATCTTGGTGCTCAGTCGCTGATCCGTGAGCCTTGCGGGCGATTTGCCTTCATCGTGGGGCCGTGACCCGAAGCCATGGTCAATAGCATCTTCACGCTGCGCCAATTGGCGGCCGAGTGGACTGACGCACTGAGCGGCGCTGCTATAACCGACGCCTGGTCTCAGCACCGCGGCGAGCTTATCCTTGCGGTCGATGGAGGCGGGCAATTGCACCTTCGGCTTAGCCCGCCCGTGCAGTGTGTCTTCCGGTCCCTGCATGCTGCGCGGGCCCGGCGCAATGCAGCGATGGTGCTCGATGGGGTGCGGGGTGCGCGTATACGCAATGTTCGCATTGCGCCGGGAGATCGCATCCTGATGGTGTCCACGGACGGGCCATGTGAACTTCAGGCATTCCTTTTTGGCGCACGGGCCAACGCGTTCCTCGTCGCGGCTGATGGCTGGGTCACCGGGGCCTTCAGGAACCAAACTGACTGGGTGGGTCGCGCTGCGCCCGTGCCGGTTGCAGCGTCGCTTCCAGACAGTTTGGACGCCTTTATGGCGCGTTGGCAGGGTGCGACCCAAGGCGTGGCCCGAGTGCTGGGCAGGGTGCTTAGGGTGTTCGATCGGACCTTGGTTCAGGAGGTACTGCATTGCGCAAGCGTCGACGACAAACCCGCAACGACTTGTGGGCTGCATGAGCTCGAATCAATGTACGCGGCCGCACAGTCGGTGGCCCGGGCGCTCACCACACCCCAGCCCCGCATATACCTTGCATCGAACATCTTTTCCTTGATTCCTCTGGAACACTGTTCCCACCAGGAGGTCCAGACCTATGCATCAGCGGACGAAGCGGTGCGGGCATGGGCCAAGCGGGCACTGTCTAAACACGCGCTGGCATCGCAGCGAGATCCACTTCTGAAGGTTGTGGTCCGTGCTTCGGCCAAGGCGCGACGCACCGCGCGCAATTTGCGGCGGGAATCCCTGAGCAGCGAACGGGCCGCCAAGTACGAGCACTATGCGCACCTTTTGATGGCGAGCCCGGTGCAGCCAGCGGGCCGCAGCAGCACACAGGTGTCGGACCTCATGGGCAATCATGACCCTCTAACGATTCCGCTCAAAGCATCCTTGAGCTCCATAGAGAATGCAGAGCGCTACTATGCCAAGGCCCGCAAGGCGCGCGCCGCGCGGAATGCAATGGTTTCGCGCGCGGAGGAAGCGGAGCAGCGTGCACAGCGCTTGCAGGCACTTGAAGGCAAACTCCGATCTGCGACCTCTCTGGCAGTGCTCAAGGCCGTAAGAGAACGCGAGGCCGTACTGCTTTCTTCACTGCGCTCGCAGCGACAGCCCACGCTGCGTTGTCCATTTTTGGTGTACCCCATGCCATCGCGATTTGAGGTGCGGGTTGGCAAGAGCGCCCGGGATAGCGACGCGCTTACGCTGCGCCACGCGCGGCCGTTCGACCTCTGGCTGCATGCCCGCGGGGCCAGCGGCGCGCATGTGGTGCTGCGCCTGCCGCACAAGACGGCGCAGCCGAGTGCTGTGCTTATCAGCACCGCAGCAGCTATCGCGGCGTATCATAGCAAGGCGCGCGGCAGTGCGCTGGTGCCCGTCATCGTAACGCCGCGCAAGTTTGTTCGTAAACCCAAGGGCTTGATGCCCGGTGCGGTCATTGTGGATCGCGAGGAAGTGCTGATTGTCAAACCGGCGCTGCCTGCAGGGCACGCCTAGACGACACAGTAATGGAATGGTGGGAAGCGGGCCTGTTGGGCCTCTTGCAGGGACTGACCGAGTTTTTGCCGGTGTCGTCGTCTGCGCACCTCGTTTTGGGACAAAAGGTTCTGGGCATTGAGGCGCAGGGCGATCTGTTGTTCGAGGTATTCGTTCACCTGGGAACCGCGCTGAGCATCGTGACGCTGTATTGGCGGCGGGTCGGCGCGATCCTGGCACACACGCTGCGCGCCGTGCGCCAGCCCGTGCGCGCATATCACGACTTTCCCGACGTGCGGCTGAGCTTTTTTATTCTGCTGACTATGGTGCCTACCGGCTTGACCTACCTGCTCCTGGCACCGGCATTGGAAGCAGCTTTTGGGAATGTTCGCCTTGTGTGCGGGTTGCTGTTCGTAACAGGCCTGCTGCTGCTGTTGACTGCGCTCAAACGCGCCCAAAGCGGCGCGCTGAATGCGGGAAAAGCTTTGGTCATCGGGCTGGCACAATGCACCGCATTCCTGCCTGGAATTTCGCGCTCGGGAGTCACGATTTGCGCGGCGCTGTACCAGAACGTGCGGCCCCGGGACGCCGCGGATTTTTCGTTTCTGATGGCGGTTCCTGTAATCTTCGGCGCGGCGCTGGTGAAGGGGCTGGGGCTTGTCGCGGAACCGGCGCAGGCCGACCTGGTGCCACTGGTGCTGGGAACAGTGGTCGCATACATCAGCGGGGTGGCGGCCATCAAAGTGGTCTTGCGCTTTGTCAAGCGCGGCAGCATCCACTATTTTGCGTACTACTGCTTTGGCATCGGCCTCCTTGGCCTCTTGCTGAACTAAGCGGATACAACCATGAACCTCAACGCGTACGAAAAGCGGGCGCGCCGCGAAATAGAAGGATGGATCCGCGGTAACGTCTCCATCCTGGCGCAAGCCTTCAACCTGGTGATGAAGCCTGTGGACTGGGCCATGGAGCAGGCCGTGCCGGCCCGCGTCACTGATCAGGCCGGAGAGGCGGTGGGGCAGTTTCTTTCGGCGCTCAACGACGCCTCCAAATGGACTAGCGACACCAGCGGCATTGTGGCCGACGCCAGAGCACACGGCCTAGATGTGGAAAACGCGGAATCGCTGCGACACCTGGCGCTCGAGGACCTCGACACGCTGGCGAAAGGATATTTTTCGCAGAATGCTGTATTGGCAGCGCTCAGCGGCGGGGGCACTGGCCTCGGCGGCTTTGCATTTATCGCCGCTGACATCCCCATCCTGTTCATGATCAACTTCCGGCTGATTCAGCAGATCGGGGCCGCGTTCGGCTTTCCCATGAAAAGCCCGCAGTACAGCCCCGTGGTGCTCTCTATCTACAATGCCGCGGCTGCCAACACGCGCGATGCACGCGGCGCAGCGCTGCGCGAAATCACGGTTGCTGCCGCTGCCATGGCGGGGGAGACCCACTACAAGGGGCGCGTCCGGGGCACTATTGAAGACCAGAGTCGGCACCTTCCGCGGGAAATCGCAAAAAACCTGCTTGGGCGCAAGCTGCTCCAGGCCATTCCGCTGGCGGGGGCTGCAGTCGGCGCCGGAATCAACTACTGGTTCACCAGCGAAACGGCCAACACGACTTTCATGCTGTTTCGGGCGCTGTACCTGGAACACAAAGAGCGGCTGTAATCCTATGCCACTGGTTGCCATCGTTGGGCGTCCTAATGTGGGCAAGTCCACGCTGTTCAACAGGCTCACCGAAGCGCGCCAGGCCATTGTTCATGATGAGCCTGGGGTCACGCGAGATCGCATTTACGGCCATGTGGAATGGAATGGGCGCAGCTTCGCACTCGTGGACACCGGCGGCTTCGTTCCCCGATCAGCGGAGCGCTTCGAGCGGGCCATCCGCGAGCAGGTCCATATTGCCATAGACGAGGCGGATATTGTACTGATGGTCGCCGATGTGCTGTCGGGCGTGACGGACCTGGACCTGGAGATGGCACGCACCTTGCGGCGCAGCCAAAAACCAGTTCTGGTCGTCGGCAACAAGGCCGACAACATCGAGCGGCGTTACATGGCCGCCGCCTTGTACAGCCTTGGGCTGGGCGAGGTGTTTCCGGTAAGCAGTACCAACGGTATGGGCACAGGCGACTTCCTGGATGCACTCGTGGCCCTGCTGCCCAAAGAAAAGGAGCCGGAGGATGTCGATACGCGCGGCCGTATCGCGCTGATAGGCCGCCCCAACGCCGGCAAGTCGCTGATCGCCAATGTGCTGCTGGGTCAGGATCGCTCGATTGTCACCGAGGTCAGCGGCACTACCCGCGACGCTGTGGACAGCCCGATCTCGTATGAGGGTCACGATCTGATTCTGGTGGATACGGCCGGCCTGCGCAAGCGGGCGCGCGTGGCAGGCAATATTGAATTCTACTCCGTGCTGCGCACCGAACGTGCGATAGAGCGCTGCGACATTGCAGTTTTGGTCCTTGACGCAGTGCACGGCCTGGAAGCGCAAGACATACGCGTCCTGAAGGAAGCCGAAGAGCAGAACAAGGGATTGCTCATTGCGGTCAACAAGTGGGACTTGATCCAGAAGGAAACCAATACCGCACGAGACTACGAGCGAGACATCAAAGGCCGACTTCAAACGCTAGACCATGTGCCTGTCATCTTCATATCGGCGTTGACACGACAGCGCGTGCATCGCGTTTTGGCGCATGCCGTTGCGATTCTTGCAGAGCGAACCAAGCGCATTCCCACCTCGGCGCTCAATGAGATGCTCCAGCAGGCTGTCGGGCGGCATCACCCGCCTGCCTTCCGCAGCCGCCATGTGCAGATCAAGTACGTGACACAGCTCAGCACCGAGACCCCTGTATTCGCCTTCTTTTGCAACCACCCGTACGGCGTGTCCACTAACTACACGCGCTACCTTGAGCGACGCCTGCGCGAATCGTTTGGATTCGCCGGCGTGCCCATCAGCATCGTTTACCGCGCCAAATCCAAGCGCAGCGTCCCGCCCCGCAACGCATGACCACCGTTGGGCGCACCATCAGGTGCAACCGTCCGGCCTGGCGGTTCAACCCCGTCACGGCTTCAACACTATTGTCAAAGCGTGTCTACTGGCACGTGTCTACTAGCCCAGAGAGGTAGTTCGCTTGCGCATCAACGGTCCGGCACTTTGGCAAACAACGCCCTATCCTTGCAGCCTCTGCAACCTGGACGAGGTCGGGATGTTAACGCCGTGCTTGTCCGGCGGGATTTGCTGCTTTCATCGGAGCGGTATGCCCTGCGCACGGGTCACGAAGTCGTCCCGTGCGCACCATCGGCGCAGCCGAATGCGGTAGACTCAGTTACCACGCAAGGCAGACTTGTGCGTTTCGTCACAGATGCCCGTTCGTTAATGCCGGACGCAACGTGAGTCGAAGACCGAACAGACTCGCATGTATGTGTCGGGTCTGACGCACCGGCATGAGGGTGAGCAGCCCAGCACATGGCAAGATTCGAGTCACAGCGAAGCGCTGCGGTCACTCACCCAGATTCTGCTCACGAGCAACCCTGGAGCTACCCGGATCCGACGCTGGACCCGTGACATCGGTCGGCTCTTTCTCCGCACGTCGCCCCATGTCCGCGAACCCAACTTCACGCGACTGCATGTTGAGGACCTCTCGTTTCTGTTTGATGCCTACGACCGCCGCTTCCTGAATGGACTCTGCAGGGAGCTGCTCGGCCAGAATGGCATGATCTTCCGTCTCTCCATCCGGATGACACGCGCAGGCGCGAAGACTACGCGCTTCAGGCACGCAGATGGTACCCGGCGTTTCGAAATCGCCGTGGCCATCTCGATGCTTTTCGATGGTTTTGCTCCAGACGATCCTGCCGTGACGGTCTGCGGCCTTCCTTGCCGCAATCGGCTAGAAGCACTCCAGCGAGTGTTCGAACACGAAATCGTCCCTCTCGTGGAGGGCCTGTGCTGGGACGCGAGCCACTGCACCCGCCCGCGCTTTCAGGGAATCGCCACCCGGCTGTTCCAACACCAGGCCCACACGCACCAGCTCATTACCCCGTCTATGCGCGCAGCCGATTTGGGCTTCACCATCGGTGCACGCGTGAAATTCAATTACCAAGGTCGGTGGATAAGCGGCCGCATCAATCGGATCACGAAGCGTGCAACGGTGCTGGTTGACAATCCGACGGGAGAGCTCATGTCAGACGGGCGCCGGTATATCCGGCGCTACGTGCCGCTCAGTGAACTCCGCCCTGCCTTCGCAAACGCAAATCGGGATTCCGGGTCACGGCGGTAGCTGTTTCCAGTTTCAAGGGTGCAACGCTTCAACGCCACCTTAATCTGAAGTGACCCCCCAAACGCCTTGTTTCAGGGCACCCGCGGCCGGCCGTGGTATTGCTCGCGAAGTCGGTGCGGCACCATCGGGCAGCGTACCGGACAACCAGGAACAAAGGCGTGCGGCGTCCATTAATCCGGTTATCCCGACAGACCTCTGCCATGGCTGGCATTCCCAAGAACACGAAGCCGGACAACGAGCGTGAGCTCAACCTGGCAGAACGCCTATACCTGCCCGAGATTTTCAAGGGCTTGGCCTACAGCTTCAAAAAGCTGATCAAAGAGCCACAATACACCACGGAATACCCTGATGAATTGTGGGATCCGCCCGATTCCTACCGTGGGCGCCCGGTCCTGGTTGAAGAGGATGGCAAGCCTCGCTGCGTGTCCTGCAACCTGTGCGCAAAGGCGTGCCCTCCTATGGCGATCTCCATGCAGTCCAAAGAAACGGACGACCCGGCAAGTCCCCAGGAGCGCGAACCGGCATGGTTTGAAATCAATATGCTGCGCTGCATCTACTGCGGCTTCTGCGAAGAGGTGTGTCCCGAAGAGGCCATCGTGATGTCCAAGGAATATGACCTCACCTTCCAGGATCGCAATGAAGCCCTTTTCGGCCTTGATCGTCTCCTAGTGCCGGTGGAACGGCTCAAAGACCGCTTGCAGTACCTGGAAGACTACAAGAATCCGCAGGAAGAAGCAGCACCGTGGCAGCACGCGGAGGACAACAACCTGCACAGCCTCAAAGATCGGCATCACCTCGAGCAACTCGTGGCTGGCGGCATGGAGGCGCTCGAGAATACGCACCTGCGTGAAGAGACGCCGATCGCCAAGGCCAATACCTGGACCGGCCGGGCACCGGAAGAGAATGACTGATGCAGCCGTGCTGCGCAATGATCTTGCCGGGCAGCTCCGGCATACTGTGGAGGAGCTCGAGGCTACGAAGCAAGTTGCTGCGCGCCTGACAGACGCAGAGCTGGAATCGCGTCTGATGGGGCCCTCTGTGAAAGAGTGCTACGGCACAATGGCCGACTGGGACCGCACCGTGATTTTGCCGCTGCTAAGGCGCATGCAGGAAGAGTGCGAGCCTGAAGGCGTGGCTGCGCTACCCGAGATCCACAGATGGAATGCCGTGGCGCTTGGCGACATCCTCGAAGCGGCCCAAGGTGCGCGCCGTGCGCTGATCGCATACGTGAGAGCCTTGCCGGATACGAACTGGACTCGAAGGGGCACGCTGGCAGGCGAAACGCACGATGTGTTTGGACTCCTGCACGCCTTGACGCAGCACGATGTACACCTGCTGCAGTCCGTAGCGCGACAGCTGCAGCGAAGCTTCTAGGCCCATGGCAGATTCGCGGACTAGCAGCTTGATTCATTACCGGGCATTCGCAAAAGCATTCGAGGCACGGGATTTTCGCCCGCTGTACCTGTTCTACGGAGATGAATCCTACTTCATTGAAGAGCTTCAAGAGCTCGCCATAAAGTACGCCATCGACGAAGAGCTTAAGGACTTCAACTTCGAACTGATGTACGGCGACGAGACGCCCAGCGCGGAGGCCATTGAGCGTTGCATGACGCTGCCCATGATGGACGCCCGCCGCCTGGTCATCATTCGCCGCTTTGAGCAGATGGCAGGCAAGCGCTTGTGGGCTGCCTATGCGAAGCGTCCTAACCCGCAGGCGGTGGTGATACTGATCTGCACCGGGCGGCCAGCCTTCAGAGCGTTGCCGTTCAAGACATTGAAAGAAAAAAAGTATGCCACCGAGTTCAAGCGGCTGACCGCACGGCAGCGATCGGCATTTGTGCAGTCGCTCGTAAAAAGCGCCGACTGCGAGATCGACGACGACGCCGTTGCCTGTCTTTTAGATTACGTTGGGACCTCGCTGCGTTCTGTCGTGGGAGAGCTGGAGAAGTTGAAGACCTTCGCGGCAAAAAATGCACGGCTCACCAGAGACGATGTGGTGTGTGCCATCGGACAGTCACGCGAGATCAACTCCTGGGAGCTGAGCGACGCCGTTCTCCAGGGGCGCTTGGCTGATGCAGAACGGATCGCGGCACAGTGCGTGGAGCGCAGCACCAACCGATCCAGTGAAGCCATCCGGCTGGTCACCATGATCGGCAGCCAGTTCGCCCGAGTGTGGCAAGCCAAGGACCTGTTGCAGAGGGGAAACCGTTTCGAAGAGGTATCAGCGTCCTTAAGGATACCCGACTTCATGGTCCGAAGGTACGTCAATGTGGCCCGGCGCTTTACGCTTGCTGAACTACGAGGGCTTTTCAGCGTAATCCTGGCCGCGGATTGCGAACTCAAAGGCGAAAGCCCGCGAGAGGCGCGGCTGGTACTTACGCTGATGCTGCGAAAGATGCACCGGCTGGCTCCGAATGCTTATCGCGGAACCGCTCGACGCTCATATTGATACCAGCATAACTGCACGGCGAATCCAACCGCATTGTGCCCATGGCAAAACGTCACTACGCAACATCACGGGAAGAGGCGGCGCTGCTGGATGAGCTGCTGTGCGAATATGTGGACGGCACCATTGATCAGGCCGTTCGGGCCGCTTTTGACGAGTGCGTGAGCGCGGACAAGAGCCTTGCAGAGCGCGTCCAGTGCCTGCGCCGCACGCGCCACCTCTTGAAGCAATACCGTTGCCGCGACACCCGCGGCGTCCAGCAACGCGTTCGTGAAAGGGTTGAGCGTGAAGTGCGAACATTGCAAGACGACTTGACAATGCTGGAAGGCCTCAGTCCGTTTGTCGGCGCGGGTACCAAGGCTGCGCTCGCACTCTGCACGTTGCTGATTGCCGGCACCGCAGGCCATGTGCCTTCTCCGTCGATCCACGACAGGGTGCTGCCAACCGCAGCGCCTGCTGCCTTTACCATGGAGATTCCCATGACGCCACTGCGCGGTCCAGTGCCGAAGGTTCCCGTTACGCTGGCAAGCGGACCACCTTGGGCACCGGTCACCATCGCCGCGTTTGAAATCGCACCATAATGCACCGGGCCCTTAGCTCAGTGGTTTAGAGCGCTCGCCTCACACGCGAGAGGTCACAGGTTCGAATCCCGTAGGGCCCACACACTACCGTTTTTTTCTTATGAAGTCTTTTGCAGCCACCTGCCTTGCGATTGCCGCACTTGCCGGGAATGCTTCGGCGCAGTCGTATTACCATCAGCCGAAACCTGTTGCCGCGTTCGGAGGTGCCGTCGCCGTTACCGAGACCAGCCTCTTTGTGGCAGAGCCGAGCGGATTTACACATCCGGGCCGCGTGCACATCTATAACGAGGCGGACGGCGCATGGCACATGACGCAACACTTGGAGGCTCCAGATGCAGCGGTCGGAGATGGATTCGGGAGGCCTTTGGCCGCTAGCGGCACGACGGTGCTTACGTCCGCACGAACGCCCAGCCGCACATACTTCTTCGAACTCGTTGGCAACACTTGGACTCAGGCTGCCCAGCTTCCATTCGGTGCCTCCAGCCTGGCCGTGCAGGACCACTGGGCCCTTATTGGCGTCGTCGGTGGGCAAGACCAGCCGGGCCAGGTCTTTGTCTATCGCAAGAGTGACAGCGGCTGGGAAGAGACCGCGCAGCTCACCGCCGAGGTGCCGGGCTTTGGCGCAGCGGTCGCGCTAGATGGTAATGTGGCGCTGGTAGGTGCACGCGGCGCGGTCTGCTTTTACCGGTGGGACGGCACCACCTTTGTTGAAGAAGCGTGTTTCCAGGGACCGGACCTGGGCATTGAACGCGGCTTCGGTGCTGCCGTGCACATAAACGGAAACAGCGCCTTGGTCGGTGCGCCAACGGATCAGCAGTTTACGGGGTCTGTGCAGGTGTTTCGGTATCGAGAGGCATGGGAGGCGGCGGAGCTGTTGCGGCTCGAGAATCCAGAACGCGGAGAGCGGTTTGGCACGGCTGTGGCCGCCACTGCGGAGGGCTTTTGGGTCGGTATTCCCGGAATCAACGGCGGCACCGGCGAACTGCAACTGTTCCCATCTGACGATGTCCAGGACGTGGTCGTAATTGGGCCTGGCGCGGACGCGGGACGAACCGGCTTCGGCATGACGCTCGCCATAGGGACCTCCGTTGCGCTGGTCGGCATGCCTTCTGCGGCCTACGGCGAAGGCAGCGCGCGGCTTTTGGTAAGGGACGAGGATGTGTGGGCGCTCGACGCTGAGCTGTTTGTCGCGACTGCACCCTTGGACCCGATACTGGGCGGCGATGCGGTGCAGTGCGATGCAGGCGCAGCGGCAGGCTACGAGTGTGGCCAGGTGGATCTTGTTTCCTTCCTTCCGCTCTCCCACCTGGGCACCAATCGGGGCGTTCGGCTGAGCGATGTATGGGGCTGGACGGACCCGGAAACCGGCAAGGAGTATGGCTTGGTCGGTCACTTGGAAGGCACGATATTCGTCGACCTCAGCGATCCCTCCATGCCGATTGTTCTGGGTGAACTACCGAGGACCGCCGGCTCTCCCGGCAGCACCTGGCGGGATATCAAAACCTACAAGGATCACGCCTTTATTGTAGCGGATGGTGCGGGCGAACACGGCATGCAGGTGTTTGATCTGACCCGTCTGCGCGCAGTGCCCGATGCACCGGCTCAGTTTACAACAGATGCGCACTACGACGGTATTCACAGCGCCCACAACATTGTCATTAACGAGGAGACCGGTTATGCCTTTGCTGTGGGTGCCAGCAGCGGTGGACAGAGCTGCGGGGGCGGACTGCACATGATCGACCTTCGCCAGCCGCTGTCGCCAACATTTGCTGGATGCTTCGCAGATGAATCCACGGGGCGACGGGGCACCGGCTATTCGCACGACGCCCAGTGCGTAATCTACCATGGCCCCGATGCGGCATATCAGGGCCAGGAGATCTGCATCGGCTCCAATGAAACCGCCATCAGCATCGCGGACATCACCGACAAGGAAAATCCGGTTGCGATCTCGTCCGGCAGTTATCCGGATGCGTCATATGTGCACCAGGGTTGGCTTTCGGAGGACCATGCTTTCTTCTACCAGAACGATGAGCTAGACGAAATCAGCCAGCGGGTCGACCGCACCCGCACACTGGTGTGGGACGTTAGCGATCTGGATGATCCAGTGCTGGTCAACGAGTATTACGGGCCCACCGGCGCGACGGATCACAACCTCTATGTCCACGAAAACCTGATGTACCAAACGAACAATGCCAGCGGCCTGCGCATTGTGGACATCACGGATCGTGCGGCACCTCGGGAAGTTGGATTCTTTGATACTACGCCGTACGGCACCAACGATGCCGGCTTCAACGGCACTTGGAGCAGCTATCCGTATTTCAAGAGCGGTATCATAGTCGTCACCAGCCGACGCGAGGGACTGTTCATCGTGAAGAAGCAGTCCGTGGGATCCTAGTCCGCCGCTAATGCGCCGCGCACCCGCTGGTGCCGCCGAGGCCTTGTCCAGCCTGCCAGGCAGATTGACCGGAAGTGTGCCGTGAGACGGATGCGCCTGGCGCGTTTGCCGATGCCTGTGGCGCCGGCCTCGAGCATCCGGGAATGGCTTGTCTGGGAGCGACAGCAAGGGCGCTTCAGCCGGCAATCGCAACGGCGCCAGTGATCCGATTCTCTTCGGCGCATGCCCTGCACATGTACGAGCATGCGGGGTGTACCACCGCCGCATGGACATATACCTGGCCGTTTGCGACACGCGCGAGGGTAGCGGGCAGATCCGGTTCTGAATGCCATGTTTGGCGCGTTCACGCCGTCGCGCAGGTGCGGATGGCCCGTTTTGGAATGCCGCAGATCGCACGCACAGCGCGCGAGAGTACGGCTTCGGATCACGGCAGTACGCGCAGCTGGATTCCACAGATTGGCGAATTGGCGAACGTCTTTTGCCCAGGCGCAGACAGGTAGTGCACTTGCCTTGACTTTGCGGCGTCTGCGCGGGAGCTACGACTGGGTCGGCGCGTATCAAAGCGGATGCCGGCCTGCCCAGCGATGCGAACCCACAGTGCGGAAGTTTAGATGCATCCTGCTGATGCATCCTGATTCGGGATCTTTGCAGATCTGCTTGCCTATAACTGCCACGCTGCCAACATCGATACGCCTATGTACGTACCCAGACGCCAGCGAATGCTGGATCAGTACCTAAAGGAGATTGGCCAGATTGACCTGATCACGCCCGCCGAGGAAGTGGAGCTGGCCAGGCAGATCAGGGAGGGGGACGAGCAAGCACTTTATGAGCTGGTGCAGGCCAACTTGCGGTTTGTGGTATCGGTGGCCAAGAAATACCAGGGACAAGGGCTGCATCTTACCGACCTTATCAACGAGGGTAACTACGGCCTTATCAAGGCGGCCAAGCGCTTCGATGAAACCCGCGGGTTCAAGTTCATCTCGTACGCCGTTTGGTGGATACGCCAAGCCATCCTTCAGGCGCTGGCTGAGCAGGGACGTGTGGTGCGCCTGCCGCTGAACCGTATCGGCACCATCAGCAAGATCCGCAAGACAAGCGCCCGCCTCGCACAACAGAAGGAGCGACGCCCCAACTACGAGGAGCTCGCCCTAGAGCTCGAAATCGATGTGGAAAAGGTGCGCGATGCCATGCAGCATACGAAGCGCCATGTGTCGATGGACGCGCCGTTCAATGAGGACGATGACAACAGCCTTCTGGATGTGCTGCCCAGCAACGAAAGCATCTCGCCCGACGATCCGCTGCTTGACGAGTCCGTCAAAATCGATATCGAACGCGCGCTATCCATGCTTGAACCGCGCGAAGCAGAGATTACGCGGCTGTACTTCGGCATTGGCCGCGAACACTCGCTGACGCTGGAGGAGATTGGACAGCGCTTTGACCTTACGCGGGAGCGCGTAAGGCAGATCAAGGAAAAATCCCTGCGCAAACTGCGCCAGAAGCATCGCAAAGAGTACCTGAAGGTACACATCGGATAGCCCGTGCAGCGAAGCCTAAAGTCAGGCAATTCACGATCGTCAGGCACAACAAGGGATCTGGCCATGACGTGCAGGTTGTGTGCGATCTTACAGTCAATGACGAACTACGCTGCAAGGCAGCGGCGCCTTTTGACTTAGGCGTGGAGCGTACAGTGGCACTATTCGACGGAGCAAAGCACTTGAGGCATGTCCTGCCCAGGCTGGACCCAATTCGACAAAGGCTCCAACCAGGACTTGCCAGGAAAAAGAAGCAGGAGAGCCGTAACAGGAGGGAGGCCAGGTTCGCTCTGGCCCGGGAAGCGGAGCGACTGACCACCCTTAGACGAGGGCGCATACGAACCACGAAGCTGGACTTTAGTGAGCAGGCCTACACATGCGCGCATTGCGGGTCGACAATGGGCAGGAACGACGATGCAACAGCAAACATCCACATAAGGCCTGGCTCCTTCGAATGGATGGGAAGTGGCCCGGGTCCCAGGGCGAATGGGACCCAGAACCCTGGGCTTCCAAGTCAAACCGCTGGTTCCGCGCTTCGGCACGGTGCCAGGTTGCACCACCATGAAGAATCATGTGCCACCGTACCCGAGGCAGCTAACTCGCCCGGCACTTTGGCACATAATTCCCTTTGGTTTACCTCTGGCGCCTCCTCCACAACAGGTCGAAGCGCGAAACCGTTTTGTGCGCCTGCCGCGCCCGCCAAGTTGGCTGTAACCAAGTGCACAAACATTCGTAATCCAAACAGTTCTCCTTTTTAACGTACACGTAACGGCCAGGGACGCGCGGGCCCTCCCTAATTCTCCGATTTCATGATTGCGCTCATTCGGCGGGTCTCTCTGCTTTCTTGCGCCGTGCTTTTGGCAGCAGGCTTGGCTGGTGCCCAGACACCGCAAACCATCACCATCAATGATGCTGTGCGCATCGCACTAGACCAGAACTATCAGCTCAAGGTCAGTGCCAATACCGTTCGGCAACAGGAGATAAACCTGCGCGGCAGCAAGTACTTCCTCATTCCAAGTGTCAATTTTGGTTCAAACGCGGGCCGCAACTTCGGACTGTCGTTCGACCAGACCACCGGCAGTGTGGTCAACTACTCTTCAGATCGGTTCGGGCTCAGCACCAGTGCCAGCTTGCAGGTGTTTTCCGGGTTTAGAGAATGGGCCACACTCAAGCAGGCCCGTCTGCGCGTGACCGGAACCGGACTGGATCACGAGCGGCAGCGACAGCTGGTCGTGTTTCAGGTGATGGACCAGTATCTGAGCCTGATTCAAGCGCAATCGCAACTCACGATCCAGGAGGAGAATCTGGATGCACAGCTGCAGCTTCTGGCACAGATACAGGAGTTCGTAAACGCGGGCGCGCGACCTGTGTCGGACCTCTTTCAACAGCAGGCTACCGCTGCCAATGCGGAATTATCGCTGCTCGACGCACAGCGCAGCATAGAATCCGTTGAGAACCGCCTGATCCAGACGCTGCAACTGGACCCCTTCGGTGGGTATGAGTTCATGGTCCCTGACCTGACAGAGCTGGAACTGATACCGGAAGATTACGATGTCGAGGCGCTAGTGCGTACAGCGTTTGAGCGCCGGATGGACCTGCGGGCGCAGGAAGCAGAGATCGACATCAGTGCGCAAGGCATACGCATGGCGCGCGGCGGATGGATGCCGCGCATCAGCCTTTCGGCGAGCGCAGGCACGAACTACTCCAGCGTGCAAGGATTTGCCGGAGGCGGCCAGACCGTACCGTTCAGCACGCAGCTGGAAAATAATCGGAGCGAATCGGTAGGCATCAACTTTTCGATTCCCATATTAGACAATTTCGCCACCCGAACGGCGATGCAGAACGCGCGGGTAAGCTACAGCAATGCGCAGCTCGGCCTGGAAAACCTGCGCCAGACCATCCGGCTCAACGTGCGCCAAGCCTATTTGGACTACCTGCGGGATGAAAAGTACCTGGATGTGACCGAAAAGCAGCTGGCGGCTGCAGAACAAGCCCTGGAGGCTGCCAACGAGCGTTACAATGTGGGCTCCAGCACGCTGGTGGAACTGGCACAGGCGCAGTCCAACTTCGTAGCCGCTGCCAGTAATCGGGTGGTCGCGATCAACAGCTTTTTCTTCCGCAAGCTCCTTATTGACTACTACATCGGCGTACTCGACCCGGGCCAGCCGCTGTTTGAATAACCCCGCAACTATGGCTAAGAAAAAGAAGAAGAAGAACCGCACGAGACGCCTGCTGTTCTTTCTTGGTGGAGCGCTGATTATTCTGGTGATCCTTGCAGTAGTCGCTAACCAGATCACCGGTGACCGATCAAGCGGTCCAAGTGTGGAGGTGGCTGAAGCACAGATCCGAACGATCACGCAGACCGTAACGGCCTCAGGCCGCGTGCAGCCGGAAGTAGAAGTCAGCATCAGCCCAGATGTGTCTGGCGAGATAATCCTGCTGCCGGTCATTGAAGGACAAGAGGTCGTGGAGGGGGAGCTGCTTGCCCGCATCCGTCCGGACTTCTATGCAGCACAGGTGGAGCAGGCGGAGGCTTCGGTGCAGCAAGCCCGTTCGATGACTTCTCAGGCACAGTCCGACCTTTTGTTGTCCGAGCAGGAGCTCACGCGACAGCGTCAGCTCTTTGAGCGCAAGGTTGTGGCCGAAGACGTTTTCCAGCAGGCACAGACCCGCCATGATGTAGCCCTGGCTACGCTCGAAGCGGCGCAGTTTTCTGCCGCAAGCGCGGAGGCGCGATTGCGACAGGCCAAAGAGGATCTGCGCAAGACCTCGCTCTACGCGCCGATGGTCGGCACGATCAGCAAGCTCAATGTGGAGCTGGGCGAACGGGTAGTAGGCACGAGCCAGATGGCAGGTACCGAACTCATGATTGTGGCTCGGCTGGAGCAGATGGAGCTGGAAGTCGAGGTAAACGAAAACGATGTAGTCAACGTGTCGCTGGGAGATACGGCCTCCATTGAAATCGATGCCTATCCCGAGCGCACCTTTACGGGCGTCGTAACGGAGATTGCCAACTCGGCGCGTCTGCTTCCGGGTGCCTCACAGGAGCAGGTCACCAACTTCCCCGTGAAGATTCGCATCACGGACCGCCACAACGTTGGCAGCAGCAGCCGCGCAACGCAGGTTGCTTCAGCTGTGACCGAAATGCCTGCCGCTGAAACGACGTATCCAAACTTCAGGCCTGGCATGAGCGGCACGGTGGACATATACACGAACACCATGCCCTCGGTTGTAGCGGTACCCATACAGTCGGTGACGGTGCGGGATTTCAACGAGATTCGCAAAGAAGAGGCACGCATGGCGCGCGTCCGCGGTGAGACTGTCGATTCTGTAGCAGCAGAAGACAACGATTCGGCGGAATCGTCGAGCTTCATGCGCACAGAGGACCTCAAAAGGGCCGTATTCCTGTTCGGAGAAAATGGTACCACATCAATCGTTCCCGTGGAGACCGGCATCGCAGACGACCGCTTCATAGAGATACGCAGCGGACTTGTGGGCGGCGAACAAGTAATCACAGGACCATACAGTGCGGTCAGTCGTGAGCTCAAGCCTGGCATGAACGTCCGCCGCCGCACGCAAGACCGATAGTGGCATGTCGATTCAGCGTCTGATTGCGCTGCGCAACGTCAAGAAGATCTACCCCATGGGCGCGGAAGAAGTGCGCGCGCTGGACGGGGTTTCGCTGGACGTTTACCCGAACGAATATGTAGCAGTCATGGGACCCTCAGGTTCGGGCAAGTCCACGCTCATGAACGTGATCGGGTGCCTGGACACTCCTACCGAAGGCACCTACCACCTGCGCGGAGAGAATGTCGGCGAAATGGAGGACGACGAGCTTGCTGAGATTCGCAACCGCGAAGTAGGGTTTGTCTTTCAGACATTCAACCTGTTGCCCCGGGTCAACTGCATTCAGAACGTAGAGCTGCCGCTGATCTACTCAGCCAAGCGGAAGGCGGAGCGCAGGCGCATGGCGGAGATCGCACTGGATAAGGTTGGGCTCTCGGATCGCGTTACGCATAAGCCCAACGAACTGTCGGGTGGTCAGCGGCAGCGCGTGGCCGTAGCCCGTGCGCTGGTCAACAATCCGTCGCTCGTCTTGGCTGACGAGCCCACGGGCAACTTGGACACAAAGACCGGCAAAGAGATCATGATGCTCTTCGAGGCGCTGTACCGGCGCGGCAATACGCTCATGGTCGTGACACACGAAGAGGAGGTTTCACGCCACGCGCGCCGCGTGATCCGCCTTCGGGATGGCCTCATCGAAAGCGATGTGCAGGTTGAGGACCCTGTTCTTGCCAACTACAAGATCGCGGCATAGCCACAGGGCGCGCGCACGTACAGGGCAGCGAAAGCCGCGCCCCCACAAGCCTTAGCCTGAAGTTATCCCGCAAACGCCTTGCTCAGGGCACATGGGTCGAGGCGTTGTGCGGACTGTTTTCCTGCCAAATGGGGCAGAATCGGCCGATCTGGCCTGTTTCTGAGCGGTTTTGCCTTCTTTTGCAGGCATCAATGCGGCAAACAGAGTACACGAGATACGGAAAGTGTCCCATGCTGTGGCTGTAATAGATTGCTCCGTTTCTCCACCGTGCTCGGCGATTTTGTGCCTGTTTTCAGGATAGCCCTGCCCTAGCAGCGCAAACCCAACACACGCCCGCGAACCTATCGGTGATAGTCCCTATCGATGATAGTCCTCATGTACGTGGCCCGCATCCCCAAAACGCCAATCCAACCTGCCTCATCCGACACGACTGACGCGTCCGTGATCGTCAAGACTGAACTTCATAGTATTCTACCCGGCAAGGGGACCGAGAATGCGCTTGGATTTTGTGGACTTTGCGACGAGTGCCGCTGGCTGGCTGCGCTGTCGGCCCGCCTAGTGGTGGCTTACGCCGAGCAGCCTAAAGGCCTTCTTTTGCTTGGGGCTTAGCGTCTGCAGCACCAGCCTGATCGTCTCCTCAGGCTTGTTCTTCTCTACCAGCTTGCACTTGCCCAGCTGAGCC
>LXNJ01000434.1_pt1 | contig 29991 bp, 24 predicted proteins | sample 809081 | NCBI WGS metagenome assembly LXNJ01 (sample SAMN04870510, study PRJNA318959) | sponge metagenome | biome: sponge; feature: marine sponge reef; material: water | host: Petrosia ficiformis | place: Greece: Milos, Mediterranean Sea | collected 2013-05-29 | depth 5-7 m | reverse complement strand
GATGTTGACCACCGCGGCGCCGCCGCTCGCCAGGCTCTGGAACAACCCCAGTCCCAGCTTGGTGAACCGCTGCAGGTTCCCCGCCATGGTCTGGTGCAGCCCCTCGGGCTGGTCGGCGCCGATGGCGTTCAGGGCCCGGGCGAGGAGCGGCCCCACGGCCTGGACGAGCCGGGAGACCAAAGCCGGGAGCCGCTGGAGCAGGTCCGCGCCCTGCTCGGCCACCGGCGGGATGAGCAGCAACAGCACCAGCAGTCCGGCGCCGAAGAAGCCGGCGCCGATGAGCACGGTGGCCGTGGTCCGTGAGCAGCCGCGCCGTTCCAGCCGGGTGGCGGCCGGGTCCAGTGCGTAGGCGAGGGCGATGCCCAGGACGAAGGGAAGCAGGATGACGCTCAGGAGCCAGACCAGCAGCAACGCTACCGCCAGCACCAGGAGCCAGAACCATGCCTGTGTGCGCGCGTTCATGAATCAGTGGCTTGTCCGGTCGATCCCGGTGCGGATTCAGCGATCCGCGTTGCCCTTCCGGCGTGCGCGGCGGGTTTGAAAGCCGCCCGTACAGTCACCCCGGCTCGCGGATCCCGAGCCCCTTGGCGCCGCAGAACCGCACCACCTCGCGTTCCAGTGCCTCGATGTTGTCGCAGTTGACGATCACGGACGAATCACGGTGATCGAGCACCCCCCCGGCGAGCCGGTCGGACCAGCCGCCGGAGCCCTGCAGGACGTAGATCGGGCGTCCGTGGATCCAAGCAAAGCACAGTTCGGAGAGGGTGCCGGCGCCGCCGCCGACCGCGACGATGAAGTCGCCCGCCAGCGCCGTCAGGACGTTCCGGGCGTGGCCCAGGCCGGTGGGGATGACCACGTCGCACCATTCGTTGGCGGCGGCCGCTTGGCTGCCGGGGGTGATCCCCACGGTGAGGCCGCCGGCCCGGGCGGCTCCCCGGGAGGCCGCTTCCATGACGCCGCCCCGGCCGCCCGTGATCAGGGTGATGCCGAGCCGCCCGAGCATCTCGCCGGCGTCCTCGGCCAGCGCCAGGTTGTCGTAGGAGGCGTCCGAGTCCCCCACCAGCGCGGCCTGGGCAAAGCGTGCGGCGCCGGGAGTCACGTGTTCGTCCGGCCTCCCTCAATCCAGCAGATAGCCGAATTTCTCATGGGCCTTCCGGACCACCTCCGGGCTCGGCGCGTTGACCTTGGGATACTTGTCGAACCACTCGAAGGGCCGGCAGGCGTCGACGACGACGCGGGAGTTGGTGATGTCTTGGGTCTTGCGCTGATCCGGCGTCACCCGCGGGTCGGCGGGAGAGGTGCGCATCTTGCGCAGGATCTCGATGGAGGTCTCGGGATCGCAGCGGGTGAGCATGGCCCAGATCAACTGGTCGAGGTTGGAGACGTCGATGTCGTCGTCCACCACGATGACGAACTTGCAGCCGTACACCACCGAGCCGCAGGTGGAGGCCAGCGTGCCGGCCTGCCGGGCGTGGCCGGGATAGCGCTGCTTGATGCCGATGCCGTGCAGCAGGCGCGAGGCGCCGACCTCGTGGCACCACACCTGGGTGACGTCGGGAACGCCGGCGCTGGCCAGCTCGTGCTTGAGCATGGCCGAGCGCATGATGGCGCGGTAGCGCGCCATCTCGTCGGAACCGGCCCCCAGCGGCGGCACGCCGAGGATGATGGGATCGTTGCGGTGGTAGATGGCGCGGATGTCCAGGGTCGGCTGCTCGCTGGCGCCGCCGGCATAGTAGCCGGTCCACTCGCCGAACGGCCCCTCCACCGCGCGTTGGTCCTGGGTCAGGAAGCCTTCCAGCACGATCTCGGCATTGGCCGGGATGGGCAGCCCCGTGACCTTTCCGCGCACCACCTCCACGGGGGTGCCGCGCAGGCCGCCCACCACGTCGAACTCGCACACGCCGTAGGGGAACTCCGTGCCCCCCACGAAGAACGACATGGGGTCGCTGCCCACCACCAGGGCCACGGGCATGGGCTGTCCCTTGTCGAAGTACTTCTTGCGGTGCATGTAGGCGTGCTTGCCGGGAACGAACAGCAGGCTCACCGACTTCTTGTCCTGCACCATGGCCCGGTAGGTGCCGACGTTGATCCAGCGTTCCTCCGGGTCGATGGTGACGCAGAAGCAGCCGGTGCCGATGTAGCGGCCGCCGTCGTCCGCGTGCCACTTGGGGGTGGGAAAGCGGGTCACGTCGATGTCGTCGCCGGTGAGGACGTTCTCGAATACCGGCCCGTCGTCCACCACCACGTGGGGCAGCCGCCGCTGCACCTTGATGTAGTGGTCGAAGAAGGCCTGGCTGAGCTCCTGTTTGGTGAGGTGTTCCGGAAATCCCAGCGTCATGTTCCGGCGTTTGCCGGCAAAGGCGTTGATGAGGACGCGGAACCCCTTGGGGCAGCCGGGGACCTCGTCGAACAGCACCGCCGGCCCGTCGTCCACCCGGATGACCGCGTCGGCGGCCAGCCCGATGTCCTCTTCCCAACTCGCGCCGGTGACGGTGCGGAGCTCGCCCAGGGCGTCGGCCCGGGCCATCCATTCGCGGAGGTCGTGGTAGGGGAGCCTGGCTTCGATGTCTGCGGGTGTGGTCATGGGTTTGTTTCCGATCATGCGGCCATGGACTTGATGCGTTCCACCGCCTCGTCCACCAGCTCGTCGGTGGTCTCGTTGGCGCCGACGATGCCGACCCGGGACATGCCCGTGAACCAGGAGCGTTCCAGGTCGTCGATCTTCTCGATGCGGTACACGTTGCCGTTGAAGGCCTTCGCCACTTCCTCCATCCGGTTGGTCATGCCCTCGGTCCAGCCGAAGATGACCACCGCCTCCACGTCGCGCGCCAGCGCTTCCACCTTGGGCAGGCGCTGAAGCGAGTCGATGCAGGCGGTGTTGCGGATGCGCACGTTGGCGAAACGCTCCAGGAGCCGCGTCATGATCTTCGTATAGCTCTCCATCCAGAAGGTGGTCTGGACGATGACGCCCACGGGCTCGAAACGGGTCAGGCGGATGTCGGCAACGTCCTCTTCCTTCTCGACGATGAACACCTCCCGCTCCTTCTCCTTGGCGATGCCCATGAGGCGGGGGATGCCGTGGTGGGAGCGGCTGCTGAGGATCACCAGGTGGCAGCCCTGGTCCAGCAGCTCCAGCTCGGCTTCCTCCTGCTGGACCACGAACGGACAGGTGGCGTCGGCCAGAAGCTCGAGGCCCTGCTCCTTCGCCTGCCGGCGAACCTCCGGCGGCGCGCCGCGGACGCCGTAGATGAGCTTCTCGTCCTTGATGGTGTCCATGTCGTTGGTGGAGCGGATGCCCTCTTCGTCCTCCAGGCTCTTGAAGGCGATGAAGTCGTTCTCGGGCCTCAGGGACCACACGGCAATGCCGTCGCCGTGTTTCTCCACCATTTTCTGGTGCATCGCCCCGGCGCGGTGCACGCCCACGCAGAGACCGCTGGGCGGGATACCCTTGGTGTTCTTGAAGTCGACCTTGACCACTTCCATGACAGCCTCCTCGCAAAACCGAGTCGTTGCGGAATGTTTGCAAATCGGAGGGGGTTTTTCAACGGGTCACGGGCCGCCCGATGAGGATGAGGTCCAGGTCGTCGAACGTTTCGTTCAACTCCCGACCTTGATGGTGTCCGCCGCCTGCACTCAGTGGGCCGCGAGCAAGGCCGCGGCGACCAGCACCGGCAAGAGTCGCCAGAAGATTCGAAATAGCCTTGCGGGGTTGTTCAGATACTTTCGCATGGGGTTCTCCCTCGTGTGTGAATTTCTGCGAGGGTATAAGGCAACACGCGTGCCAGGCACGAAATCGCGGACGTCATGCGCTCAGACGGCTGTAAACAGGGGGTTTGAGTTTTGGCGGGGGCATGCCGGCCTGCACGGTCCGCAAAACGGTACCGCCAGCCATCCAAAATCCAGGCAACTGCGTAAATGTTGGGCAGGTACTACGGGCCTTCGGCGGACGAGCGGCGCCGGGCAGGCCGCGCGCCAAGGTGGTCTTGCCGACCTGGCGGTTAACCTTGCGCGGCCCGCGCCTTCTCGGCCTCCACGGCCACGTCGGTGAGGTACTCTTCCTGCTCCACGATGGTGTAGAGGGCCAGGGAGCCGTCGTCCTTCACGGGCTTGCCGCCGAAGAAGTGGAAGGCGTGGCCGTCCCAGTCGTAGAATTCGTCGCCGCGCTCGAACATGGCCTTCCAGCGGTATCCCACCGGGCTCCGGTGCAGGCCGGTGCGCGCCGGCAGGGAGTCCTCCTGCTCCAGGGTGAGGGTGTCCTCTTCCTTGGCCATGGCTTCCTCGGGCAGGGTCTCCCACATGCGGCGGTAGTTGGGCATGAACTCTTCCGCCCGCACCGTCAGCGCCGTGTGCATGTCCCACCAGGGGCCGTGTCCGGCCACGCGCTCGTCCACCTGGTCCGTGAGCTTGTAGATGAGCCGTCCGCCGGCTTGAAGGCGCAGCACCAGGTTGCCCTCCGCGACGTTCGGGCTCACTTCCGGCGTGAGGGCGCAGTAGGTCTTGAAGAAGTCGGCGGTCTTGCCCAGGTCCCGGGAGCCGTACACCGCGTGGCTGATGCGGCCGACGCCTTCGCTGGTGCAGATCTCCATGGCGCCCTCGGGCATGTGATCGGGCGCCCAGAACTCGAACTGGTTGCCGTCGGGATCGGCGAAGTAGATCACCGTGCCCTCGTCGCCGCCGTCCACCGTCCGTACCGGGTCGGTGTGGGGGATGCCGTGGCGCTCGAGCCGCTTCACGTGCCGGTCCACATCCTCCGGCCGGATGTAGAATCCGCACCGCGGCAGTTCCTCGCCCAGCGGCTTGGCCGCCGGATAGACCTCGGGCTGGAGGAACGCGCCGATGCGGCAGGACTCGCCGTCCCACCACAGGAAGCACATAATCGGCACGTCCTTCTTCCGCGCGTTGGTGGTGATGCCGCGGATCGGCCGCCGGGTGATGCCGGTGGCGTTCACGGCCCAGTCGACCCAGGTCACCATGTCGTTGGTGCCCACGATGAAATGATCGATCCAATGCACGACGCCGCGCGGTTCATGTTTAACCATCGGACACCTCCCCCGGGCCGTCGGACCCGGAATCTTGCGGACTGGACCTTGGCGGCCCATGACACGCCGATACCAAACCCGCTTCACAGTGTCAACGAGACTGCGTGGCGCGTGCGCGACACCGGCTCAGTCGAGGGACTTCATGTACTCGATGACGTTGCGGCGGTCCTTTTCCCTGAAGTATTTCATGGTCATGCGCGACTTGACCTCTGGGCCGTGAGCACAAGGCGGGAGAGCCCCGATATCTCAACGACCCCGTACGGCCCCTGTGGACCTTCACCCAGCCGCCGAGGCCGGACTACTTCGCCATACTCGGAGCACTGTGCCGGATGGTGAATTCCGGGTCCACGGTCAATATCTTACCGTTGGAGATGATGATGTCCGCCGGTTGCGCCGCAGCTTCGGACACCGGCACAAGGGGCCACATGAGGACCGTCAACACGGTGAGAAAATATCGCAGTGACATGGTCGTGCCTTGCTCGAACAGACTATTTCACCCAGTTAGACGGTAGCGGGTTCCCGCCAGATCCGGTATTCTCTCGGACGCTGAAATGCGCATTGTGATCCACGGACAGCAGGGGTTCGGCAAGGCCGTGTTGGAACGGCTGGTGGCGGGTCCCGATGAGGTGATCGGGGTCTTCTGTCCGCCGGACCAGCAGGCCCGGCCCGTGGACCCGCTCAAGGAAGCAGCGCTGGAGCGCGGGTTGCCGGTGCACCAGCCCGCGACCTGGAAGACGGACGAGGCGCTGGAGCTCATGGAGTCCTTCCAAGCCGACCTGTGCGTCATGGCCTACGTGACCATGCTGGTGCCGCAACCGGTTCTGGACGCACCCGGACTGGGCACCATCCAGTACCACCCTTCGCTGCTGCCGTTGCATCGCGGACCCAGCTCCATCAACTGGGCGCGTATCCAGGGCGATCACAAGACGGGGCTCACGATTTTCTGGCCCGACGAAGGTCTGGACGAGGGTCCGATCCTGCTGCAGAAGGAGGTGGAGATCGCCGGGGACGACACCGTCGGCAGCCTCTACTTCGGCAAGCTGTTTCCCATGGGCATCGACGCCGTCGCCGAGGCCGTGGAACTCGTGCGCGCCGGCAACGCGCCGCGTATCGAACAGGACCACGGCCACGCCACCTACGAGGGCTGGTGCCTCGAGGCGGACGCCGAGGTCGACTGGTCGAAGCCGGCGGAAGAGGTGCACCGTCTCATCTGCGGCACCGACCCCCAGCCCGGCGCCTGGACCACCGTGGCCGGCCACAGGCTGAAGCTCTACGGCAGCCGGTTGAACACGGCGGCGGGCGCGCCCGGAGAAATCCTGAGCCTGTCGGACGCCGGCGTGACGGTGGCAGCCGGTGATGCATGCGTGGTGGTGCAGCGCGTGAGGGCCCATGACTCCAAGGCCAAGGTCGCGGCCGCCGAATACGCCGGTCAGGCCGGCCTCCGGCCGGGATCGCGCCTGGGCTGATCCGTCCGGTTCCTTCCCCTTCGTTCCGTCCGTTGAAAGGTTGAGCCCCGTCGGCGTTCCGTGTCAAAGTTGACGGGAAGATGGAACGCGCCCGGCTGGACAGGCTCAACGGCATGCTCGACGAGGTGCTCCGGACCAACGAGTTCTATCGCCGCAAGCTCGAAGGGTGCGTCGTGCGGCCCCTGGAGGGACCGGAACAGCTCCCGGAGCTGCCGTTCACCACCAAGCAGGAGCTGGTGGACGACCAACTGCGGCACGCGCCTTTCGGCAGTGACCTGACGTATCCGCTGGAACGGTACGTTCGAGTGCACCAGACCTCGGGCACCACCGGCCGGCCCATGTACTGGCTGGATACCGAGGAGTCGTGGGACTGGTGGGGCGAGTGCTGGAGGACGGTGCTGGAGGCGGCTGGGGTAGGGCTCGGCGACCGGGTCTTCTTCGCCTTCTCCTTCGGGCCGTTCGTGGGGTTCTGGAGCGGCTGGGAAGGGGCCCGCAAGGTCGGCGCGCTGGCTGTTTCCGGCGGCGGACAGACGACGCAGCAACGGCTCAAGAGCCTGATGGAATACGAGGCCACCGTGCTGGTCTGCACTCCGACCTATGCGCTGCACATGGCGGCGGAGGCGCGCCGGGCGGGTATGGATCTGGCGCGGGACTCGGCCGTGCGGGCGACCGTCCACGCCGGCGAGCCCGGGGCGAGCATCGCATCGACGAAGCGCCGTATCGAGGAAGCGTGGGGCGCCCGCTGTTTCGACCATACGGGGGCCACCGAGGTGGGCGCCTTCGGCTTCGGCTGCGACGCCCTGCCGGAAGGGGTCCACGTCAACGAGGACGAGTTCATCGCGGAGGTGGTGGACACGGAGAGCGGCGAGCCGTTGCCCGACGGGGGCCGTGGAGAGCTGGTGCTGACGAACCTGGGCCGGGTGGGCAGCCCCGTCATCCGCTACCGGACCGGCGACATGGTGGAGCCCCGCCGCGGTCCCTGCGCGTGCGGGCGCGATTCCCTGGTGCTGGACGGGGGAGTCCTCGGACGCGTGGATGATATGGTGGTGGTGCGGGGAGTCAACGTCTTCCCGAGCGCGGTGGAGCGTATCGTGCGGCAGTTCCCCGAAGTCGAGGAGTTCCGCGTCGACGTGCTGGAGACCGACGGGCTGGCGGAGCTCAAGGTCACGGTGGAGCCCGGCGCTGGGGAAACGCCGGCCGGCCTCAGGGAGGGTGTGACCGAGTCCATCCGGGACAACCTCCACATCCGCCCGGTGGTGGAGGTGGCGGCCCCGGGGACCTTGCCCCGTTTCGAGTTGAAGGCCAGGAGGTTCTTTCGGAATTGAGCAGCGCAATGTCCGACAGCGAGACCATCACCGGAAAGCGCCTGCTGCGGCTGCGGGTCAACGGCGAGGTGCACGAGGTGGCCGGCCACGTCACCCACAGCCTGCTGGAGGTGCTCCGGGAAGAGATGGGACTTACCGGAACCAAGCACGGCTGCGAGCTGGGGGAGTGCGGCACCTGCACGGTGCTGGTGGACGGCGAGCCCATCTATTCCTGCCTGATGCTGGCGGTGGAGGCCGAGGGGCAGGAGATCACCACGGTCGAGGGCCTCGCCCTGCCGGGCCGGCCGCATCCCTTGCAGCGGGCGTTCTCGGACCTCGGCGCCGCCCAGTGCGGCTACTGCATCCCCGGCATCCTGCTGGCGGCCAAGGCGCTCCTGGACAAGCAGCCCGATCCTCCGCGCGCCGATATCGAGGAGGCGTTGTCGGGCAACCTGTGCCGCTGCACCGGCTATACCAAGATCCTCGAGGCCGTGGAACGCGCCGCCGAGGAAATGAACGGACAACGCGCCACGTGAGCGAAAACGGCACCAAGAAGAGAAGTTTCTCGGTGATCGGCAGTTCACTGCCGCGCATCGACGGTCCGGCCAAGTGCGCGGGCGACACGCGTTACGCCGACGACATCGTCATGCCCCGGATGCTGTTCTGCCGGCTGTTGCGGAGCCCGCATGCGCACGCGCTGATTCACGACGTCTCCACGCGACGGGCGCTGGAGTTGCCGGGAGTCCACGCGGTCATCACCGGCGAGGACGTGCCCACGAAGTTCGGCATCATGCCGTCGACCCAGGACGAGGAGGCGCTGGCGGTGGACAAGGTCCGCTACGTCGGCGACCCGGTGGCGGCGGTGGCGGCGGTCAGCGAGGACGCGTCGGAGGAGGCGCTCCGCCTCATCGACGTCGACTACGAGGTGCTCGATCCCATCCTGTCCATCGAGGGCGCCATCGAGGCCGAAGACCACCGAATCCATACGTGGAACCGGCGCGCCAACATCCAGAAGGCCGTCTCCTTCGAGTTCGGCGAGGTGGACGCGGGCTTCGAGGAGGCTGACGAGATATTCGAGGGGACCTATTTCTTCCAGGGCAACACCCACCTGCCCATGGAGCAGTACTGCGCGCTGGCCACCTACACCCCGGACGGCAAGCTCACGCTGTGGTCCTCGACCCAGACGCCGCACTACGTGCACCGCGCCCTGTCCCGGGTGCTGGACCTGCCCATGGGGCGCATCCGGGTCATCGCCACGCCGGTAGGCGGCGGCTTCGGCGGCAAGAGCGACCCGTTCTCCCACGAGATCGCGGTGGCCAAGCTGGCGATGATCACGGGCCGGCCGGTGAAGATCACCCTCAACCGGGAGGAGTCGTTCTACGTCCACCGGGGACGCCACCCGGTGAAGATGTGGATGCGCACCGGGGTCAAGCGGGACGGCACTCTGACCGGCATGTGGTTCCGCTCCTTCCTGGACGGCGGCGGCTACAGCAGCTACGGCCTCGCCACCGTCTACTACACCGGCGCGTTGCAGACCGTGACCTACAAGCTGCCGTCCTACAAGTTCGAAGGCGTGCGGGTTTTCACCAACAAGCCCCCCTGCGGCCCCAAGCGCGGCCACGGCACGCCACAGCCGCGGTTCGCCATGGAGGTGCAGCTCGACGAGATCGCGGAGAAGCTGGGACTGGACCCGGTGGAGATGCGGCTCAAGCAGGTCGTCGAGCCCGACAGCGTCACGGTGAACGGCCTTCGTGTCAGCACCATCGGGCTGCGGGAGTGCATCGAGAAAGTGGCGGAGCGCTCGGGCTGGAAGGACAAGCATCGCTTGCTGCCCCGGGGACACGGCATCGGCTTTGCCGCCAGCTCCTACATCAGCGGCGCGGGCCTGCCCATCTACTGGAACGACATGCCCCACTCGGGGGTCCAGATCCGTGCGGACCGGGGCGGCGGCGTCACCGTGTTCTGCGGCTCCACGGACATCGGCCAGGGCTCCGATTCCATCCTGGCCTTCGCGGTGGCCGAGGAGCTGGGGCTTCAACCGGACGACGTGCGGGTGTTCACGGCGGACACCGACCTCACGCCGGTGGACCTGGGAAGCTACTCGAGCCGGGTGACGGTGATGACCGGCAACGCCGCCATCCAGGCCTGCGGGAGCCTCAGGGAGCGTCTGTTCGAGGTGGCGGCGGAGGTTCTGGAAGTGCCCGCCGACGACCTGGAGATGGAGGAGGGCCGGGTCCGGAGCCGCAGCCTGCCGGAGCGGGGCCTCGGCTTTGCCGAGTGCGTCGAGCGGGCGGAGGCCCGGTTCGGCACCCTGGGGGCCACCGGCAGCTACCGGCCGCCCCGGCATCCGGGAGACTACAAGGGCGCCGGGGTAGGGCCCACCCCGTCCTACAGCTACTCCGCCGCCATGGTGGAGCTCCACTGTGACGGCGACACCGGCGAGATCCACATCGACAAGGTGTGGATCGCCCACGACTGCGGCCGCGCCTTCAACCCGTTGTGGGTCCAGGGCCAGGTGGAAGGGAGCGTCTACATGGCCCTGGGCGAGGTGCTGATGGAGGAGCAGATATTCCGCAAATCGGGGGTGCACAAGATCCCGTCCATCCTCGAATACAAGAGCCCCACGACGTTGGAGACGCCGCCCATCGAGACCATCCTGGTGGAGACCGACGACCCGGAGGGACCCTTCGGCGCCAAGGAAGCCGGCCAGGGTCCGTTGCTCCCGGTGATACCGGCCGTGTCCAACGCCGTCTACGACGCGGTGGGCGTGCGCATCCACGAGATACCCGTGACGCCGGACAAGATCCTGCGGGCGCTGGACCAGCGGCTCAAGGAGCCCACGGTGCCGGACTTCGCGTTCCCCACGCCCATCCGCTGGGCGCCGGGCCAGGGGGTCGAGGTGCCGCAGAAGAGTTGACCGATGCTGCGACTTCCCGATTTCACCTACATCCGCCCCCGCACCCTGGCGGCGGCGTCGAGCGCCCTTGAGGAGCTGGGCGCCGAGGCCATGGCCGTGGCCGGCGGCACCGACGTCTATCCCAAGATGAAGCGGGGGCAGTTCACGCCGCGATACCTGGTGTCGCTGGGCCAGGTGGAAGAGCACCGGGGCCTACGCCGGGAGGAAGGGCGCGGTCTGTGGGTCGGCGCCGGCGAGACCCTGAGCGCGGTGGCCGGCCATGAGGTCGTGCGCCGGGAGTTTCCCGCGCTGGCCGCCGCGGCCGGCCTGGTCTCGACGCTTCAGCTCCGGAACGCCGGCACCATCGGCGGCAACCTGTTCGTGGACACCCGCTGCAACTACTACGACCAGTCGTTCTTCTGGCGCCAGGCCGTGGGGTTCTGCCTCAAGAAGGACGGGGACATCTGTCTGGTGGCGCCCAAGAGCCGCGTCTGCCTCGCCATCTGCTCTTCGGACACCGCGCCGGTGCTGAGCAGCCTGGGCGCCGAGGCGGTCCTCGTCAGCGGCCAGGGTAGCCGGCAGGTCCCGCTGGACACCCTCTACCGCGACGACGGCATCGACTACCTCGCCAAACGGCCCGAGGAGCTGTTGCAGGGCGTGTGGATCCCGGAGGCGTCTTTCGGCTGGCGCAACGTCTACCTCAAGTTGCGCCGCCGGGGCTCCTTCGACTTCCCGGTGCTGGGGGTGGCCGCGGCCCTGCGGATGTCGGCCACGGGGACCTGCGACGCCGCAAAGGTGGTTCTGACGGCCGTGGCGTCGGCTCCCAAGGTGGTGGAAGACGCGCCCCGGGTCCTGTGCGGGCGGCCCGTGGACACGGCGTCCATCGAAGAGGCCGCGGAACTGGCCATGCGCGTGTCCCACCCGCTGGACAATGCGGACATGGATTACTGGTATCGCAAGCGAATGACCCGGGTGTACGTGACCCGCGCGTTGCGGCAACTGACAACCACCGGCGAGACGGTCGGCGGCCCGGAGGCGGCCCCCGCGTAAGCGGGCCGGAAAGGAAGCCATGGCGGTACCCGCCGAGCTGGAAGCAAGGCTGCAGAGCCTGGAGAATCACCTGCGCACGGAGAACCCCGTTCTCCTGAGCGCGGTCCGGAGTTTCCGGAAACTGGACGAGATCTCGCGGCGGCTGGGGTTCTTGGGACCCGACGAGTCCCATGCCACGCGCATCCCGTGGTGGCCGCTGGTGGCCGTGCTGGGCACCTATTCGTCGGGCAAGTCCACGTTCATCAACGACTACCTGGGGCAGGCGGTGCAGCCCACGGGGAACCAGGCGGTGGACGACCGGTTTTCCGTGTTGTGCTTCGGCAAGGAACAGGACATTCGCGTGCTGCCGGGGGTGGCGCTGGATGCCGACCCCCGCTTTCCGTTCTACAAGATGAGCCGGGCCATCGAGGAGATCAGCGCGGGCGAGGGAAGCCGCATCGACGCCTACCTCCAGCTCAAGACCTGCTCCAGCGAGACGCTTCGCGGCATGATCTGCATCGACTCGCCGGGCTTCGACGCGGACCAGCAGCGCACGGCGACATTGCGTGTGTCCGACCGCATCATCGACCTTGCGGATCTGGTGCTGGTTTTCTTCGACGCCAGACACCCCGAGCCCGGCACCATGCAGGATACCCTTCAGCACCTGGTGGCGGAGACCATCCACCGGACGGATTCGAACAAGTTCCTTTACGTGCTGAACCAGATGGACCACACGGCGCGGGAGAACAACCCGGAGGACATCGTAGGGTCGTGGCAACGGGCGCTGGCGCAGAAAGGGCTGACCGCCGGGCGCTTCTACTGCATCTACAGCACCGGGGCGGCCGTCCCCATCGAGGACGAGGGTCTGCGCGCCCGTTACGAGGAGAAGCGCGACTTCGATCTGGCGGAGCTTCACGGACGCATCCGGCAGGTCGGAGTGGACCGGGCCTACCGCATCATGGGAAACCTCGAGCACACCGCCCGCGACATCGAGTTGCGGCTGGTGCCGCGCCTGCAGGCCACGATCGCGGAGTGGCGCGGCCGGGTCCGACGGCTGGACGGCATCGCTTTCGGCGTGCTCCTCGCCGTTGTGCTGGCGTGGACCGCCTGGAGCGGCGAGTGGGACGGCCTCAGGTTTTCGCATCCCTTCTGGTCCGCGGTGCTGGGCGAGACGGCGTGGACCTATGCCGCGCTGGCGGCCGTGGCGCTGGCGGCGGGATATATCCATTTCTCGGTCCGCCGGATTGCCTCCAACCGCGTGCTGAACACACTTCGGCGCCAGATGGGCGAGGCCCGCGACACGGACGTGCTCGATGCGCTCAGCGCCGCCTTCCGCCGGAACACGCTGCCGTGGCGCCCGGTGTTGGGAGCGCGTCCCTCGGGCTGGAACCAGGGGACCCGGCAGCAACTCTCTCAGGTGATCGCGGAGGCCAACGGCTGCGTGCAGGCGCTCAACGACCAGTTCGCCGCTCCGGGCGGCGCGGAGGAGCACCCGCCGCCCACGGATCCGCCGGTCGAGTCCTCGACATGAACCGGTTTCCGCGCGCGGCTTCGCCCCGGTTGCCGTCCGCCCGTGCCGCAACGCGTCGCGTGTCCCTTTCCCCGACCCCATGCGAACACGCAAGCTGTTGAAACGCGGGGCCGTCCTCGCCGCCGTGGTGCTGGCCCTCTTCCTGACGAGCCCTTACGCGCCGGCGCCGCTGGTCGGGACGGGAGAGGGCGGCTTGTCGTTGACCGCCTCGTACTGGAGCGAGGGAAAGACCCAGCAGTTCCTGTTGTCCCTGGGTTCGTATTCCGCCGTCACGCTGGTGTTGTTCCAGGCCAGCCAGGTCGTGGTTCCCCCCGTACCGGGCGAGTTGGTCGGTATCCTGGCCGGTTACCTGTACGGCACCTGGGTCGGTTTCCTCTTCTCTACGCTCGGGCTGACCTTGGGCTCATGGGTCGTGTTCGAGCTCGCCCGCGTTCTCGGCCGGCCTTTCGTGGAGCGGACCGTGAGCCGGAGAATGGCGGCCAGGATGGGGTTCCTGTCCACCAACCGGGGCGCGGTGGTCTGCTTCCTGCTCTTCGCCGTGCCGGGTATTCCCAAGGACTACCTGTGCGGTCTGCTGGGCGTCAGTCGCATGAGCTTTGCCACGTTCATGCTCCTGTGCACGCTGGGCCGGATGCCCGCGACCTACGTGCTGGCGTTGCAGGGAGCGAAGTTTCACGGCCAGGGGTATCTCGAGGCCGGACTGGTGGTGGCGGCCTTCTGCGCGATGGTGCTCGCCGCTTACCTCTACCGTGAACGGCTGTTCATGTGGTTGCACGCCAGGAGCGTGCCCGAGTAGCCGCGACATGAAACCAAGGCCGGCCACGGCATGGCGCGGTTCAGGGCTCGTCGGGTGCTGGCGGGCGGGGGAGGGCCGCAGCGTCCGGTTTGTTGAAGTCCCGGCCGACGATGCCGGACGAGACGATGAACTTGAAGGCTTCTTCGACGCTGTAGTCGGTTTCGATCACTTCGTCCTCCGGTATCAGGACGAGAAAGCCGGAGGTCGGGTTCGGCGTGGTGGGTACGAAGACGGACAGCAGGGTTCCGGCAGGGGAGAGGTTGAAGGGGTCGGTCCTGGGAGTTGCCACCAGACCCATCATCCAGACGCCCGTTTTGGGATATTCCAGCAGCACCACCCGCTGGAAGCTGCGGTGAGGTCCCTGAAGCGTCTCCACCACCTGCTTGACGGCGCCGTACACCGTGCTCACCAGCGGCAACCTCATGAACAGTTGGTTCACGGTGGCCAGCACGCGGCGGCCGACGATGTTGGTACCGATCAGCCCGATAAAGAACACCAGCAGCAGGGCCAGCAGCAGGTTGATGAACGGGACCAGCGGCGTGAGCCACTGAAGTTCGTCCATATCGAAGAAGAACGACAGGATGCCCAGGATGATCGGCGTGCCCGCGTTGCTGAGCAGGTTGAACAGGAACGCGATAAGGATGTAGGTGACGAACAGCGGGATCAGGATCAGCAATCCCGTGATCATCGTGTTCCGCAGGAAATGGGGCTTTCTGGCTTGCATGGAGGGGTGCCGGAGTGAGTGATGGACCAGAGGATACGTGAACCCTGCACCGCTGGCAAGCGTGGCCTCCGACGGTCTGGTCCCTCTATTGACATTCTCGCCTAACTCATTGTAAGGTCGTGAAAATCGTTGCCCAGTTTGGCGGCACAGGAGGGCAAGGCATTGACGTTTCTGAACGACACCACGGATGCGCTGGAGTTTCCCCCGCCCCCGTCCGAAACCCGGAATGGCGGCGGCCGGCATGAGGGCCTCGCGGGCCTGGAAGAACATCGGCCGGAAGGCCCCTTCCGTCTGTCCGATTACGAGGCGGTCATCGGCAGGGAGCGCGTGGACGAGCTCAGGCGGCTGGCGGAGCCGTTGACCGGCCGGGGATGGGTGAACGTGAATTCCACGGCGGTGGGCGGCGGGGTGGCCGAGATGCTTCGCAGCGTCGTCCCCCTGGCCCAGTTGTTGGGGGTGGGCGCCCGCTGGTGCACGATTCGCGGCAACCGGGAGTTCTTCCAGGTAACCAAGAAGTTCCACAACCTGCTGCAAGGCGCGGGGACGCCCGTTTCCCTCGACGAGATCTTCGGTTCGTACCTCGATACCATCGAGGAGAATGCCTGTGAGGCCTTCATCGCTTCGGACCTCACGGTCATCCACGATCCGCAGCCGGCGGCCATGATCATGAACGCGCCGATCCGCGGCAACGTGATATGGCGCTGCCACATCGATACCTCGGCGCCGGACAAGACCGTCTGGCGGTTCCTGTTGCCGTACATCAACCACTATGACGGAGCCGTGTTCACCATGCCCGAGTTCGTGGGCCCGGGGCTCAAGATCCCGGTCTACGAGATCACGCCGTGCATCGACCCCCTCGCTCCGAAGAACCGACACTACACGCGGAACGAGGCGCTGGACGTCCTGCAACCCTTGTTCGAGGCCCACGACGTGGACCCCGACCGGCCCATCTTCGCCGCCATCTCCCGCTATGACCGCCACAAGAACCAGGCCACGATACTCAAAGCCTTCCAGCGTCTGGGCGAGGAGCGGGCGCGCGACCCCCGGCCGTACCTCGTCTTCATCGGCAACACCGCCTCCGATGATCCCGAGGGCGGCGATGTGCTGAACGAACTGCGGCAGCAGGCCGGGGACCACCCGGATGTCCGGTTTTGCGTCAACGTGGAGGACAACGACCGGGTGGTGGGGGCCCTGATGAGCGTCGCGCGGGGATTCGTGCACGTGTCGACAAAGGAAGGGTTCGGGCTGGTGGTGGCCGAGGCGCTGTGGCAGGGTGCGCCCGTCATCGGGTCCCGGGTGGGCGGCATCAAGAGGCAGGTCATCGACGGCGTCACCGGCCATCTGGTGGATCCGTTGGACGTCGACGCCATCGCTTCGCGAATGGCCGCCGTGCTGGACGATGTCGACGCGGCCGCGGCGCTGGGCCGGGAAGGGAGGGAGCATGTCCGCCGGAACTTCCTGCTGCCGGAGCTGCTCAAGCGTTACCTGCTGCTCATGAGCTACTACTCCCGCGTCCGCGCGGAAGAGCCGCCGTTCAGGTACGGCGATGATGCCCACGGCTCCTGATGCGTAAAACGGGCTTGAAATGTGCCCTGGGGGCACCCTCCGGCGGCTGTTATGTCTTTACAATTCCGTAATGTTCCCCTATCTTAAAGGGCAGTTATTCAACCGGCGTCCCTTCCCGGAAGGGGTGCGGAAGGGAGAGGTATGGCAGCAACCAAGATGACGCAGGCGCAAATCGTGACCGATCTTGCAGCCAAGTGCGACCTTAACAAGCGAGTCGCGAAAGACTTTCTCGACAATCTGGCCGCGCTGGCCGTCAAGGAGGTGAAGAAGAGCGGAGTCTTCATCGTACCGGGCATCGGCCGGCTCGTGAAGACCAGCAGAAAAGCTCGCATGGGGCGCAATCCGGCCACGGGGCAGGCGATCAAGATTCCCGCCAAGCGAGTCGTCAAGTTCCGTGTTGCCAAAGCCTGCAAGGACGCAATCGTCCCCCCCAAAAAGCCCCGCAGCTGACAAATAAGCGGCTGGAGGCCAGGGAGGGCACGGCCTCCGGCCGGCTCATCAGCCTGTCGGACTTGGCGGACGTTCGAACATGGTGGACAAGTCCGGACGGGGCAGGGTGATGGCGGTCTATCACCTCAAGGGCGGTGTCGGCAAGACCGCCGCCGCCGTAAACCTCGCCTATATCAGCGCCGCCTCCGGGTACAGGACGTTGCTTTGCGACCTCGACCCGCAGAGTTCGGCGACCTACTATCTTCGGGTAGAGCCCCGGCTCAAGCATGCCAGGAAGGTCCTCCTCAAGGGGGGAGCGAACGTCTCCGGCAACATCAAGGGCACCGACTACGACGGTCTGGACCTCCTGCCGGCCGATTGGTCCCACCGCCATCTGACCACTTCGCTGGATCGCGTCAGCAAGTCCAGGAAACGGTTGCGCAGCATACTTGGCCCGTTTCGTCGCGAGTATGACCTGATCGTGCTGGACAGCCCGGCAACCGCAACCCTGTTGGCGGAGAACATCTTCGTGGCGTCGGACCTTGTCCTCGTGCCGGTGGTCCCCTCCACGCTCGCCGCCCGCGCCTACGCCAACGTGCGGGCCTTCATCAGACGCAAGGGCTACGATGAAGGCAAGGTATGGGCGTTCTTCTCCATGGTGGAGGCGCGCAAGAAAATGCACCGGGCCACCATGGCCGCCATGAAGGAGCAGTTTCCCGGGTGGCTGGGAACCGCCATCCCGTACGCGGCGGATGTCGAGAGCATGGGCTCGGCCCGGGCGCCGTTGCCGGCCTTCCTGCCCGTCGCCGCCGCCACCGGGCGCTATCGGGCGCTGTGGGACGAACTGGCCGCCGTGCTGGGGCCGGGGTCCACGCCCGGGGGCCAGTCCGCGTAGTCGAATCGTGTCCGAGTCGACGTTCCAGATTCCCGGAGGCCAGGCCGGCCGGCAGTGGCTGCGTGAGTTGAGCACGCACCATCGTCTTCACGAACAGCCGCGCCGCAGGGGCGAGTCCGTCTATTTCGACACCTTCGACGGCAGGCTCGCCGCGCACTCGCGGGCCTTGTGGATCTCCGAGGGGATCCTTCGTCTCGAACGCCTGGACCGTCCGGATGAGCCGGTCCGGATCGCGCTCGAGGGGCCTCCCACATCCGCCGACAGCCTGCCGCCGGGCGAGGTGAGGAATGAGCTTGCGGCGCTGACCAGGAACCGGGCGCTGCTGAAGCTCTTCTCCCTTCGTTCGGAGGTTCGGAGCTGGAGCAAGTGGAATGACGACCGAAAGACCGTCGTGCGTGTCTCGTCGAGCAACGACGAGGTCCGGGAGGGGGAGCGGAGAGCGCGGCTGAACCCCATCGTCGTGGTGCGGCGGGTCCGGGGCTACGGGAAGGACTTTCGGGAAATCCGCGACTGGTGTGCCGCCCGGGCCGTTCCGGTGGAGCCGGGCTCCCGCTATCGCCAGGCGCTCGACGCCCTGGAACTGGACCCCGCGCGCGCCGCTTCTCTGGGCAGGTTGGAGATCAGCGCCGCCATGACCGCTGCGGAGGGAGTCCGGGCCATGCTGGCGGCGCAGTACCAGGTGGTGCGGGGCAACGAGGAGGGCATCCGCGGCGACGCCGACACGGAGTTCCTGCACGACTTCCGTGTGGCGGTGCGGCGTGCCCGGTCGTTTCTGGGGCAGCTCCGGGATGCCTTCGCACCGAAGCCCGCCGCGGCGCTCCGGAAGAGCCTGTCATGGCTGGGCAAGTCCACCAACACCTTGAGGGACCTGGACGTGTACCTCGAACAGCAGCCGGCCTACCGGGGCATGCTGACGGAACCTCTGGCCGGAGACCTCGCGCCGCTGTTCGAGTTTGCCGGCCGCCAGCGGCAGGCTGCGTTCCGGGAGTTCGTGGCGGTGATGGATTCGGACGCCTACCGCGACGCCCTGCGCCGATGGCGCGCCTGCGCCGGCGACGAAGACGTGCTGGGCGTGGGCGGCCGGGGTTCCGAGCCGATCCTGCGTCTGGCCGGCCCGCGGGTGGCGAGGCAGTGCCGGGCGGTCCTGGAGCAGGGCTACGGGCTCCGGGGCCATGCCGGCCCCGATGACCTTCATTCCCTGCGCATCGAGTGCAAGCAACTCCGTTACCTCACCGAGGCGGTGGCGGAGCTCGTGCCCGAGACCGGCGGCGTCGTGCAGCGGCTGAAGAAGCTCCAGGACGCATTGGGACGGATCCAGGACCTCACCGTGCACGAGGCCCGGACCCAGGAGTTCGCCCGCGCCATGTCCCTTGCCGGGGACCGGCAGGTGATGCCGGCCGTCGAGGTGTTGGCGTCGCGGATGCGCGTGGAAAGGGAGCTGGCCTGCGCCAAGGTCCCCGGGCTGTTCGAGCAGTTCAGCCGGAGCCTGCGGGAGGCGGAGCCGCCGTACGCCTTGCTGCTGCCCTGGCTGCTGCGGATTCAGGGCGGAACGGACACCGGTCGCTAACGTTCCGGGAACATGGCGGCGCCGATGATGCCGGCGGCGTTGCCGAGGCGCGCGGCTTCCACCCGGCAGCCGACGTCCTTGAGATAGGGGAAGAACTTCTCGGGTTTCTTGCTGACGCCTCCGCCGACGATGAACAGGTCGACTCCCAGGAGGTACTCCACGTGCACCAGGTAGTCGTTCAGCCGGCGGCCCCACTTCTTCCAATTGAGGCCCTTGCTTGTCCGGACGCTGGCGGCGGCGTACTTTTCCGCCACCTTGCCGCGCATTTCCACGTGCCCCAGCTCGGTGTCGGGCAACAGGACTCCGTCCCGGAAGACGGCTGAGCCGATACCCGTTCCCAGCGTGATCACCATCACCGTCCCGGCCACGCCCTTGCCGGCGCCGAACTTGAACTCCGCCAGTCCCGCGGCGTCGGCATCGTTGCCGATGGCCACCCGGGGCGCTTCCAGCTCGGCCTGGAGGCGGCCGGCCAGGTCATAGCCGATCCAGGACGGGTCGAGGTTCGGCGCCCGCTGGACCGAGCCGCTCTTGACCAGTCCCGGGAAGCCGCAGCCTGCCGGCCCCTGCCACCCGAGTTGCCGCTGCAGCTCCTTGACGGCCACCATCACCGCCGCCGGGGTCGACGGTTGGGGGGTAGGCAGCCTGACCCGTTCCGACGTCATCTCTCCGCTCCGCGTGTCCACCAGCGCCGCCTTGACTCCGGTGCCGCCGATGTCGATGCCCATGACCCGATTTTCCTCGCTCATGCTCTCCTCGTTGCCGTACCTGGTAGCGGCCCATGCGGGCCGCGGACGCAGCTATTCATGGAGTCGGTAATCGTCTATCATCATTGAAGCTCACGTGGAATTCAACACCCGGCCGGGCACGGGTTCCCGTCGGGAAGCAGAATGCTCAACGTCCTCACGAGTCTCGTGGCCGTCCTGGCCGTTACGGTGGCCACGGTCTTTGCCTTCCACAAGCTGAGGCTCCCCACGGTCATCGGCTTCCTGGCGGTGGGTGTGGCCATGGGGCCCCACGGCTTCAGCGTCATCGGGCACGGCGCCGAGCTGGAGATCCTGGCGGAGATCGGCATCGTGCTGCTGCTGTTCTCCATCGGCCTCGAATTCTCCTTCGAGCGGTTCCTGGAGGTCAAGGGGCTGGTCGTCACCGGCGGCCTGCTGCAGGTGTTCCTCACCGCCCTGGTCGTGACCGCGGCCGGCGTCCATCTGGGATTTCCCCTTCGCATCAGCTTCTTCTTCGGCATGCTCGCGTCGCTCAGCAGCACGGCCATCGTGCTCAAGATCCTGAGCGACCGCGACGAGCTGTCGGCTCTTCACGGCCGGCTCGCGGTGGGCACGCTGCTGCTCCAGGACATCATCGCGGTGCCCATGATGCTGTCGGTGCCGGTGCTGGGGGAGACCGACGCGTTCTCCTTCCAGGTGGTGGCTCTCACGCTGGGAAAAGCGGTGCTGGCCGTGGCGCTCATCTTCACCGCGGCGCGCTTCGTCGTGCCGTGGTTGCTTCATCAGGTGGCGCGGCTGCGAAACCAGGAGATCTTCGTCCTGTTCGTGCTGCTCATCTGTCTCGGCACCGCGTGGCTGGCGTTCCAGTCCGGCATCTCCCTGGCTTTGGGCGCGTTCGTTGCCGGTCTCCTGATATCCGATTCGGAGTACAGCCACCAGGTGATTGCCGACATCCATCCGCTGAGGGACAGTTTCGCCGGGATCTTTTTCATCTCCATCGGCATGCAGGTGGAAATCGACTTCGTTGGCGAGGAGCTGGCCCTGGTCGCCGGCGCATGGCTGCTGCTTGTGCTCATCAAGGGTGGTCTGGTCACGGCCATCTTCTCGTTCCTGCAGCGTTCGTTCCGGCTCGGGTTGCTGTTGGGCCTGGCGCTGGCCCAGGTGGGCGAGTTCTCGCTCATCCTGGCGCGTATGGGCGGGGCGTTCGATCTCCTCTCACCCGACCAGGAGCAGCTCTTTCTCGCCACCTCGATCCTCAGCATGCTGGCGACCCCTCTGCTGATCCTCGCCGGGGGGCGGCTGGGCTTCGCGTTGCACCGCGGCGACGGGGCCCAGGGGCCGTCCGCCGGCGACGTGACCGGGCACGTCCTCATCGTGGGCTACGGGCTCAACGGACAGAATCTCGCCCGGGTGCTGCGCGAGGTAGACATCCCGCACCGGATCCTGGACCTCAACCCTCAGGTGGGACGGCGGGTGCCGGACGTGGGTGAAGCGATCCATTTCGGTGACGCCACCCGCCCGTCGGTTCTGGCGGGAATGGGGGTGGCGCAGGCGCGCGTGTTGGTGGTGGCCATCAGCGACCCCATGGCGACGTCGCGGATCGTTTGGCACGCGCGCCGGTTGAACCCCGACATCTACATCCTCGTACGGACGCGATACGTGGCGGAGATTCCGCGCCTGACGCGTCTCGGCGCCAACGAGGTCATACCGGAGGAATTCGAGACCTCGGTGGAAATCTTCGCGCGGGTGCTGCAAGAGTACCACGTGCCGCGCAACGTCATCTCCCTGCAGGTGGAGCTGGTGCGCCGGGAGGGCTACAGCATGCTGCGCGGCCTAAGGCTGGAAGGCAAGAGTCTGGCGCGGTTCAACCAGTTTCTCACCGGGGCCACCGCCGACACCTTTCTGGTGCAACCGGACGCGCCGGGAGCGGACTACACCATCGGCGAGTTGAAGGAACATTTCCAGGGCCGCACGAGCGTCCTGGCCCTGGTCCGGGAGGGAGTCTCGGTGGAGAGTCCGCCCATGGACTACCGGCTGAGGCCGGACGACATCCTCGTCCTGCTCGGTAGCCACGCCGACCTCGACCGGGCCGTCCAGCTCCTCACCGCGCCGGAGGAGCCGGACACCGGGTTGCCCGAGCCCTGACGGAGCAGACGGAACGCCGGGACGGGGGAGCGGCGGCAGGGCGCCCTCGCACCCCCGTCCCGTTCCGATGTCTAGATGTCGTAGTAGAGGGCGAACTCGTACGGGTGGGGCCTCAGTTTCATGGGCTCCACCTCCGCCCCGCGCTTGTAGTCCAGCCACGCCGTGATGACGTCCTTGGTGAAGACGTCGCCCTTGGTGAGGAAGGCATTGTCCCGCTCGAGGGCGTCCAGCGACTCTTCGAGGCTGCCGGGCAGCGACTCCACCTGGGCGGCTTCCTCGGGCGCGAGGTCGTAGAGGTTCTTGTCCAGCGGCTTGGGCGGCTCGACCTTGTTGGCGACGCCGTCGAGCCCCGCCATCAGCATGGCCGAGAAGGCATAGTAGGGGTTGCAGCTCGGGTCCGGGCTGCGGAACTCCAGGCGCCTGGCCTTCTCGCTCGTGGAGTAGGTCGGGATCCGCACCGCCGCGCTTCGGTTACGCTGGGAGTACATCAGGTTGATGGGGGCCTCGTAGCCCGGCACCAGCCGGCGGTAGGAGTTGGTGGTGGGCGCGATGAACGCGCACAGGGCCGCCGCGTGCTTCAGGAGCCCGCCGATGTAGTAGCGCGCGGTGTCGCTCAGCAACGCGTAGTTCTTGGCGTTGTAGAACACGTTCTTCTTGTTCTTCCAGAGGCTCTGATGGGTGTGCATGCCCGAGCCGTTGTCCTGGAAGATCGGCTTCGGCATCATGGTGACGCTCTTGCCGTTGCGCATCCCCACGTTCTTGACGATGTACTTGTACTTGAGCACCTGGTCGGCCATGGCCGTCAGGGTGGTGAAGCGCATGTCGATCTCCGACTGGCCGGCGGTTCCCACCTCGTGGTGATGGACCTCGCAGATGATGCCGCTGGACTCCAGCGTCTTGACCATCTCGGAACGGATGTCCTGCAGGCTGTCCATGGGCGGTACCGGGAAGTAGCCTTCCTTGTACCGGGGCTTGTAACCCAGGTTCTGCTTGTCGCCGTTGCCGGAGTTCCAGGCTCCCTCGTCGGAGTCGATGTAGTAGAAGCCGTAGTTGTAGCTCTGGTCGAAGCGGACGTTGTCGAGGATGTAGAACTCGATCTCCGGACCCCAGTAGCTGGTGTCCGCGATGCCGGTGGACTTGAGGTACAGCTCCGCCTTCTGCGCCACGTAACGCGGGTCCCGGGTGTAGGGCTGGCCGGTCAGCGGATCCTTGATGTTGCACACCAGGTTCAGCGTGGGCAGCGACGTGAAGGGATCCATGAAGGCGGTGTCGGGATCCGGGAACAGCAGCATGTCCGACTCGTCGATGGTCTGGAAGCCGCGGATGCTGGAGCCGTCGAACCCGATGCCGTTCTGGAACAGTCCGGTGTCGAACTCGTTGGTGGAGATGGAGAAATGCTGCCACAGGCCGGGCAGGTCGGTGAACCGCAGGTCCACGATCTCCGCGCCGTTCTTCTTGGCAAAGTCGATGACTTGTCTCGGTGTCATGGCGTCTTTCCTTTCAAGTTGAAATTTTCTGGTGATGTCCGGCACGGAGCCCGGGCCGGATACGACAAGGTATGTGCAACCTTCGTGCCAAGGCACGCTTCGAGGTTCGAAACCCTGCGTTTCAGAGGGGTTGCGGGTCGATGCCGAACCGTCCGGCGTTTCGAACGGCAGTCCGGTTGCACAAGATTTGTTCAGGGCCGCTTAAGGATTAGGCACGCGGACAGGCTTTCAGGGTCCGGGCGGATGCGATGATTTCCCCGAGCCCTTGAAGCCCAGGCTGAGGCAGATCACGGGGGCCAGGCCCGCGGCCACGATGGCGAGGGCGGCCAGAGCGGCCTGCTCGAAGGCCTCGTAGGAGGCGTATTCGTAGACGTGCGTCGCCAGCGTGTCGAAGTTGAACGGACGCAGGATCAGGGTCATGGGGAGTTCTTTCATCGCGTCCACGAAAACCAGGGTCGCCCCGGTGAGCAGGCTGCCGCGAAGCAGGGGGAAGTGGATACGGGCCAGCACCCCTCCCGGGCGCCGGCCCAGGGAGCGGGCCGCGGCGTCCATGCTGGGGGTGATCTTGGTCAGGCCCGCTTCCAGGGAGCCGAAGGACAGGGCGAGAAAACGAACCGTGCAGGCGAAGATCAGCGCGTAAAGCGTCCCGGTGAAGAGCAGCCCCGTCGGAGCGTTGAAATGGGTCCGCATGAAGTCGTCGATGGAATTGTCCAGCGCGGCCGCGGGTATCAGGACCCCCACCGCCAGCACCACCCCGGGAATGCAGTAGCCGATGCTGGCCACCCGGGTCGCGGCCTTGACCAAGGGCGTACCCGACAGGCGCGCTCCGTACGCCAGAAACAGACCGCCGCACAGGCAAGCCAGCGCGGCCATGCCGGCCACGGCGACACTGTTCAGGGCCAGGCCCAGGGTGCTGACGCCCACCACGGTCTCCGTGCTGCCGACGGCCGAAGCGGCCATGAGCAGCGCGGGTACGGCGAAACCCAGCGCCACCGGCGTCGCGCAGGTCAGCAGCGCCAGCATGCCCCGGATACCGTCGAGCCTCGCCAGGGGCTGGCGCCTCGGCCCGCTGTGGCTGAACTGGTACCGCCGCCGGCCGCGGGCGATCCGTTCGAGGGCGGCCATCACCAGCACCAGCGCCAGCACCATGGTCGCGAGCTGGGCCGCGGCCGGCGGGTTGTTCATGCCGAACCAGACACGGTAAACGCCCACGGTCAGGGTCTGGACCGCGAAATAGTCCACGGTGCCGAAGTCGTTGAGCGTCTCCATCAACGCCAGCAGCACACCCACCGCGATGGCCGGGCGGGCCAGGGGCAGCGCCACTCTCGCGAAGCAGCCCCAGGTCCCCAACCCGAGCCCGCGCGCGGCGTCCCACAGGTTCTGGGACTGCTCGACGAACGCCGATCGGGCCAGCAGGTACACGTACGGGTACAGGACCAGCGACATGAACACGACCGCGCCGCCCAGGGAGCGGACCTCGGGAAACCAGTAGTCCCGCGGGCTCTGCCAGCCGAACACCTGGCGCAAGCCCGTCTGCACCGGACCGGCGAACTCCAGCACATCCGTGTAGGTGTAGGCGGCGATATAGGCGGGCACGGCCAAGGGCAGCAACAGCGCCCACTGGAGCAGGCCTCGTCCGGGAAACCGGAACATGGTGATCAGCCATGCGGTGGCGACGCCGATGATCAGCACGCCCGCGCCGACGCCGGTGATGAGAAGGAGGGTTTGGCCGATGTAGGTGCCGAGGACGGTGGAGCTCAGATGCGCCCACGCGTCACCGCTGTTCTCCAGGGCGATTCCCAGCACCGCGAGGATCGGGCTTGTGAAGAGGGCCGCCAGGGCGAGGATTCCGGCGGTCCAGCCGTCAAGCCGGGGAAGTCGTGACAGGACGGGGATGGCTGCGACCCGCGGCGCCGCGGGCGCCGCGGTTGCGGGACCGGTCGGCATGACGCACGACCGTAGCACACGAAGTCCTGTTGCTCAAACCAGGAATGTTTGATCGGAGGAACTTCTCAGGAACCGCTCGCCGAACGCGCCTGCTTTGTCCCGCTCGCGGTCCTGACACGGGTTCCGCGGGGTTCCGCCATGGAGGTGTCGGTTTCTCCAGGGACGGCCTTCGCCGTCTCGGAGGTGTGCCGGTCCAGGTAGGTGCCGCTGGTGAGCACCCGTGTCATGATCCTCTCCAGGCGGGCGGGAGGCGAGTCGGCCCGGGCCGGGTCGGGTACGGCGCGGAGCTCCCCGGGAACGTGGCTCTGCACGAGCTCGCTGAAACCCCAGCGCTGCAGCATGTCCGCGCAGGTGTCGGGCTCCCGCACGTCGAGGACCTGCACCGCCCCGTCGGCGCCGGTTTCCACCGTGACCTCCGCCGGCCGGCCGAAGAGGTTGTGGTCGCTGCTGAGGGCCTCCTGGTAGGCGCCCAGGAAGAGGATCGCCAGCGTGTAGGCGTCATCCCAGGGCATGCCGTGGAGCTCGAAGGTGGAGCGGGGCTCGGCGGGGTGCGAGAACTTGTTGATCACACCGTCCGAGTCACAGGTCAGGTCCGCCAGGATCGCCTTGACGGCGGGTTTCTCCTTGAGCCGGCAGGTGGGCATGATGGGGAACAGCATGTCGAGGACCCAACTGTCCGGCAGCGACCTGAAGATCGAGAAGTTGAAGGCATGCAGCCGCGCGGTGATGCGTTCCAGGGCGGCCTTGTCCGCGCCGTCGAACCGTCCGTGGCGCGAGAAACGGCTAGCCAGCTCGACGATCCGGGAAAACGCGGATTCCGCCTGCGCCCGCTGCTTCAGGGAAAGGAAGCCCAGGGAGAAGGCCGAGAGCATTTCGTCCTTCTTCTGGTAGGCGTCGTGGAGATATTCGCGCCAGTTCTTGCTGTTGATCTCCACCACCATGTCGTCGAGCTCGTTGACCGCGTCCACGTTGGAGGCCCGGGCACGGGGGCGGCCGGGCTTCGGAGTGGTCCGCGGCTGCTCCAGGGGATCCACCAGCAGGGCGGCGTGGTGGGTCACCAGGAACCGGCCGGCTTCGGTGATGATCTCCGGCTCCGCGATGCGCGCCCGGTCCAGCACCTCCTTGGTGGTGTAGATGATGTCGTTGGCATACTCCTGAACGTTGTAGTTGACGCTGGAGTCCGCGGAGCTGTTGCTGCCGTCGTAGTCCACCCCCAGCCCGCCGCCCACGTCCAGGGTGTCCAGCGGCACCCCCAGCTCCTTGAGCTCGACGTAGAAGCGGAGCGCCTCCTGCAGCGCCTGCTTGAAGTTCCGGATGTTGGTGATCTGGGAGCCGAGATGGAAGTGGAGCAGTCGAAGGCGGTCCAGCAGCTTGCATTCCTTGAGCAGCCGGGTGGCATCCAGCAGGTCGGAAGCGGTGAGGCCGAACTTGGACAGGTCCCCGGACGACTCCTCCCAGCGGCCCATGCCGCTGGCGTTGAGCTTCACCCGCGCGCCCAGCCTCGGGCACGGCAGACCCTTGGCCCGAAGCTCGCCGATGAGCTCGTACTCGCGCGGGCGCTCGAACACCACCACGACGTTGTAGCCGGCCTCGCTGGCGGCGGCCGCCAGCTCGATGTAGGCCGTGTCCTTGTAGCCGTTGCAGATGATCGGGCCGCGGCTGTTGCCGAGCATGGACAGGGCGATGCACAACTCGGCCTTGGTGCCGACCTCGAGGCCGACCCCGTACCGGCGCCCGGTCTCGCAGATACGCGCCACCGTCGCCCGGCGGCTGTTCACCTTGAGCGGATACGCGCAGGTGTAGGCGCCACGATAGTTGAAGGTCCTGGTGGCCGTCCTGAAGGCGCGGTGGAGGGTCGCGAGCTGGCGGTCGATGAGCTGCGGAAAACGGACCAGCACCGGCGGCCGCACGCCTTTTGGCTGCAGCAGGGTCACGAGCTCGTGCAGGTCGACGGTGTGCCCCGTCGCGGGATCCGTGATGACCTCGAGATGCCCCGCGTCGTTGACGTTGACGAACCCCTCACCCCAGGACCGCCATGCAAACGGCTCCCCGGCTCCCAATGCCAGCTTTTTCATCTTTCCGGCCTTCCCTCCTCGTCCTCGCCCGCCCGGCGATCGTCGTACGCAAACAAGCCGCTACCCCTCATCGGGGATGCGACCCCCTGTATTCTAGCATAGTTCGAAGCTACTTGCGGGACCCGGACGGCGGTGGCGTCTAGCGCGCCAGGCGCAACGGCGCCTGGTTGTCCGGCCGGGTCGTGTGAAGTCGGTTCAGGTAGGTGTAGATGGCTTCCTGGGCCCGTGTCCTCGCGCCCCCGCCAACGGTCCTGTACTGGTTCCGCAGGTCCTTGTCGAGCACCCTCGCCTTGACGTTGTCCTGCCACACGATGTCCAGCACGTCCCTGAGCTGTTTCTTGAGAGACGGGTCATAGATCGGACAGGCCACCTCCACGCGGTGGTCCACGTTGCGTTCCATCCAGTCGCCCGAGGCGATGTACAGCTTCTCGTCGCCGCCGTTGGCGAACGCCATCACCCGGGAGTGCTCGAGGAAGCGGTCGAGAATGGCGGTAGCCTCGATGCGCTCGCTGAAATGCTTGACCCCGGGAACCAGCGAGAACATGCCGCGCACCATGAGCCTCACCTCGACGCCGGCCTCCGCCGCCTCGTAGAGCTTCCGGATCAGGCCGCCGTCCTCGAGGTTGTTGATCTTGAGGAGGATATGGGCCGGCCGGCCCTTGCCGGCGTTCTTGATCTCGGTGTCGATGAGCTTCGTGAGCTTGCGGCGGGTGTCGTAGGGCGAGACCATCAGGTGCTTGAAGGTGGTGCGCCGGTAGTTGCTCTCGAGAAAGCCGAAGACCCGGCTCACTTCGCCGGTGATGCGCTCGTCGGCTGTGAACAGGCTGTCGTCCGTGTAGATCCGGGCGGTGGTCTCGTTGAAGTTGCCGGTGCCGATGTTGGCGTACAGCATGGTCTTTCGGTGCGAGACCCGGGTTATGAGGATCAGCTTGGCGTGCACCTTGAGACCCGGCACGCCGTTGATGACCCGGACCCCCTCTTCCTGGAGGCGTTCCGACCAGTACACGTTGTCGGCCTCGTCGAACCGGGCCTGCAGCTCCATGACCACGGTCACCCGTTTGCCGTTGCGGCTGGCGTTGATCAGGGCATTGACGATCTTCGAGTTCCGCGCCACCCGGTACAGCGTCATCTTGATGGAACGCACCTTGGGGTCGATGGCGGCCTGCCGCAGGAACTCGATAAGGTAGTCGAAGGTCTGGTACGGATAGTGGACCAGGATGTCGCGTCGCCGGATGGCCTTGAAGAAGGTGGCCGCGGCGTCGAAGTCCATATGGGCCAGCGGCGGCAACGGCGGCGCCGAGAGCTTCTTCGGACCGATGCGCGGGAAGCTCATGAAGTCCTTGAAGTTGTGGTACCGTCCGCCGGGGATGAAAGGGCCGGACTCGGTATCGAGGCCCATCTTGCCCTGCAGCAGCTTGAGCAGCCGCCGGGGGATCTGGTTGTCGTAGATGAAACGGACCGGCGCCCCGGACCTTCGCTGCTTGAGGCCTTTGGAAATCTTCTCGATGTAGCTCTCGTAAAGGTCGTCGTCGAGGTCGAGCCCCGCGTCCCGCGTGACTTTGATGGTGTACGCCTCGAACTGGTCGAAGGGGAAGATGGAGAAGATGTCCTTCAGGCAATAGCGGATCACGTCGTCCAGCAGGATCACGTACTCCCGGTCCCCCGCCTTGGGCAGGATCACGAAACGCGACAGCACGTCGGTGGGTATCTCGATCAACGCGTACTCGGACCGGCGGGACTTGCTGCTGTAGAGGGAGATGGCCAGATAGATCGCCTGATCCTTCAGCTGCGGGAACTGCGTCAGATGATTGATCATCAGGGGGATCAGGGTGGGCCGCAGCTTCTGCTGATAGAACTCCTTGATGTAGGCTTCCTGGGCGGGGTTGAGCTCGCTCTCCCTGACGATGGAGATGCCGTGCTGCTCAAGCTCCTGGAGGATGCTCCGATACGTGCTTTCGAACAGCGCCTGCTGCTTCAGCACGATGGCGTGGATCTCTTTCAGGACCGCGGAAGGGTCCTCGCCCATCAGGCGCCGCGCGCCGGCGCCGAGCTGTTCGAGACGCCGGAGATGGGCCACACGGACGCGAAAGAACTCGTCGAGATTGGACGAGAAGATGCCGAGGAAGCTGAGCCGTTCCAGCAGCGGCACCGACGTATCCGAGGCCTCCTGGAGGACGCGGCCGTTGAACGCCAGCCAACTGATCTCCTTGTTCCGCAGCGGCGGACGGGTCTTGTTCTTACGGGTTGCCATGGCAAAGAGGCAGAAGAAACTACTACAATTGCGTCCCCGCTTCAATACAGAAACCGGACGCGAACCGAGTGCGCGGCCGGACGTGGCAGCCGTAGGGGCGGGTTTCGGACCCGCCCCTGTTC